>Ga0194134_10001837_pt1 | contig 26945 bp, 26 predicted proteins | sample TA2KigOff0mmetaG_FD_148602 | JGI IMG/M metagenome (GOLD analysis project Ga0194134, IMG submission 148602) | Freshwater microbial communities from Lake Tanganyika, Tanzania - TA2015056 Kigoma Offshore 0m | ecosystem: Environmental > Aquatic > Freshwater > Lake | place: Tanzania: Lake Tanganyika... | reverse complement strand
CATGGTTCCACGACTATCCAGTAGCGCTGCTCGATACCAGGTTGGGACAGTTCCGCGAGATCCCCAAGATGATGCGCGCCGCAGAGGGGAGCCCCCATGGGGGCTCCCCTCTGCCTCCCTCAATAGAGCCAAATCTGCCAGACTAAGTGTTACCCATGTGACCGGATAGAAGTGTTACCTATGTGCCCGGTCGGACACCTCCCGGTTTGCGCCATCAGCTATATTTTTTGTTTCGTCAGGGGATCGGTTCGGGAATCTGACTGGCCGGCGCCTGGCTGCTGAATGAGCTCATCCATGTTGCGGTTTGGGATCGATTCTCTCGCCCGGTTCCAGCGCTTCTAAAGCACATCGTCGCCATCGCAATCTTCCTGCTTGCGGGCACCGGCATTCTCGGCTTCGTCTTCGGCCAGTCCGTCACCGGCATCTGGGCCACTTCGGGAGTGCTCGGCCTCGTGTTCGGGTTTGCCGCCCGCAGCCTTATCGCGGACTTGTTCAGCGGCATCGCAATTCATCTGGACCCGCCCTTTTGCATCGGCGACTGGATCGAGTGGAAAGAGAGCAACGAAGAAATTCTCGCCCGGGTGGAACAGATCAACTGGCACAGCACCCGCGTGCATGGCCGCGACGACACCAAGACCCTGTTCATCCCGAATTCGCATCTGGCGCAAGTCGCCGTGGTGAATGTGTTCGCCCCGCATGGCCGCACTCGGCAATTTATCCGGGTGCCGCTGGACCCCGCCGTCGATCTGAAACGCACCAGCCGCGTCTTGCTCGCCGGCGCGCTCGCGGCGGAAGGCCCTCTACGCGAGCCCGCTCCCGATGTCCTCCTTGAGGAAGTCACGGAGAAAGGTCTTGTCTTCGCCATCCGGTACTGGCACGATCCGGAGACCTTGATATCCAAGGTTCGCCATTCCGTTCTCGATTCCGTTATGCTGGCGCTCGACCATTCCGGCATCGCGACTGCGCGCAGCCGCCACGAGGTACTTACCGCGCCCCTGCCAGCGGAGATCTCGATTACCAAGGATGCCCGCTGGATTCTGCGCCGCGTAGAAATCTTTTGCGCCGTCGAAGACCATGAAATTGAAGCCATAGCGGCCAAGGCCCAGTGCCACGAGCTTGCCGCCGGAGAGATCGTCGTCAGGCAGGGAGACCCTGGAGATTCGCTCTACTTCGTTATGGAAGGGTTGCTCGACGTCACCATCGAGCAACCCGACAAGGCAGCCTTGAGAGTCAATCGGCTCTTGCAGAGCCAGTATTTCGGCGAAATGTCGCTCCTCACCAGCGACCCGCGCTCGGCCACAATCACCACCTCCACCAGCGCTGTGATTTACGAGGTCGCCAAACGCGTCATCGAACCCATCCTGCTGGCGCGACCCAAGGTGACGCACGAGCTCGCCCAAACCGTCGCGATGCGCCAATTGCAAAATCAAACGACGCTTGCGCTAGACAAATCCCCCTCCAGCGAATCGCATCGCCAGACGTTTACCGCTCAAATGCTCAACAAGATCCGCGATTTCTTCAACGCTCATTGATCATTCGCAGAGCCGTGTCCACCAGCTTCTCGCCACTGCCCGCAGCCACACGCGCGCTCACGACTTCGTAATTGCCTTGCGGGTAGGCCTCACGATGGGGAACATAGCCCAACGCTGCGTTTGATTGCGTCGCAATTACGGTAAATCGGCATGGAGCTCGCTTTTTCAGATCCACTCCAAGTTCGACAAAGATTTCGCCCGGTAGGCCAACCCACACGAGATCAGCACCGGCTCGCAGCACCTGCACTTCCGCGAGGAAGGGCTTCCCTTCCCTTGACTTGATTTCGAGTGTGCGCGCTCGTTTTGCTAGCGGCACAGTGGCACCGGACCGACCGTCCATCGCCTGAGCTTCGGCAAATTCAGGTGCGGTGGGAACGACAGAATCGAGCGTCACGCGCTCTGACTTTGCTGAGAGCCGTGGGCTCATGATAGGGACCAATTCCTCTGCCGCCTTCAATACGGCCGCAGCCAGTGTCGTACCGAGTCGCGCTGCCTCGCGGTGCCCCTTTTGGCTGCGTCCCACTGTCGTGTCGATGTGATTGATGTTTCCGCTGGTCCCCATGCTGAAGAGCGTGACGATCTGCGATCCGCGCGCGACCTTCAAAGCCTCACTCAACGAGTACACAAAGTCAGCCGACATCTCCGTGCCGCCGACTGTGTCCAGGTGCACTGCATAGTTCACGTAGGCGGCGATCGCTTGACCATCTTCACCTTCCACATAAACCAACGGAACGGCAGGATCAATCTGTCCCACAGGCTCGACGATATTCGTGTTTAGCTTGCCCGGATTCCAGCCGATTGTGCCATCCTTCATGCGGAAGCGGCGATAAAAAGCCAGGCTCCGCTCTTGTCCGATACTGGCCGATAACCTCGCGGGACGGAGCTTTGCAGATGCCTGTTCTGCACTTGCTGCAATTCGAAGAGGCAATGAGGCGGCGTACTCCATTGCAATGCGCTGCATTTCACCCTCGAGCGCATACCGGCTCCAGCCGCTCAAGATGACTGGAGCGGTGTGGGTGTGGCTTGCGGTGACCATCACGTTGAAGGGAGAGATCTTGAGGCGTTCGGCAATTTTGGCCCTTGCCTGATCGGCGATCCCCTGGGGCATGTTTGTCAAATCGCAGGTGATCAGTACCAGCATCGTGCCATCGGTTTCAAGCACGAGCGCCCTAGCCAGCAAAGGATCATGCACTGCCGTTGAGGCGCGATTCACAAAGTATCCCGCCAATGGCGCGCCTACAGGCGGCGTGATGTCGCTTGTCGCTGCGCCGGCTCGTAGAGCCGCACTCAGGTTCAGCGCTAAAATCCCTAGTGCAAGTATGCGAATCATCTCTAAAACTATAGCCGCCCTTGTGATGACAAGTTGCCTCTGGGCAGCGGACCCCGTGACGGAATATGTCAGCCAGCGGCATCAGGCGATCCTGAAGGAATTCGCAGCTCTCGTCGAAATCCCCAACGTGACCGCGGACCTACCCAACGTGCGGAGAAACGCCGAGGCGATCCGCCGCATGTTTGAACAACGCGGCATCCCCACACGACTGCTGACGATCAAGGATTATGCCCCCATCGTCTTTGGCGAAATTAAGACGCCCGGTGCAACGCGCACCGTCAACTTTTATGCTCACTACGACGGCATGCCGGTGGATCCATCCGAATGGATCAACAAACAACCCTTCCTCGCCGAATTGCGCGATACCGCGAACAAGCCCATCCCGCTTGAGCAAACCCGCTACAACCCGGAATGGCGCCTATATAACCGCGCCAGCGCTGACGACAAAGCACCCATCATGGCGATGGCGATCGCGCTCGATGCCATCAAAGCTCTCGGCCTCAAGCACAAGTCGAACATTCGATTCTTCTTTGAAGGTGAAGAAGAGGCCGGCTCCACTCATCTCACCGAATATTTGGAAGCACACAAAGACCTGGTCAAGGGAGATCTCTGGCTGATCTGCGATGGGCCTCTTCATCAGAATCGCCAGCAATCTGTCGTTTTTGGCGTGCGCGGCGTGACGTCACTCAACCTCACCGTGTATGGGCCCAAACGTGGTCTTCACAGCGGCCACTACGGCGGCTGGGTGCCAAACCCGAACCAGCGCATGGTGCGTTTGCTTTCTACATTTACCGATGGCGAAGGCCACATTCTGGTGAAGGATTTCTACAAGGGCATCATCCCCTTCAACGCTTCTGAACTGGCCGCGATCACCAAGATTCCGAATGTCGAAGAGATGTTGAAAGAAGAACTCGGTCTTGCCGAAACCGAGGGTGACGGCAAGCGGCTGTTTGAAACTTACTCGCGCCCCACGCTGAATCTACGTGGTGTCGGGGGCGGAGGCATTGGCAAAACGGCAACCAACGTGATCCCGGCCGAAGCCAATGCAACACTCGACATTCGTCTGGTTAAGGGGCTTGATTGGAAGACGCAAGTGGATCGAGTTCGCGCCCACATCGTCGCACAGGGCTATCTGGTTCTTGACCGCGAACCCACTGATGCCGAGCGCCGCAAGCACGCCAAGATCGCTAAGCTTACCGCCCGGGAAGGCTACAACTCGGTTCGCACGCCGCTCGACCTGCCGATTGTGAACGAAGTTGTGAAGATCGTCGAATCCGTAACAGGCCCCGTTGTGCTGATCCCTTCGCATGGCGGCAGCGTTCCTCTCGCCATGTTCGAAGAAGTCACGAAGATGCCACTGGTGATGGTGCCGATCGTCAACCACGACAACAACCAACACGCGCCGAACGAGAATCTTCGTCTGCAGAATTTGTGGGATGGAATCCGAGTGATGACGGCGCTTTTGGCGAACCTCTAGAGATTAGAAGCTCAACCAGGCAAGGGCATAGCGTCGACCGAATTGCTTCAAGCTTGGCGTGTCGAAGTGAAGGAGATCGCCTTTGTCTTTCAGGCCCCGGCTCGATACAAAGGCGCTGCTGGGTACATGAAGGGGAATTGTGGCGAGCTGCTCGTTCACGCGCATTAGCTGAGGGTACTTTGAGACCTCCACGAACTCGCCCAACTGCCCGACGACTACTGGGACATTGTCAGCGCCAAGCTCTTTCCGCAGTGCGGCAATCATCCTGGCAAAGCGTAGCCGATACGTAATCGCGCGCTCCTCGTCTCCCGCATCGGCTTCGCCTTGATGCCAGAGGATCCCACGTAGCCGTGCCCCAGGTCCTGCTGCAGACAAGGCGGCCTTCGTGCGTTCGACTGCATTCGTGTAGTGGGCACTCCCTGGCACCCATTCGTGGAGAGCAGATCCGCCAAAGGCGGCCGGAATCAAGCCAACAGAAGCGGAAGCCTTCATTTCGATCAGGGTTGCGGCAAAGTTACGGCCAAGCCCCACACCAGTTCGGTCTGGCCGATCGAAGTGAATCGGATCTACGGCCGGCGCCCAGGTCTTCTCTTTCGTGAACATGAACACGCCAGGGCTGGGTAGCCGATCTGCCTCACCGACAACTCCACGGCCCGCCATGTTCGATTGGCCAATCAGAAGAAAAATGTCCGTTGGCTGGCCGGCAAGACAGGAGCTCAACCACAGCAGCAATCCGGTGACGCGCATCATGATTAGGTCCGTTGCAGTTCGCGCCACATTGCGGCATACCAGCGAAGAAAGCGCTCTGGCTCTTTGCTCTCAAGCGCTTCGCACAGTGTGTAGCGTTCGTACTTCATGTCTCGCAACAGGCGAAACAACTCGCGGTAGGGATATGGACCGGCCAACTCGTTGATATGAACATTCTTGATCCAGGGCTTGAGCAGATCAAAGCTTGGCTTGATGCTGCCATTCACGAGGTCGGTGGGATTCGAGTTCCAGCACAGCCCCACTTGCTGGTGATTCGTCGCCTTCATGATCGCGGCGCTAACGGGTGGGTTCTGCGTGATCTTGCCATGAACCTCGACCCAGATCTCAACGCCATGCCCTGCACCGTAATCACCGACTTCTTTGAGGCATTCAGCGATCCTTCCGATAGTGGTGGCTTCGGGAACGCCTTCCGGCATGCCGTTGGGCCGTACCTTGACGCCCCAGGCGCCGGTGTCATGCGCGAGATCAACAAACTTCTTGGCGTCCTCTACGTTTTTCCGTCGCACAGCCTCATCCGGAGAATGAAATTCTGCTACGGAACCATAACTCAACAAGCGTACTTTTGACTTCTGGAATTTTGCCGCCACAGCGGTGCGTTCTTCTTTGCTCAGCGTTGGTTCTACACCGTGCTTATGCTGCGTGCGCAGCTCGACCGCCTCAAAGCCGGCGGCCTCGAGATTCTTGATGATCGTATCGACGTCCCAGTCTTTCAGGACATTGTATGTAACTGAGCCAAGCTTCATATCGAATTCAAGCTATCACGAACCGCCTCAACAGCGGCATCCATCTCTGTCAATTCAAGGTAAAAATGAGGGGAAAAACGAACCCAACCTTGCCTGGGAGCCGACATCACTCGCCTCGCCTTCAACGCGGCATGCAACTTTGAGGAATCGACGCCTTCCCGCCGGAAGCTGAGGATCCCGGAGCCGGTACCCGGCGCTCGCTCCACCATGAGTTCGCAGCCGAGAGCACGCAACCCCGACTCTAAACGGTCGGTCAAGCCGAGTACGCGGCCGGAGACACGCTCCATGCCAACTTCATTTAAGAGCTTCATAGAGGCGCGTAAGCCAAAGCTACCGGAGACATTGAGCGTCCCGGGTTCATATCGCCCAGCGTCGGTACGCAGCGTCATTTCGCGGCTTGCGTAATCGGCCCAGTTCTTTACAGTGGTCCATCCGAATTCCACGGGAAATATTTGATCCTGAACGGCTTGATCCACATAGAGCACACCCCAGCCTTCTGGGCCTAGCAGCCATTTGTGCCCGTCGGCGGCCAAGGCATGGATGCCACAAGCTTTAACGTCGAGCGGAAACACGCCCAAGCCCTGAATTGCGTCGACGAAATAGAAGACGCCATGCCTTTTGCAGACTTCACCAATCGCCTGAAGATCTACCCGAAAACCACTCAAATAATTTACCCAACTAATGGCCAGGAGCCGTGCTTCACGGCAGGCCTCATCGATTTTTTCGAGTGGGTCGTAGATACTCAGCCAGCGCACGGTGCAGGCTTTTCGTTCTTCGAGCAGCTTCCAACAGTAGTAGTTCGCCGGGAACTCTTCTTTGAAGGCAACCACTACGTCGCCCGGGCGCCAGTCGAGCCCCATCTGAATCGTCGCAATGCCCTCGCTGGTGTTTTTCACCATCGCGACTTCACCCACGCCGCAGCCAATCATGCGGCTCAACTCAGTGCGTACGCCTTCGCAGGCAGCCATCCAGTCGGGGTAGTGGAAGCTACCCCAGCTCATCGCGTCATCTGCGTACCACTGCATGGCATCCGCGCTCACCCGGGGTAGTGGTGCGACAGCGGCGTGGTTGAGGTAGAACAGATTCTCACAAACTGGAAATTGTTGTCGATCTGGTGTGAAATCGAAACTCATTCTCTCCACAATACGTTATAAGCTGTAGACAGGAAGATTCGGAGGCAAATTCGCCACATGAAGTATCTCTCAACACTTTTCCTGGTTGTCAGTCTCGCCTTTGCGCAAGAAGACACCGCCACAAAAGACCCAAAGGCCGCCAAGACCAAGGAAGAAAAGAAAAAGCCTTCCAAAAAGAACCCTGACGATATCGGCGAACGCGATGTGGGTAAGGGTATCAACTGGTACTCGATCGAGAAGGAAATTGCCCTTGGCAAGAGCCTGGCTCAGGACATTGAACGGTCTGCCAAAGTGGTCGATGACGCCGTTGTTGCGGAATTCATCAACCGTATGGGGCAGAACCTGGTTCGCAATTCTGACGCGAAGGTGCCTTTCACGATCAAGGTCATCGACTCAGAAGAGATCAACGCCTTCGCCCTTCCTGGCGGATTTTTCTTCATCAACTCCGGCCTGATCCTCGCTGCGGATACCGAAGCGGAACTGGCGGGAGTGATGGGACACGAAATCGCTCATATCGCCGCGCGCCACGGTACACGCGGTGCGACACGCGGACAAATTGCAAACCTCGCCACCATTCCTCTGATTTTCATGGGTGGCTGGGCGGGCTTTGGTTTCCGTCAGGCGGCGCAGGTTGCGATCCCGGCGGGCTTCCTCATGTTCAGCCGCGGATTCGAGCGCGAAGCAGACTTGCTGGGTCTGCAGTACATGTACAAAGCCGGCTACGATCCGGGAGCTTTCATCGACTTCTTTGAAAAGCTGCAAGCCAAGGAAAAGCGCAAGCCAGGCACCCTGGCCAAAGTGTTCTCGTCGCATCCGCCCACGGATGACCGCGTCACCGCTGCGCAGAAGAACATTCAGGAATTGCTCAAAGAGCGCCCTGAGTATGTTGTAACGACGAGTGAATTCCAGGACGTCAAGGCCCGCCTGGCTGCGCTGCATAATCGCCGCAAGCTGGACCCGCAGGATCCGAACCGTCCGAAGCTGCGTCGTAAACCTGGCGATGGCACGTCGACTATCGAAGACGAAGACGGCAAGAAGACCAAGACCGACGAGGACGAACGGCCCACCCTCAAGCGCCGTCCGACTGAGAAAGAAAACAACAACTAGTTCTTCTGTCAGTTAAAGTAGAGAGGATGCGCTTTGCCCTGATTGTGATCCTCTCTATTTCTGTTTTCGGACAGGAAGTTAAGCCTCTGGCTCCGTCGAGCGGGCCCAAACCCGTCGGACCGTATTCGCCTGGAATTGCATTTGGAGACTTTGTTTTTGTTTCCGGCCAGGGAGTGGGCGATGGCACCGGCAAGCGGCCCGCGGATACCCGAGGCCAAGCGATCCAGTGCCTCAATAACGTTCGCAATATCCTCAGGGCAGGCCAGATGGATGTGGCGAACATATTCTCGCTGCAAATCTACCTCACCGACAAATCGCAAGAACCCATTGTTGAGCAAGTGCTCAAAGACATGTTCTCCGGAAAGATTCCGCCGCGAACGACTTTGTTCGTTCCGAAGCTGCCAGTGGAAACCCCACTTGAAATTACTGCCTATGCGCATCGCGCCCGGCAGACTGGTGAACTGGAAGCTCCTTCGCTGGATCGCCCAGCAGGCTGCAAGCAGCTCAAGCAGTTCATCCAATGCGGTATTGAAGTGGCGGCCGGTGGCGCCGATACCGAACAACAAACGGCCGCTGTTCTCGGCGCCCTCGATGCCCGGCTGAAGGTATTGGGGAGTTCGATCACAAAGGTGGTGGCGACCAATGTATTTTTGGCCGACATCACGGAGTTTTCGAAGATGAATGCGGCTTACGCCAGCTTCTTCCTCTTGCGTCCGCCTTCGCGCACCACGGTGCAGCCTTTCGCGATTACGCGAGGCCGCGTGGCGATTAGCGTCGTTGCGGTGAAATAGGCTAGGGCAATTGCACCGGAGCGGAAGGCTTCGTATCGCCGGGTGCTTTTTTCAACACGGTCGGGTAGGTGATGCCTAGCTGTTCGAGATACGTCGAGTACTTGCTCGGGTCATAGTAGAACTTGCGCATTGATCCGCGATAGCGCTCCATCTTTTCGGCGTTCAACTCAATGGCTGGCACATCGGAGTCAGAAATCAGCGGCTTGTACTGCAAATCCTTGGTTTGGACTTCTTTGAAGTACTTCCAGGCTTGGTCGACCAATTCGGGCTTCAACAGAAAATCCAACGCCGTCACGGCTTGCACCTTTGCCCCCACAGCGGATCCTTTGTGCGAAATGGGAGTCGCCATCGAAACGGCGTCGGCCCAATGGTGTCCCGGCAAGTTGGGGATGTTTGCGGGATAACGCAGGTAGGTCATCGGGACTACCCAAGAGATGTCGCCCACGTCATCAGACCCACCCCCCCGCCAGGGGCCAGCAGGCTCAAGACCCTTCACAGTTTTCGGCAATGGATCCACCTTTGCGACACCGAGCTCACGTTGCAGTTCGCGCGCCAAAGTCTGATCCGCCTCGGTCCACTCTGGCATCCCGACCATTTCCATGTTCTTGTGCTGTGTCTCAGCAATAGTCTTGTTGAAGTGATTTGGCCAGGCCGAACCGACCACTTTCTGGGTAAAGGTTGTGCCGGAAGCGAGTGCTGCTGCTTTGGCCATGGTCGAACCGAACTCGTGCAGCTCTTTGATTCGCGGGAAGTCCTGCTCGCGGAAGAAATACCAGACGGTCGCCTCCGAGGGCACCACGTTCGGCTGATCGCCGCCATTGATAATGACGTAGTGGGATCGCTGCTCGGGCCTCAGATGCTCACGCTTGTAGTTCCACATCACGTTCATCAACTCCACCCCATCGAGAGCGCTGCGGCCCTTCCATGGCGCGCCGGCCGCGTGGGCAGCTTCACCCTTGAACGTATACTGCACCGAGACAAGCCCGCTGTTGATTGACGGATGCCCGAACGAAATGGCAAGTTCGCGCCCTACATGGCAACCCAACATGATGTCGACATCCTTCAGCAGCCCGGCGCGGATGAAGAACGCCTTGGTCGCAACCAGTTCTTCAGCGACTCCCGGCAGGATCTTCAGTTTGCCCTTGATGCCGTACTTGACCATGAGATCCTTCAAGACGATCGCCGCCACAACATTCACGGCATTGCCGGAGTTATGCCCTTCTCCGTGCCCAGGGGCGCCCTCAATCAACGGCTCATGATAGGCAACGCCTGGCTTCTGCGAAGCGCGCGGAATTCCATCGAGATCCGTGATGAAGCCGATGACTGGCTTAGCCTCACCCCAAGTCGCCACCCAGGCGGTTGGGATGCCAGCCACGCCGCGCTCGACCTTGAATCCGTTCTTTTCGAGAATTCCGGTTAGATACTTGGAAGTCTCCACCTCCTGGAATCCCAGTTCGCCGAAACTGAACACCATGTCGACGATTTCCTGCACCATTTTTGAGTGAGCCTCAACGCCGGCAATCGCTTCTTTTTTCAACTGTTCCAGATTCGGGCTCTGACCGAACAGGCTTGCAACGCACAGAGTGCTCAGGGACAAGAATTTCAGCTTCATTGCCGCTCAGTATACTTCAGGGCGGCCTCGAGCAAAGGGTCAAGATCTTCAAAATAGTGCCTGGACTCGAACGCGACGGGTACATCCACCGGCACCTGCGGCTCAGGGAATCCGGGTACGTCGAAACGTCTGGTCGAATAGCTGCCGCTGAGCCTGCTATTGGGCAGCGTAATCGTCCTTACTTCCCCAAAGCCGCTTGGATTTCCTCCCATCGGCTCACCGATCAGCGCCGCACCGCGTCTCTTGAGGTCGATTGCGTTCAAGATCCCCGATGAGTAGGTCCGGCGGCTCACGATGCAAGCGAGTGGAATCCGGATGCCCGCATTCACAGCTTCGTCAAAGGCAAGCAATAGTGGCTGGATGACTTTAGAATCTCCGCCGGGATTCAATCTTAGGTCAAATATGGCCCGTCGCGCTTCGTTCGTCCGGTAAAACTCGAACAGCTCCTGGACGAAGCTCAACATCGGGAGGGTCGCGGTTTCGACGCAGCGACTGTACTGAATGTAGTAGCACCTGGAATCTGCAAGATATTCGAACCAGTAATTGAAGTTGTTGTACCGCGTGTAAAGAGGATTTTTGGGCCGCGCCAGTTGCGGGCCAGCCACCACGGTGAATGGTCCCGCTGCAGTTTCAAAGGTGTTGCCGTCTTCAAGCGTGTAACGAATTGTGTCGCCCGGCTTCACAATTTCTGCTGCCTCGAGGGCCTCCGGCAGCGTCAACAAAGACTGGGTGCCGACTCTGGCCCAGTTGTCGTTTTCGTATGCGACCCATGGCAATAATTTTTGGTGGGCCTGCTCGACATCGATAGCCTGCACCATCTTGACGCGCTTGCCAAGAAAGCGGGCCAAAGTGGGTTGGATACTGACAATCCAAAGGCCGTCGTCAAACCAGCGCAACCCGATGGGCATGCGCAATACCGCCGACCCAGCCTGCAAAACATTCAGACTCGTATGGCCGTCGCCGCCAAATGCAAAAATCCGCGCGAGCGACAGAACCCTTGCCCCGTCACTTTGGACTGCCGCCTTGCTTAGCGCGTCTTGCACAAGGCGAGCAAAGTCCTCGCGACTGCCGCGGGTGAAGAAATTGGGATGCAATCGCGGAAGCTCGTCGGCGGCGAAGCGAATATCAGCTTCTCAACTGTTCGCTGCCTGGCCCCGCAAGAACATCGGGGCGGCTGCACTTGCCAGAATCTGTCTGCGTCTCATTCACACAGATACGCACACCTCCCACTCCTCGTTTCCATTCAAAACGCAACTGCTTGTGCCGATTAGGACTGTTGATGCAGCCTCGGCAGACCAGCGTAGCCGCCCTTAACGATCAGGTGTCTCTCAATCATCTTGTGGCGGCCATCCCTGGCGTTCTCTTTCAAATTCTGCTGCGAAACCGTCGTACGATCGAATTCACCTATCTCAGCCCACGCGCCAGCGAGTTGTTTGGCTATACCTCGGCAGCGATGATGGCTGACCACAAGATCTTTCCATCCAATATGGCTAGGGGAGACAAAGAGCGTTGTTATTCGCAGATGTGGCCTTCGGCGCGCACCATGTCGCCTTGCCAATTGACCTTCCGGTTTCATGTCGGCGATGAGATCCGCTGGCTCACTTGCCAGTGCATTCCCGAACTCGATGCGGAAGGGTACATTCGTTGGTCAGGGCAGTTTCTGGATTGCACGCAACAGCAACAGGACCAACAACAACTCGAGCGATCACGAACCCTGCTGCAGGCTGCGCAAACGCAGTCGCGCCTTGGCATTTAGGAATACGACCTTAAGACTCGGGTCATCCGCTGGAGCCGGGAAATCTTTGAAATCCACGGGATCGATCTGGCCGATGGTGAGCCAGACTACACAGGGCTAGAGAAGCTGTATCACGAAGAGGACTTTCCCATCCTTGCCGCTGCGGTGCAAAGGGCAATCAAGAAGGGAGAAGGCTACCGGCTCGATCTGCGCATCATTCATGCGGTTTCAGGTGAAATTCGCTATGTTTCCGCCACTGGCGGCACGCTTAACAATCCGCTCAGTCATGCGCCTGAATTGCTTTCTGGCACGCTGTTCGACATTACACACCGTAAGCAATTGGAAGCTTCTCTGGCAGCGGCCCGTGATGCAGCAGAATCCAATGCCAGAGCAAAGTCCAGCTTTCTGGCCACCATGAGCCACGAGCTCCGTACGCCGTTAAACGGAATCGTCGGTATGACGTCGCTGCTGCGAACCTCTGGCCTTTCTTCGCGTCAGGCCGCCTACTGCGAAACCATCCATCAATCGGCGGAGGCCCTCATCGCTGTCGTGAACGATATCCTCGACTGGTCGCGCATTGAGGCTGACCGCATGGAACTCGAGGAGATTCCCTTCGACTTTGAGAACGTGATTCGCGGCGTACTGGACATCCTCGCCCCACAGGCACAATCGAAGTCGATTCAACTTCACTTCGATTCCTCGAATTCCAAGCTTCCCTGAGTGGTCGGCGACCCCATCCGCTTGCGTCAGATTCTGCTGAATTTGGGTGCGAACGCGATCAAGTTTACGCTTGAAGGCTCTGTCGAATTCAAAGTCGCAACAGTGCACCGCACCGGGGATGACCTTTCCATTCGGCTCGGCGTTGTCGACACCGGCATCGGAATCACTCCACAGCAGATGACAAGGCTGTTTCTTCGGTTTTCACAAGCCGACGCTTCCACAACACGCCGCTTCGGCGGGAGCGGCTTGGGGCTGGCAATCTCGAAGAGCCTCGTCGAGCTGATGGGTGGTTCGATTGAAGTTGAAAGCGAACCTGGAAAAGGGTCTGCCTTTTGGCTCAACCTGAAACTCCCGGTCCCACTTGCCGAATCGGAGCCAGTTGTGAGTTCTCACAGTCTTGCTCAAGCTGATTCAAAGCGGCTGCATATTTTGATCGCGGAGGACAACTCCGTGAACCAGCTCCTGGCCTCGATGATTCTTGAGCAGGCTGGGCACACCTTTGAGATCTGCGCCAACGGTCTGATTGCACTCGATCGAGCGGCGAAGTATCCGTTCGACATGGTGCTAATGGATTATCAGATGCCGAAGATGGATAGGCTTGAGGCGACCCGCCGCATTCGAGAATCGATCGGGCCTTCCATTCCCATCATTGGCGTCACAGCCGACGCACTCATCGACGACCGCGGCAATTGCTTGCAATCTGGCATGAATGACTACCTCGCGAAACCCTATCGCGCGGAGCAACTCATTGAAGTCATTTCCAAGTGGTCACGGTTGACCTAGTTTGGACGGCCTAGTTTGGTCGGCCTAGTGAACAGTCCGCGTCTTGCGGTTCATGTAGTCCATCAGCAAATACTCACCGAGCGTCATCGGCGTGGTGAAGTAGGCTTTCCCCTTGCAGAGTTGCGTCACATGCCGCACAAAGTTAACCAGTGCGGGGTCCGTCGCCAGCATGAAAGTATTGATCAGAATCCCCTGCCTCTTGCAGCGACTCACTTCTTCCATCGTCCTGCTGATCACGAGTGGATCCAAGCCAAACGCGTTTTTGTAGACACGGCCATCGTCGAGGGTCAGCGCGCTCGGCTTCCCATCGGTGATCATGATGATCTGCTTCATGTCCTTCTTTTCCTGATTCAAGATGCGTTGTGCCAGGATCAGTCCGTCCCGCGTGTTGGTGTAGTAGGGCCCAACCTGGAGACGAGACAGTTCGCCCATTCTTACTTCCTCAGCGGTGTCATGAAACAACACGCATCGCATCGTATCGCCAGGGTATTGAGTTCGAATCAGCTGCGCCAAGGCCAGAGCCACCTTCTTGGCGGGAGTAAATCGGTCTTCGCCATACAGAATCATGCTGTGGCTGCAATCCAGCATCAACACCGTCGCGCAGGAGCTCTGGTATTCACTTTGGTGGATCTGCAGGTCTGAGTACTCCAGCTCGAGCGAGCCGCTCAATCCTTGGCGCTTCAGGGCATGCGAAAGTGTTTCGGTAATGTCGAGATTCATCGTGTCGCCAAACTCGTAGGGTTTGGTCGAACCGCTCGCCTCGATCCCTGTAGATAAATCCCGCGTATCGTGCGCGCCAAAACTTGAGCGCCCCAAGCTGCCTAAGAGGTCCTTTAGAGTTTTGAATCCAAGGAAGTCCACCGACTTGTCCGTCGTTTGAACATCCATATCCATCTCGCCTTCGCCGCCGCCTCCACTGCCTTCAGGAGTTTGAATGTAGCCTTCTTCCACCAGCTTCTGCGCCAGCTTGGTCAGCAACTTCTCCAGTTCTTCGGGCTCCATCTTCTCGAGCATTTCGCGGATCTGCTGGGCACGATCTTCGTCTTCAAACATCCGCCCATCGAGCATTGACTGGAGAATGGCGTTCTTCAAGCCTTTCCAGGTTTGCCTTGCATTTGGATTTGGATTCCACCAATCTTGAAACCCGCTGTCAAGAAAGAAATCGGCAAGCGCCTTCATGAGATCTTCAGCGCTGAGCTCAAGATCTTCTCCCGTGAATTTTGAATATCGTACGCGCCTCATCGATACTCCCTGGCAACCTATTGAAATTGCTGTTTGCGGCGATCCCGGCGACCGCCGCCACCGCCCTCTTCGGCCGACTCGCTTGCTTGCTCGCGCCGCCGCTCGCCTCCTGTGAATCCTTGTTCTTCATTGCGGCTGATGCGGCGATGAGCGTACAAGCCTTCCAGAATGAATTCAGCCGCTGCGGCCCGCTTGGCATCCGTCTCTCTGACGCCAACACCGAGTTTGGCAGTCTTTTCCATCAAGCCCTGTATTTGATCCAGTTCTTTTACCAGTTCGGCTGCGGTCGACAATTCTGGCAATTGGAGCGAGCCACCCAGATCGAACCATTGGACGATCTGCTTCATGTTCTCTCCATCCATCAGCCTTGAATACACCAAGGCCACCGATTGACGGATCAAATCTCGGGCAACATTGTCGCCGCCCTTCAATTCACCCTCGTACTCAAGTTCCAGCTTGCCCGTAATCGAAGGCAACGCAGCATAGAGGTCGAGCACTCGAGGTACCACTTCGGTATCGCCGGCCATCGCTGCGCGCCGTTCGGCGTTCGAGACTACGTTTTCCAGCACCGAGATCGGCAGCCGCTGGGAAACCCCGCTGCGCTGATCGATCCGCTTGTCGTCACGCGCCAGAAACGCAATCTGCTCAACCATTTCGCGCATGAAGCCGGGCACTTCCGCACTGGCCGCTCCTTCTCGTTTCACCCAAGCTTCCTGGGCTGTAATTTCTACACCGCGGTCGAGCGAGAGGGGATAGTGCGTCCGGATCTCACTCCCAATTCGATCTTTTAAAGGAGTGATGATCTTTCCGCGCGCCGTGTAATCCTCAGGGTTTGCAGTAAAGACCAACATTACGTCCAATTCCAACCGGACCGGATAGCCTTTGATCTGTACATCGCCTTCTTGCAGGATGTTGAACAAGCCAACCTGAATCTTGCCGGCCAGATCGGGTATTTCGTTCACAGCAAAGATCCCGCGATTTGCCCGTGGTAACAGCCCGTAGTGGATGTTTTCCTCGTCGGCAATATCCACACCACGCTTGGCTGCCTTGATCGGGTCGATATCTCCGATCATGTCGGCAATAGTCACATCCGGGGTAGCCAATTTTTCCACATAGCGGTGCTTTCGATCGAGCCAACTGATCGGCAATTCGTCGCCATGCTCGGCTAACATCCGCTTGCCATGTTTGGTTAAGGGGTAGAAGGGGTTATCTCGAATTTCGCTGCCGGCGATGTAAGGCGTCCATTCGTCAAGCAAACTGGTCAACATCCGAATCAAACGCGTTTTAGCCTGACCACGAAGCCCCAACAGAATAAAGTTGTGACGGCTGAGGAGGGCATTCACCACCTGAGGAACCACGCTGTCCTCATATCCCATCACTCCAGGAAAGAGTTCGCCGCCTTGGCCCAATCTTTGCAGCAAATTGGCCCGAATTTCGTCTTTCACCGTGCGTCCGCGACGCTCTGGGGATGCCCAGGCGCTAGACTTCAACTCTCCAAATGTCCGTGGAAGTGTGTCCAAACTAAAACTCCTTTTACCGAAACCAAAGCTTAGCGTGATACCTTGCATTCAATTGGATGTCGCGAAAACTCTCCGGGACGGATTATCAACGCTACTGGCGTCGCCTTCAACAAATTGGACTCAACGCATATGAATCGCGTTCCTATTTGGTTTTGCTGGGCCACTCAAGATTTAAAGCTCTCGAATTGGCAGCGCGCGCTCAAGTACCCCGCCAAAAGATCTACGAAGTCTTGGACTCTTTGGTTGAAAAAGGCTTTGCGCACGTAGTCCAAGAGAAAACCAAGCTCTTTAGTGCCGTGGAGCCGGCCCTTGCGATCCGCGGCTATCTCACGCGTCGGGAAGAAACCCTGAAGCACGAAATTGAGGAGCAGTCCCGGCACGCCATCTCTCTGGCCGAAGACCTAGCGGCATCCTATGCACCTGCGCAAGGTAGCCGCGGCACCCTCGATTACCTGCGGATTGTCTCGGACCCGAGCCAAACTGCTAACCATTACCGCAAGATGCTCAAAGATGTCCGCCAGGAGTACATTGAGTTTTCAAAGCCGCCCTATGCCGTCGACCCTCTCGACGAACGGCTGGTCCAACAGGCCCTTGAGCGAGGCGTCAAAATCCGACTCCTGCTTGAACATTCCGCTCTCGACGAGGCACACGCTAAACGAATCGAGGAATACGCTCGGCTCGGCGTCGAAGTGCGCGAAGCGGAGACACTTCCCATGAAACTCGCTGTCTTCGATAACAGCTTCGGCTTGGTCGCATTGCTCGACCCGGTGCTCACTCGTCCTACCTGGACCGCTGTGGTCTTTGAACATCCCGGCTTCGCTGAAGCGATGCACGCTCTGTTTGAGAACCACTGGCGAACTGCGCGAAAGCTTGGCAAGGTTCGCTAGCCGCGCCTCACTTCGCGCACGGGCAGGTCCATTCGCCGGGCGGGCTTCCGCCCTTGCAGGTGTTCCGCCATCGCCTTCACTGCCTCATAACCGAGCCTGGACGGGTCCTGTACCAGCATTAGGTCGATCGTTCCATCTTGCAGCGCTTCCCGGTGCATTTCGCTGTCGTCGAAGGTCACCAGCTTTGTCTTTCCGCTGAGACCTCTGGCCTTCAAGGCCTGAATTGAGCCAATTGACGAAGCTTCGCTTGAAGCAAACACGCCCGCTAGCCCTGCGTGAGCAGTGAGGATGTTTTCCGCGGCGGCCCGGGCGCGCGCCCGGTCGCCTAGGCTGAATTGCCTTGCGACGATCTTCACCTCGGGGTACTCACGCTGGAGAGTCAACTCAAACCCTCGCTCCCTCAATCCTGTCGAAGCGCCGCCTGGTTTCTGCATCACCATGGCCACCTCACCTTTACCCCCAACCAGCGCCCCGAGGCGCCGCGCCGCCAATGCCCCAGCGCCTTCGTTGTCGGTTGCAATAAAGCTCACATAATCTTCAATCCCCACGGCAGAATCAAAAATTACTACGGGGATCTTCGCCGCGCTTGCTCGTTGAAGAGGAGGTACCAAGGCACGCTCGTCCGTCGCCGAAATGACGATTCCATCCACGTGCTGCGCAATCATCGAATCCACGATCTGAATCTGCCGGGTCGAATCCGTCTCATCGCTCGGTCCATTCCAGAGCACCTCAGCCTTTAGTTCGGCTGCCGCTCGGTCGACACCCTCATGAACGCTCACAAAGAATAAATGTGCCGTGGCCTTTGGCACCACGGCGATTCGATGCTGCCCACCCTTTCGGCATCCCGCAAGAGCACTCAGCGCCAACAATGTTCTTCGCTTCAGCACGCGCTCATCATATACTCACGGCAATGCTCGCGTTCCAGTTGCTCCTCCTGTTGGCTCAACAGCCCGACCTCATCATCCACAACGGCAAGATTGTTACTGTGGACTCGCGCTTCTCGATCCACTCTGCAATGGCCATCAAAGGAGATCGCATCTCCGCCATCGGCACTTCCGCTGCGATCCTTAAAAGCAAAGGCCCTAAGACTCGCATCGTCAATCTCAATGGCGCAACTGTCATCCCTGGCCTTATCGACAGCCATACTCACTCCCTCGATGCCTCGATGTTCGAGTTCGATCACGAGATCCCCACCATGGCGACGATCGAAGACGTCCTCACGCATATCCACAATCGGTCTCAAGTCGTACCCAAAGGCGACTGGATCAGCCTGCGCCAGATTTTCATCACGCGCCTCAAAGAGCAGCGCTACCCAACCCGCGCCGAGCTCGACGAAGCCGCCCCCGATCACCCCGTCATCTTCTCCACCGGGCCCGACGCCTCGCTGAACACTCTGGCCCTCAAGGCTAACAACATCACTCGTGACACAAAATCCCCGGCTGGCCAACCGGGAAAAGTTGAGCTTGATGCGAAAACGGGTGAGCCGACTGGCATCCTCCGCACCTATGAGGCCTTCGTGAAGGCGGTTCCCTCCGGCCGCCAACCCACCGACGAAGACCGGCAGAATCGCCTCAAGATGCTGATGAGCGATTACAACTCTCTTGGCATCACGAGTTTCACCGAACGCGCCGCCACAGCCCGCCACATCAATATTTATCGCCAGCTCCATCAGAAGAAAGAACTGACCACTCGGATCTTCATCGACTATCACATCACTCAACCCAACGCGGACTGGAAAGAAGTTGATGCGGAGATCGCCCGCGCTGCGGCTGACCCGCTTCACCAATATGACAATATGCTTTGGCTCCGCGGCCTGAAGGTTTTTCTGGATGGCGGTATGCTGACCGGCTCGGCGCTGATGCGGGAGCCCTGGGGCACCAGTGAAACGTATTCGATCACCGATCCCAACTACCGCGGCATGCGCTACATCCCGCAGCCGCGTCTTGTTGAACTGGCCCGCGCCAGCCTGAAGCGCGACCTTCAATTCACCGCGCACGCAGTGGGCGACGGAGCGGTGCAAGCTCTGATCAACGCCTATGAAGAAGTCAATCGCGAGTTTCCCGTGGCGCCCAGCCGCCCCTGCCTCACGCATGCCAACTTCATGTCGCCGGAAGGCATTGAAAAAATGGTGCGACTTGGGATCGTCGCCGATATGCAACCGGCCTGGCTTGAGCTGGACGGGGCCACGCTCATCCGGCACTTCGGCCTGCCGCGGCTGAGGCTATTCCAACCCTACGCCACCCTGTTCAAGAACAAGATTGTAGTCGGTGGTGGCAGCGACCACATGCAAAAGATTGGTGGCATGCGTGCCACAAACCCCTACAATCCCTTCTGGGGCATGTGGATCACGCTCGAACGCAAGCCACGCTGGACCGATCAAGTACTCTTTGCTGAGGAGCGCATCACCCGCGAGCAGGCGCTTCGTTTCTATACGATCAACAATGCTTACCTTAGCTTTGAAGAGAAGCAAAAGGGATCCCTCGAACCCGGCAAGCTCGCCGATTTCGCCGTTCTCGATCGAGACATCCTCACCTGTCCCGTAGGGCAGGTGAGGGACATCCAGGTGAAGTCCACTTGGCTCGGTGGACGCAAAGTTTACGGAGACTAGAGCTTCAGCTCCCAGCCCGGGCGGAAGACGGGGCGCACCAGCTTCGTTGCTTCGACACTATTCGAGAAGCGCATCAGCTTGCCATCCCAATCGAGCTTGCCAGGAACACGGAACGCAATCGCGGCCATCGCCAGCCATTCGGCGTAGGGGCCTGAGATACCGAAGTTTGAACATGCCGGATCACCGCCTTTGCAAGCGCGGACCCAATCCGTCATGTGCCCGGGCGAGCGAGTCAACAACTGCGGCGGCAGCTTGTACTCGGCCCAACGAGCGGAAGGCAGCAACCACACGCCTTCGCCGCGATCGCAAGTCGCCATAATGCCCTTGGTGCCAATAAACACAGCACCATTGCCGACAAGCAATCCCTTCTCGGGGCCACCTCGATCTCCGCCAAACACCTTCACGCCCGGACCGCCGGGGCCCATCCTTGGGGCACTTCCGCCTGCTGCTCTTCTTGGTGCGCCACTCGGCATGGTGAAGCCACCGCCGCGACCGCCGCCCATGGGCCGCCCCTTGTCCGTCAAATTGTTTGGAGGCGGCAGAATTGTTTCGCCCTCCATACCGGGCACGCGATATACATCTGGATCCGTCGCCCGTGACGAGTCGTGATAGAACACCTTCACCGCCGGCATGCTGCCGCGCGAAGGGAAGTCCAATCGAATGGTTGCCCGGTCTGGGAATGTCAATTTGCTCGGATTCGATTGAGAAACACATTCAACACTTGTCGGTGAGCCGAGCATCAACGCATGGTGGACTGGGCCTGCGGTATGCGTCGCCCAGTTGCCAATCTGCCCGGTGCCAAAGTCATAAAACCCGCGCCAGTTATAGGGAACGTAATAGCTACTGTAGGGTCGCATCGGCATAGCGCCGAGCCATGCCTGCCAGTCGAGAGTCGAAGGAACGCTCTCCTCTAGCGGCGGTGCCTGCAGACCTGTTGGATGCGTACCGGGCGTGACGCTGACGTGCGCTTCGGTCACATCGCCAATCTCTCCGCTCCACAGGATCTCTGCTGCGACGCGATGGGACTCGTGCGAATAACCCTGGTTGCCCATCTGGGTTGCAACCTTATATTTCACGGCCGCCTCGGCCAGCAATCGCGCTTCCCATACTGTGCGCGTCAGCGGCTTTTCAAGGTAGACGTGCTTGCCGCGCTGCATGCAAGCAAGCGCAACCGTCGCGTGCATAAAGTCTGGAATCGCAATCGTCAGCGCATCGATGTTCTTGCCTTCCTTATCGAGCATTTGCCGATAATCGCGAAACACGGGCAGCTTCTCGAACCTCTTCAAGCCGGCCTCATCTCGGGCCAAATCTACATCGCAAAGTGCAACGATATTTTCGGTCGCTGCGGCTTGATTCAGAATTACTGCGCCCTGTCCGCCACACCCGATCGCAGCAACATTCAGCTTGTTATAGAAGGGCTTGTAGCCAAGCGATCGGAGGGAAGCAATACTCCCAAAACCAGCGGCGGGAACCGCGCCACTCAATAACGAACCGTAAAAGAAATAACGTCTTGAGATCAAATTCACAAGGACATCATATATCGCTTGCCGATGATACAATCCTCATCAAATGCAGAATTCCCGCCGTGAGATCCTCGTTAGCATTGCCGGTGCCTCGACTTTAGCCGCGGCAGATCACAAGCCCCACGATCATGAACATGCACACGACGATCAGGCTACCGCTAGCGCGGCCCTTTCCGGCTACAGCCCCAAAGTCTTCACCGCTGCCGAACTAAACACCATCGGGGCACTAGCCGAAACCATCATCCCTCGCACCCAAACTCCGGGCGCCCTCGACGCCAAAGTTCACGAGATCATCGACGAGAATCTCTTCACTCGAAAGGCCCAGATCCCGAGCTGGCGTAAAGGCCTTGCTACGGTTAGTTCTCTTTCGAAGAAGCTCTTCAAGAAAGAGTACGCCGATCTCTCGGCGGAAAATCAAGTCATCGTGATGACAGAGCTCGCCGCGCAAGACCCCTTTTTCAAAACTCTAAAAGACGCCACTGCCGAAGCCTATTACTCAACCAAAGAGGGTTTGATGACCGAACTTGGCTGGGACGCCGCCAAGCCATTGCCTGAGTTCAAGGGCTGCGCACACCCCGAACACCTATCCTAGTTAGCGCTGAATCGCGGCAATTCCAGCTCTTTACCAGCCGCAAGGTCCTTCTTCCACTGCTCAGCTTTACTGCTATCCCGCCAGTTGCTTTCCGCGACAAGTTGCAGGAACATGCTTACACTTTGCTTTCTGCCCCTGGCCAGCAGCGCACTGGCCAGCCGGAAGCTGGGTCCCATCATCCGCATCGAGTTTTCCCCGCGAACCTTCATGGAGTCGATCATCGTCTTCTCGGCCGCCAGGATGTCTCCCTGCCCCAACTCGCACAATCCGCGGATGGTCAGCGCCGAGTGCCGCAGAGTCCCTGGGTCTAAACCCATGAAATCTTTCTTTTCAGTCGAAGCCATCAATTCAGCCGCGGCTTTCCGGGCAGTATCCCATTCGGATGCTTCCACTGCGGCGTAGCCCAATTTGCGCAACTCCGGATCCTTCATTGGCCCTTTGGCTTCCTCGACGTCCTGTTTGGCGAAATTGAGTTTCTGATAGGCCGGAACACGAGTCCAAAGTCCGCTCAATCCCATCCCGATCAACATGGCGTGCACGCTCGCTTCTTCAAAGTTCTTCGAGAGCACATGGCTCCTCACCAACGCGATTGTGCTCAATACGGCTGAGGTACTCTCCATCTCTCTCATGCGCGCCACCAGGCCGGCATCCATTTTCGGCTGCTTTCCATTGAGGTTTTCGCGAATCAACGACTGAACTGGAAACAACTGGGTCAAAGCCTTATCAAATCGCCCGCGATTGATCTCCGTCAGCATCTTGTCAAAATTCACACCAGACTCTTGCGCCATCAATGGCAGCGCCACCATCAGCCATGCTCGGATCATAGAAAACCTCTACTTGATATAGTGTCTCTGATCGGGACGCGACACGCCGTGCGTCCGTTCCTATGAAGTATGCAAGTTCCACAAATCAAGACTTCCCCCAAACGCTATGACGTGGTCATTGTAGGCTCCGGTGCCGCAGGCGGTATGGCCGCCTGGAATCTCACCCGTCAAGGCATCAGCGTGCTGGTACTTGACGCTGGACAGAAATTCAATCGCGCGAGCTTCTGGTCGCACGTGCGGCCTTGGGAAGCCCGTGCCCGTATGCGCAAGGGTCAAAAGCCTCCACAGTTTTTGCTGACACAAGAAGAACAACCCTACATCACCCCCAACAAACAGGATTTCGACCTCTGGCGTGTTTGGGGCCGAGGTGGCAAAACCAATATTTGGGGCCGCGTCAGCCTCCGCTACGCCGACGCCAATCTGCAAGAACCAGCCCGCGACGGTTACGAGATCCCCTGGCCCATCCGCTACTCTGACATCGCTCCTTATTACGACAAAGTCGAACAATTAATCGGCGTCTGCGGGGGAGATGACGACAGCGAGTTTCTCCCGGGCTCCAAATTTCATCTGCCGCCTCCTGCCCCCCGCTGCGGCGAGCATCTTCTGCGTAAGGCAGCCAAGGGCATCGGCATCAACATCACCAACGTCCGCCGAGCGGTGCTCACCAAGGAACATAATGGCCGAGCCCCTTGCCACTACTGCGGCGCCTGCGGCAAGGGCTGCGACATCGGTGCGTTCTTCAATTCGACAGACTATCTCCTTGAGCCTGCCGCCCTCACTGGCAAGCTTGAAATTCGAGACAACTCTGTCGTCTCTCACCTCACCGTCGACGGCAAGGGCCAGGCTGATGGCGTTCACTTTTATGATCGCGTCACCAATCAGCCGGAAGAAGTCAAAGCCCGCATCGTCATCATGGCTGCGAGTTGCGTCGACTCCACACGCATTCTGCTGAACTCAAAATCTAGCCGGCATCCCAACGGCATTGGCAACTCGAATGACGTTATCGGCCGTTACCTTTGCGAACAAGTTCGCTTCCACATCTACGGCTTTGTTCCCGAGTTGATGGGCAAGAAGACCCAGAATGACGACGGCATCGGCGGCGAACACATTTATATGCCCCGCTGGGCTGGTCAATCGAAGAGCCGTAAATATCTCCGCGGCTACGGCAGCCAGTTCTGGAACACGGGCGCACACCCTGGCGTAAACTACGCGAAGCAACTCGAGGGCTTCGGCGTTGGTTACAAAGAAAACGTCCGCCGCCACTTCCCCGCCCTGGTCGCCATGCACCCCTACGGAGAGGTGCTGCCTTACGCCGACAACCGCATCATGCTCGACCCGAAGCGAAAAGATAAATGGGGCATCCCCGTACCCGTGATTGATTACAAGATCAAAGAGAACGAGCGAGCCATGATTGAGGACATGTACGACACTGCCCTCGAAGTCATGACTGCGGCGAAGGCTGAAATCTTGCCCTACCAGCGCGGCTGGATCGACCGCCTTGGCAGCGCCATTCACGAGCACGGCACTTGCCGCATGGGCTCAGACCCCAAGCGGAGCGCCCTCAACCAGTACAACCAATCCCACGAAGTTAAGAACCTCTTTGTCGTCGATGGTTCCAGCTTCACGACTGCAAGCGAGAAAAATCCAACACTCACGATTCTTGCTCTTTCCATGCGAGCCACTGATTTTCTTGCCGCTGAAATGAAGAAACAGAACTTGTGATTCTGGCCAAACTTTTGGGTTTGTGCGCCTTTACAGCGGGCCTAGCGAGCGCACAAATCACAGCGACTCCATCCAACGTCGAGTTCTGGAACTGGTTCTTCTGGGAGGCTGTGGATACTGGCAAGTTCCGCGTTCGCGGTGTGACTCAGCTACGCAGCCAGCCTCATCGGGACACGTTTCTGCGCGCGCAGGGCGGCCCCATTCTCGAATGGCAAGTCAACAAACGTTGGAATTTGATAGCAGGCTATTACTTCCAGGCTTCCCGCCAAAGCAGCGACGACGTCGAACTTCAGGGTGCGCATCGGCCCTTCGCTGGTTTTGAATATAGCCAGCGCCTCAACTCGACTGTCGGCTTTGAAACTCGCCACCTCTATGAATACTTCAAGTCCCTCACCCGTGCAGACTCCATGCGCGGTCGCGCCCGAGCACGCTTCGAATCTCGCAAACCTCTAAGCCCGTTTATCCAGAACGAAGTCTTCTACGACCAACTTGGTGTTCAGGCGAACCGCCTCGAATCCGGCTTCGAATATCGCGTTAGCAAGGAGGGCCGGTTCCAGCTGAGCGTCTTCCACGAATCCCGCCCCCTTCGCACCGGTGGCAGCCGAACGGTCATCTCAACACGCATCACGATCTTCGGACCCTGGAATAAGCAAAATTAGCTTCCCCAAATCCCCTGTTCGTAGATTAAGCTGAAAGGCTGGCAGCTCCTATGGAAGCTGCTTGTGATCGGTGTTTCGCTTCAGGGGATCACCCTTGAGCAGGCGCTTCAAGAGGCAACTTCGCGGCACCCCCTCCTCTCAGTCTCCCAGTCCAGAATCGAGTCAACCACAGGTAAGTTGCATCAAGCCGGTTTGCGACCCAATCCTTTGTTCGTCTATCAGACCGAGGATTTCCGCACCTGGCAGTCTCCCGGACATCGTTTCTGGCAAGACGCCGACCACTTCTTCTACTTACAACAAACATTCGAGACCGCGTCCAAGCGTACCCGCCGAGTCGATGTTGCAACCGCCAATCAGCGCCGTGCCGAAATCGAACTGAAGATGCAGAAGCAGATGATTGCAGCCAAAGTCCGAGCTGCTTTTTAGGATGCGGCCGCTGCGGTTCAAAGAGAAACCACAATTCGACAGTCTCTTCAAGCCTTCCGTGAGATCACTGAGTATCATCGGATCCAGGTTTCTGAGGGTGCGATGGCCGAGGCCGACTTGCTACGCGTGCAGCTTGAAGAACAAAAGATCACTCTCCTGGCCAATTCTGCCAACGTCGAAGCGCAGCGCCAGATCATTCGACTGCAGCGCGAAATGGGTCGCGCCGAAGTGACCCCAGCTACCATTGAGGCTCCAGCCCTTACTTTCAATCGCAATATTGACTCCGCACAGCCTGCAACTGCATTGAACCAGCGTGCGGAAGCGCAACTAGCTCGTCAGATCATCCAAATCGCCCAGGCCCAGGTTGGGCTGGAAACCGCACTTGCTGCGCCCAATGTTGATGGCGTCACTGGCTACAAGCGATCGAAGAATTTCGACACAGTGATCTGGGGGGTTCAAGCTCAGCTGCCGATCTTCAACCGCAACCAGGGCAACATCGCCAGTTCCACCGCCGAAGATCGACTCGCCCGCAACGCTCTCGCCTCCACCAAGGCACTGATCCAGGCTGAAGTTGAAGGCGCACGTCGCGAGGTAGATCTGCGCCGTCATCAGGTGGACGCCTATGTTCTGCCACTTCGAGTGAGAGCCAACGAAAGTGCACGTCTCGTCCGCGAAGCCTACCGTCTTGGTGGTGCCGAATTGCTTCGTCTTCTCGACGCGCAACGCAATTTGCTTGAAACCGAGCAGTTCTACGTCGACGCAGTGCTTGCACTACGCCAAGCCGAAGCCACCCTTGATTCCGCGCCCGGAGCCCTCCCATGAAATATTTGATCCTCACTCTTGCGCTGATCTTCTGCTCTTGCCAGCAAAAAGCCCCGACACAAGCCGAGGCAACTGTCCCCAAGCCTTCCAACGTCGAGCTCAGCGAGAACGCGCTCAAGAATGCAGCCGTCGAAGTGGTTTCCGCTCGGTCTGAAACGATTGATCAGTCGATCGAAGCTCCCGGCAAACTGATGTCCGACCGGGCACATAGGTAACACTTCTATCCGGTCACATGGGTAACACTTAGTCTGGCAGATTTGGCTCTATTGAGGGAGGCAGAGGGGAGCCCCCATGGGGGCTCCCCTCTGCGGCGCGCATCATCTTGGGGATCTCGCGGAACTGTCCCAACCTGGTATCGAGCAGCGCTACTGGATAGTCGTGGAACCATG
>Ga0194134_10001835_pt1 | contig 26956 bp, 27 predicted proteins | sample TA2KigOff0mmetaG_FD_148602 | JGI IMG/M metagenome (GOLD analysis project Ga0194134, IMG submission 148602) | Freshwater microbial communities from Lake Tanganyika, Tanzania - TA2015056 Kigoma Offshore 0m | ecosystem: Environmental > Aquatic > Freshwater > Lake | place: Tanzania: Lake Tanganyika... | reverse complement strand
AGGCCTTCTTTGCCCCGGGCACCTTATCCCAGAGGTTGCGCCAGCCAAACGCTTCCCACCCGATGAGTTGCGGCCCCCAATTATCATCCTGCGCGGGATCCGTATTGAAGTCGCCGATCATCAGGGCGCGACCGCTAGCATTCCCTCTCATCCATATGCCGAGTTCTTCGAAGGGCTTTTTTTTCATGCCCTTGGTCGGCATGTGGACGGCAGATACTAGGACGCCGTCTATCATGCACCACACCCAGTTGTTCTTGAGCTTGTTTCCTTGTCGGCTGAAACGCTCGTTGGACTGCAGTTTCCGTTTGCTGTAGAACCGGACGTGGCGCTTCCGGCTATGCAGGGTAGGCTTTGAGCATTGGTCAAAGCCTTTGGCCACTAAGCCCGCCTCATAATGCTTTTGGCTGCCCTGATGCAGTTCGGCCAGGATGATTACATCGGGCTTTCGGCCCAGCTTCACCAGCATATTACAGGGGATCTTCTTTCTACGGGTGTTGAGGAAAAGGATTTTCATGGGGCTATTGGACGGATACTAGATGGTTACCCCTAATGGCAATCCCCCAGCCTAAATCCATATCCGGTCCTCTCGCCGACAGTCTTGCCTACTACGTCTATCTGCTGATCGACCCGCGCGACGGGAAGGTGTTCTACGTAGGGAAAGGGAAGGGCGACCGTTGCCTCCAGCATTCAGCCAAGGACGACGGTGTTGCGAAGGCGTCACGCATCGCTGCGATCCAGGCAGCGGGTCTGACGCCGCAGGTCGACATCATCCGGCATGGTTTGGAAAACGAAGCCGAAGCTTTCCTGGTCGAGTCCGCCGTGATCGATGCATACGGATTGGAAAACCTTACGAACATCGCCCCGGGGAATGGCGTCGAGAAGTTCGGACGCACGACTCTCGCGGAACTCGCCGCGCGCTACATGCCCGAAGAGGCCGAGGTCATCCATAAGGTCATCTTCCTTAAGCTCGCCCAGACCTACCGGAAGGGGATGACCCCGCAGGAGCTTTACGAGGCCGCCCGCGGTGTCTGGAACTTCAATCCCACCTACGCCTCGAAGTACGACTATGCCATCGTGGTCTTCCAAGGCCTGGTCGTGGAGGTCTTCCGGACCCACCATTGGCAGCCCTCAGACCCGTCCCACTACCCGACCCGGAACGACCTGACCCCCGACAACTTCAAGGGCACCTGCGAATTCGAGGGGGAGCCGGCCGATCAGGCCGTACGCGCCCACTACCTCGGGAAATCCGTCCGACGATACTTCGCCGCGGGTGGACTTGTCTTCAACAAGTACGGACCTACGCTTGTAGCCATAGGAAATAAAAAACCGAGGCAGAGCTGACTTGCTCAGCGCTTACTTGCAATGATTCTTCGCCGTTGAATGTCGTTTAAAATTCTGGGATGAATAACTTTCCACGTCACCCCTTTCTGCGGACGCAGGCGCTTAACAGGGTTTTTGATAACACCTCTGCATCTTACAAGTTCTTCTGGTTTCTAGCTATTTTGGAACTTTCTCGGACGACCCGGGGCTGTTTGCCACTTGAGGATGTCTTTATCGAAATGGCATCTCAAGCCTGGCATCCAGTGAATCTCTTCCGGCTGTCGTTGGACACTAAAGATACCGATGAGAAATGCATCGATCAGCTTCAGGGCGTCCTCCGTGAGATCGCGGCAGCGGAGGCCAAGGTCGTGGACGGACTTCGGCCAAACTCTAACCTGATGGAGGTCAGGGTCAGGCTTAAATCCCGGGCCAAAGACCTGAGTTTTCTGGGCAATCTCGTGCCCATGCGCTTCCTCAGTCCCTTCGTCGATGGTCGTATCCCGAAGGGCACACCCCGGCGACGTATCAACCATGAGATCATCCGGGTCGTCGACGAGCTCAAGGTCGGCGAAGATGCCGCCCCTTATCACTTCGGACCGGATAAGGATTCCGTTGTCCTGCACCCGGAATGGCAGACCTTCTTCGTCGATCATGCCGTCATCTTGCGCGGCTTCGTCGAGATTGCTTTGGTGAGGTTCCTGCAGGCCAAGAACCCGATGGTGCCTGGTATCGCCGATAAGTTAAGCATGCCGGCCGAACGGGATCTAGCCCGCGCCCGTTCCTTCTGGGAGCAAGCCAACGAGGCTCATATCTCGGAGCGCGCCGTGCCGCTGAACAACCTCTACACCGGGCGTCCTCTGGATGGCGGCTTCGCGGTCGATCATTTCATGCCGTGGAGCTACGTTGCCCATGACTACATCTGGAACACCATCCCTACCGACCAATCCACTAATTCTTCCAAGGGAGACCGTATTCCCTGCGTCAGTCGTTTTGTCGGTGGGATGGCCGAGCTGCACCACTTCGCCCTGCGTGCAGCCGTGAAGCGCTCTGCGTCCGGCAAACCTGACTACCGGCTTCTTTCGGACCATATGGCCCTCTGGCGTCTTTCTGGGCCGGCGTTGCTGGAGATGTCGGTCGACGGACTCCGTGAGCGCATGACTGAGACCTTAAAGGCTCTTGAGGATCAGGCGCCGGTCGAGTTCGAGGTTTACCGCAACTAGCCGGCTAGTTCTTGGAAGTTTGGTAGGTCGCCCAAGGGCTGAACTTCGCCGTTCTGGACGGCTGCGGCGCGGATCCGAAGCGAATTGACGAAGCCCAGGTAATCTCGCGCATCCTTAGAATCCTTAGGTGGCCTGGAGAATGCAAGTAACTGATGCTCCTTTGTGGGGGTGATGCCTTCGCGTCGCTTGTACTCGGTGACCTCGAAATGGTTGTACTCGAAGAGCTGGACTATGCCTTTGCGGGCCTGGGGAATGAAGTTGGCGTTCTCGATGCTCTTGGCTTCCACAAGCACGCTTTGCTTACTGTCCCCGCTGATGGCCAGTAGGTCGATGTGGTTGTTCTGGTAGCAGGTGTAACCACGCTCGCCGAACAACGTCAGGAGTTGCCGGAGTATTTCCGTGTGCGACCTGTTTGCTTCCCGCAGCTTGTCGACGTCGACTTGCCGTCTGCCGTCGTCCGCGGTTATCACCCTGTCTTTGATGTCGTCGAACTCGAGCAGTGATGTGCTGTTGCGTACGGCGTCTTCGGGCGTGTCCACCTCGCGTAGCTGAGTGCGCCTCGACGGCAAGGCGTCTTCCTCTTCCTCCTTCGTGCGGTATGCGTAAAGGCCTCTCGTGCTGGTTAGGAGGGCGGTCTTCGTGTCGGCATCCTTGATGCTCGAGTAAGATCCCATTTTGGGGAATGCCGGCATTTCGCTCAATGGGATGCCGGCGGAAAGCATCCTGCGTAGAATGGCCCTCGTGTTATCAGTCTTGGTCAGGTTTTGGGATTCCCAGTCCCCAAAGGCTGGGATGTCGGCGAAAAAGTAGATTTCCGAGAGATGAAAGCGCCAAGGGTAGATGACTCTTTGGGCCTCGAACTCTTCGATCCAGAGGGGGGCCTTGCCTTCGAAGAAGTTATTCCCCACCACGCCGAAGCCGACGACTTTTGAGGCGAGTTCTGCGAGCTTGAGGAATCGACTGTCGGACTTCGATGAGTGGAAGAAGATGATGTCCCCCGGTTGCAGTTTGCTCCATTGGGACCGCAGCTTAGGGTCGTCCTTGAACCCCCAGGTTGATGTCCTCAGCGCGGTCAGGTAGTTCTCCGGTGTCCCTGTGACACGGTAGATGGCTTTGACGTCCTGGAGCGCGCTGAGCCGCATCCTTCAGAGTTCGTCGTACTTGGTCGAACGGCCCTTGGCCTTGTCGACGGGATATTTGGCGGCGTTTTCGGCCAGCTTATCCCGGATGGCCTGGTTCAGGTCGATTTTCTGCTCATGGGCGAGCAAGAGGGCGAAGATCAGGACATCGGCCAGTTCTGCTCGGACCTTGGCCGAGTCGGCTTCCTGGGGCTGCTTCCAGAGGAATTGTTCTAAGAGCTCCCCCGCCTCGATGCTCAGTCCCGCCGCCAGGTCCTTGGCATTGTGGAACTGCGCCCAGTCGCGCTCGTCCCGGAACTTCCGGACAAGGTCGATCAATTGGGTAAGTTCACTCATTCGCGAGTTAGGCATATCCGCCCATGCAGCGCTGGCAAGCCCGCGCCCTGTCTAGCCCCGCGACGGCAGCGGAAAGTCGAAGATCTGGAGCGGGACGCCGTTGAAATCCTTGGCTTCTTTGGCCGCCGCATTCTCGTTATCCAGATAGAACGTGCGTTTCGGCTCTCCGATCATGCCCATCAGGTCAGACGACGTAGCCTGCCCGCTGAACGATCCATTGTCGTCTCCGACCTTGGGGTAAAGCAGAGCCAAGGGAAGCGGCGGTTTGCACGCCTCCGAGTTTCTGACGGATCTTAAGTAAGCGATTGGGCCGACACGGCGTCAGGCCGTGCCATGGTCTGGGGCGAACCTAAAAACGCATGAAAGGCCCGAATCTAGTTACGCTGGCATGAGGGTACGGCCTGACCCCTTAGTTTTAGGTATCCAGATTGCCCCTAACTTGCGGCCACCATGCGGCGGCCGGGCGGCTGACCGAGGGCGGTCAGCCCTACCGGCGTGGCGGTGCCACTGCGAGGCGACACGGGGGAAGGGAAGCGTTCAGGCGCCCCGGGAGATCCAGCGGTAGGCCTCGAGGGAATTGCGCCAGAAGAAGCGCTCACGGTCCTCCGCCGAACGTCCGGCGTAATAGTCTGCCACGAGGCCGAAGACGTCAGCATAGCGGGCGCCTTTGTCGGAGACGGGCCAGTTGCTGCCATAGAACACGCGCGTCGGCCCGAAGGAGGCGGTGACATGGTCAAGGGTCGGGAGGTAAGTGGTCACGTCCGTCGGAGCCCCGCCGTGGGGAGTCTTCATGGGTTCGACGAGGCCGGACATCTTGCAGTAGACGTTGGGCTCGGCGCCCAGGCGTCGCATGCCCTCACGCCAGGCGAGGTCAGGCGCCTGCGGATCACGGACGTTGCCGACGTGGTCGACGACGATGCGCAGGGCGGGGTAGGAGCGGGCGAGACGGACGGCTCCCTCGAAATCGGACAGTCCGTTGATGTCCAGGGCCAGTCCGTGGTCGGTCAGCAGTCCGAGGTGGCGGGCGAAGGTCGGATCGGTGAGGTCGGAGCTCAGCCTGCCCGCCGGAATGCGGATCCCGCGGAAGAGGGGGTGCGCGGCGAGCCGCCGAAGGTGTCCGGCGAACGTGCCTTCGGCAGGGCGGAGATTGCCGACGAAGCCCACGACGCACGGATGCTCATCGGCGAGGCGAAGGATCCAATCGTTGTCCTGGATCCAGGCGCTGGCCTCGACCACCACCGTCTCGCGGATGCCGTGCGGGGCGGCGAGCCGTTGCCAATCATGAGGGAGCACGGTGCGGTCGAGGAAACCGCCCTTGGGCGGCCACGGCACGCCCTGACCGCGGGTCGGGTCGTAGAAGTGCGTGTGGGTGTCGATGACGCGGGTCGCGGTCGGCCGGCTCACGCATCCGGCCGCGAGGGCGGCGGCGCCCGTCGCTCCGGCGAACGTGCGTAGGAATGCGCGACGGTCAGATTTCATGAGCATGCGTCAAGGAAGCGACTCAGCCGCCGGCGTCGCGGTAGATTTCGCCGAGTTTGGTGAGGGTGTCGTCCTTCAGCAGCGCGGCCTTGCCGTCCTTGGGATTGAAGTAGGCGTAGCGTTCGACGAAACGCTGCCTCTCCAGCGCCTTGAGCGCTCCGCGGAGGAACTGGGCGTGGCCGTTGTCTTCGGCCTTGGTGAACATGGCGTTGAATTCGGTGACCCAGATCGGCCGGCGATAGGCGGCGTAGAGCTCTTTCAGCCACTCCTCGAAGGCGACCGGGTCGGCGCTGCGATACCAGTGGGCGGCGATGAAATCGACCTTCAGCTTCTTGCGCTGGGCCTGCTCCATGAAGGCGCGCATCCACGTGCCGCCGAGTCCGTCGGAAGAGACGCCGGGAGAGCCGAGCCGCAGCTTCTTCTCCGTGGCCAATGCGGCCATCGCCGGCCAGGCCGCGACGGCTTCTTCGACGGTGAGGTTGCCCTGCGTGTCGCGTTCCGGCTCGTTCAGGCCGAGCAGGTGCTTGGCCGCCGGGTCGTTCAGCAGCGCGAGCTCGGTGTCGGGCACGGGGCGTCGATGGCCTTTCACCATCGGGACGAATTCATAGCTCGGCGTGCTGCTGCCTTGGCAGGTCCACGTGTACCACCATGTGCAGCCGAACTGTTTTTCGGACTCCGGACGGTTGCCCGCCCATCCTTTCTTGGGGGAGCGTTTCGCCGGTCGATCCGCGGCCAGGCCGGCCAGCGGCGCGAAGGCGGCGCCGGCGGCGAGGAGGCGGAGGATGTCACGACGGCTGAGAGGCATGAGGTGCAACGTAGGGCAGGGGCGATGTATGCCAAAGGTAAAAGCCGCAAAGGGGCGTAAACGAGGGCGCGAGACTAGAGCCAACGGGGTCAGGCCGTACCATGGGATGGGGCGTAACTAAAAACGCCCGAAAGGCTCGAATCTAGTTTCGCTGAGATACAGGGTACGGCCTGACCCCTTAGCTTTCCGACTGGGGCAGGGCGCTAGATGCTCTTGAGGATAAGGTCGGAGAGTTCCTCCGCGGCTTCGGGAGGCCAGGCGGAGAGTTCGTCGGCCAGCTGATTCAGGACGCGGATGATGGCCTCGCCGTTGGCCTTGGTCGTCAAGCGGCCCTCGTTGAGGTGCTCGCCGGGATCGAATCTTACATAACGTCCTGGGTCGTCTTTCCTGATGGCGTCAATGTGACGTTGAAAAGGGTTGGTAGATCCTGCCCGCGGCACCCCGCTGACGCCGTCCGTCCGCACCGCCCATTCCGAGAAGACGCGTTCCACTTCACACCATTCCATGGCTATTTCTCGCGCTGTGCCAGTTCCGATGTTCAGATAAGTGGCGAACTCAATCTCGGCATCCATGAGCCGTCGGAGCGTCTTGCGGATGGCTTTGACCTTCTCCCGATGGGCTGCGGAAGACGAGCGGAGGAGATGGTCCGTGATGGCCGCCTTGGCGCTGGTATATCGGAATGCATAAGAGCTGATCTGATATCCGTACAGATAGTGAGGACCGAATCGCTCGTGCAGCGCCACTATTGCGATCAAGGCCTCGTTGGTGCTGTCAAACGGCACGTTCGAATCCATGGATGCGAAGCATTCCATGGCGGCGCCGTCCATGCTCTCCATTTTGCTGAATCCGTAGGGTCCGTCACCGGATCGCATCTTTGCGTCCCATGCTGACGCTTTTCTTTCAGGAGTGGACACGATGAACCGGACGTCCGCTTTTCCCTGGTCAGAAAACCACAGGGCGCCATAGGTGAACAGGGCCGTCAGGCCCAGGGTGGAGAAGATGGTGACGAGGGTTTGGCGACGGCTTTTCATTTTTATATAAAAACCTACAATGATTCATCGATCCTTCGCCGGCAAGCGGCATGCTGGTATGCCGTGCGGCATTAGTAGGGTCTGGTTTTATGCACGCCGGACATAAGTTGTGCTTACCTAGAGGTCAGGGAAGTCGGTGAAGAGGCCGTCGACTTTGGGTTCGGAGACGTGGCCGAATACGGGGTCAGGCCGTACCATGCAGAAGGCGAAACTAAAAACACCCGAAAGACCCGAATCTAAGTGCGTTTCGCTGCTTAAGGTGCGGCCTGATTCCGTCCGAGTGGCTCCGTTTAGTTGACTGTGCTCCGGTTAGTTCTAAGGTAGTTTTTTATATGTTCAAAAATTTCACACTTGCGGACAAATTTTTCTTTGTCGCAACCTTCCTTTCGATTGTTTTTTCAAAAGCACTTTATTTAAACGGAAGCAAAGAAGACGCTATTTTTGTGGGGCTTTGGGCACCTTCAATACTCTGCTTCGGAGTTTACCTTAAACTTATTCAAAACTCTAAAGATGAATGAGTATGTTCCCCATTTTGCTGTCCTTATCTTTATACTTTTTGGGATAGGTTTCTTTTTTAGTCTGCAGGGAGTTCGGAAGCTCGATGAGGAGGATAAGAAGGAAAAGAATCCTGAATTAAAGTAATCCGAGTTTTAACTGAATGATGCGTTTGAAATTCGCGAGGGGACAAGGTGATCGCATGCACAGCACGCGAGGGGACATGTGGCGCGGGGACAAGGGGAGATACATTATTTGTGAATGAGTATTTTGAATGCGGTTTGGGATTATTTAGAGGCAGTGGTGAGGTGTGAAAAAATCGTGATACAAAAACGGACTTACCCCATTTGCTGAATCAAAACTGAATTTAGATTTTAAGTGTAACTCTACCTCTCAACCTAAACCCCATGGCACTTATTCATAAACCTGGAACCAGTTGGGATGAAGTCTATCGTCGGGCACGCTCAGCCGCGCCCGAAGCTTTTGAAGCGAATCGCGCCGCCAATTTAATTGGCGGAAAGTGGGTATTTGTTGGCGAAACAAAGCCGCATCCCTTGACGTTGGATGGAACTTTAATACCGGGCCCACCACGCATCAGTCGCGAGGACGCTGTTTCGGCTGTGGAAAAATCCGCAAAGCAACATAAAGAATGGGCGAAAGTGCCGCTGGACGAACGGCAACGTCGGGTGAGCAAGTCCTTGGATCTTTTACGTGAGCACCGCGAAGCGATTGTGCACTTGTTAATGTGGGAGATTGGAAAACCTTGGCGCCTAGCTTGTACTGACTTTGATCGCTGTGTTGAAGGGGTTGATTGGTATCTCCGCGAGGTTGAACGTCAGATGCGGGGGAGGCTTCCTTTGCCGGGTCCGGTTTCAAATATCGCCTCATGGAATTATCCACTGAGCGTGCTGGTGCACGCTGAGTTAACGCAGATGCTCGCGGGCAATGCGGTGATCGCAAAGACGCCGTCACAGGGCGGATTCCATGCGCTGACCTTGTCACACGCGTTGATGGCGCGGGCCGGTTTGCCGGTCACCTTGGTCTCGGGGGTAGGCAGTAATCTAAGTGAAGCACTGATTTCCTCGCCTCAACTCGGGGCGCTTGCGTTCGTGGGTGGACGTTCCAACGGCAGAAAGGCAGCCAGCACCCTGGCGGATTTGAGACGGCGACACATTTTGGAACAGGAAGGTTTGAACGCCTGGGGCATCTGGAATTTTTCGCAGTGGGACCTCTTGGCGGCTCATTTGAAAAAAGGTTTCGAATATGCGAAGCAACGTTGCACCGCCTATCCGAGGTATGTCGTTCAGCGAAGATTGCTGCCTGATTTCCTGGCGACGTATAACAAAGTCATTCAATCGCTTCGCTTTGGTAATCCATTTGCGGTGGAAAAAGCCGCTGATCCGTTGCCTGACCTGGATTTCGGTCCGGTGATTTCACAATCCAAGGCGGTTGAATTGCAGAAACGGTATGATGAGGCTATAGACACCGGAGGCATACCGCTGGTGCATGGAGACCTCGGGGCTGGAAGATTTATTAGCGGTCAGGATACGTCGGGCTATGTGGCGCCGGCGTGTGTTCTGAATCCTCCGAGCGGATGGGCATTCCATCACAGCGAGCCCTTTGGTCCGATCGATTCGATCGTGATCGTGGATACCGAGTCCGAGCTCTTATCGGCGATGAATGTATCGAATGGGGCGCTCGTCGCCTCGATCGCAACCGACGATTTAGAGTTCGCCGATCGGATGCGACCCGATGTGCAGTCCTTCAAATTCGGCGTGAATGTTCCCCGTAGTCGGGGCGATCGCGCGGAAGTATTCGGGGGTCGGGGCGCATCCTGGCGTGGCGCGTTCGTGGGTGGTGATCTCCTTATTTTTGCTTTTACCGACGGCGACCAGCCTCTGTTTGGCAACTTCCCTAACGGGTCGCTTTATCCGCCAAATACCTAAACTTTAGGGGACACGTGGGCACGGGGACAGGGTGAAAAGGAGAGATAAGTCAAAGTGGCCGAGCATGGGGTCAGGCCGTACCATGGTCAGGGGCGTAACCAAAAACGCCCGAAAGTCCCGAATCTAGTTTCGCTGAGATACAGGGTACGGCCTGACCCCGTGACTTAGCAACGCATCCGGGCCGGATACGAGGCCAGGGCCAAGCCGGGCGGGGTTGGCATTGTAAACATTCTTGTATAATAATTGTGTTGCCCGTCTGCGGGACGGAGTCAGGGTCGGGTCATGCAAGAGAGTCCCAAGCTCAGCTACTGGGCCTGCTGGTGGAAGGCGACCTGGGTCCTGTTCCTGATCGGTTGTGCGCTGGGCTTCCTCAGCGGCGGGGGCGGCGGTCTGGGCTATGCGATTGGCGCCGGGCTCATTCTGGCCCCGCTCAAGGGCCTGTTCTGGGGCTGGATCTACTGGTTGATCAAGAAGTGAGGCCATGATCCCGATACCCACGGGCTGCGCGCGGTTCCTCTGCTACGGCTGGATCATCACGGGCATCTGTTTCGTGCTGGGGCTGAACAAGAACGGGGAGGACCTCTCCGGCGCCGGGCTCATGGCCATCGGGCTGGGCGTGCTCGGGCTTTACACGACGCGCCCGAGGAAGGATCGCTGAGCCATGGTCAACGCCAAGGGCATCGAAACTTACGACGAAGGGGACTCGGCCGAATACTCGCCGGGCAAGGTCCGAAAGCTTTTCAGCTGCCAGCTGGATCTGGGTCCGGGACACACCGAAGAGACGCTCTTCATGGTCGGTCCTGATTCAGAGGGCCAGGTGATGGCGCTCTGGCGTGAGACGGCGTGGGACGACGAGGGCGCCAGCGCGGTGGCTTGGACGGCCAAGGGGTTCTACGAGGAGCCGGAGGTCTGGCGTCGTCTGCTCGAAGCCTACCTTCGCGTGCTCAGGGAGCAGGAGAGTTTCGAGGGTCATGAATTCAATGACATCAGCTCTCCGTCGAAGGGCCCGCTGTCCATGGCCGAGATCAAGGCCGCGTTCGGCAAGGTATGGGGCGGGTAAGACGTGGCGTAGCCACGAGGGGAAGGGGAGCTAGGGAAAGGGACAGGGGCAGGGCGCTAGATGCTCTTGAGGATCAAGCCGGAGAGTTCTTCCGCGGCTTCGGGAGGCCAGGCGGAGAGTTCGTCGGCAAGCTGATTCAGGACACGGATGATGGCCTCGCCGTTGGCCTTGGTCGTCAAGCGGCCCTCGTTGAGGTGCTCGCCGGGATTGAATCTTACATAACGTCCTGGGTCGTCTTTCCTGATGGGTCAGATACGGGGTCTGTCCGTTGATGTTCGTCGGCCGAAACAAACCCGAACGGCAGGGACGGTCCAGGTGAGCAGGGAGTCGGGGCTGGGCGTTCCCTTGGCTGGGCCGGATTAGGGTGGCAAAGGTCCGGCCATGCGGTTGAATGGCTTCCGTCGCTCCCTGCCGTGGATTATCTGTCCATCGTCCTCAAGGTCATCGTCTCGGTGGGCATCCTCAACGTCTGGATCTTGCGGCGGAGCAAGCCGACGGCCTACCGCGGGCAATCCGCCCAGACGCTCAGCGAGGAATTCGCCGTCTACGGCCTCCCGGCCCCGGTCTACGTCGCGGTCGGCGTCCTGAAGGTCGGGCTCGCGCTCGCGCTCCTGGTCTCGCTCTGGCTGCCCGGCCTCACGCAACCCGCGGCCTACGGACTCGGCGCGCTCATGGGCGCCGCGCTCGTCATGCATCTCAAGGTCGGGGATCCGGCGATCAAATCAGCCCCAGCGCTCGTCGTCCTGGCGATGTGCCTTGGCATCGCGCTGCTCTGAGCCCCTTCAGAAACCTGCCACGCAGAGATAGGCGTTGAGCCCAAGGTAGCCCAAGGCAGGCAGCATCTGCGGCACGCTGTCCTTGATGCGGATGCGCACGCCCAAGGCGGCCACCATCATCAAGGCGAGCCCGCCGGAAGCGGCTTGGCCGACCCACGGTACGCTCAGCCCGACGATCAGGCCGACCGACGCGGCGCATTGGAGGGCGCCGACCCACCGGCAATAGGCCGCGAGTTGGTAGCGCCGGAACTCCTGCTGAAGGTAATCCGAGTACAGGTAGCCAAGGCCGTAGCTCAGGAAGGACAGGGCGGAGAACACGATGAGCGAGGTATTCAAGGGGAAGAGGTCGGAGGCGTCCGCCGGCGCAAGGTTCACAAGGGAGGTACGGGCGTCTATTTGCAATGTCAGGATTTGCCTTAAGTTAATCTCATGCGCGTCCATTCGCCGAGGGTCAGTGCCATGTTCGCCGCCTGCCTCCTCGCGGGCTGCTCGTACGATCCGAACGCCGTCGTCGGCGGGTTGCCAGACTTGACGGGGCACCGGTGGCGGCACCGGGTTCTGGTCATCGACACGCCGTCGTCCGATTCGGAACCTTACCGCCGCCAGCTGGCTGGTTTGGAGGCGGCCGCGGCGGGACTGCAGGAACGCGACATGCGCGTCGTGACGCAGCTTGGCCGGGGCTTCCGCGTCCGCCTCGTCGGCAAGGACGGAGGCGTGAAGCTCGACCTCGGTGAGCCGGTCGAGGCTTCCGTGCTGTTCGCCCTAATCGATGCCATGCCCATGCGCCGGGCCGAGATGAAAAGCGGCGCGGGGTCAGGCACATCATCGCCACGTTAGGCGACCTGCCTCAGAGCTGAGCGACCATCCTGCGGCGGCTTAGGGTCGGCTGGCCATGGTGAGGAGGTCGACCTTAGACGGAGGTGGGCCGGAAGGGTAAAAACGCCGGTTTGAAGCGGAATTCTCAGGTCGCAATGGGTGAGGAGGGTGCGAATCAGGGATTATTGACAATAAATTTACATCTTTGGAAATAAGGGGAATTATCTATCTGCTGTTTGTGTTATGAAAATATCGTGTCTAGAAATCTTCTGCACCCCGCACCCCATGATCACATACACAAAATCCCTCCTAGCCAAAGTCGGCGCCATGCTGGCTCTTTGCTTCCTCACCCCCGGAACCGTTTTGGCCGCAGCCTCTCCTGGTTCGGGCAACCTCAAGGCCGATGATTTAGTCGGCGTCTCCTTCTGGGTCATCTCGATGGCGCTGGTCGCCGCGACGGCCTTCTTCTTCGTCGAGACACAGCGCGTCAAACCCAAGTGGAAGACCTCGCTGACCGTCTCCGGCCTCGTGACCCTCGTGGCTGCGACTCACTACTTCTACATGCGCGATGTCTGGGTGTCCACTGGTTCCACCCCGACCGTCTTCCGCTACATCGACTGGCTCATCACCGTGCCCCTGCTGATGGTCGAGTTCTATCTCATCCTCTCTGCCGTGACCAAGGTCTCGGGCGGCGTTTTCTGGCGCCTCATGATCGGCACCTTAGTGATGCTCATCTTTGGTTACCTCGGTGAAGCCGGTGTCGTCAACACATGGCTGGCCTTCATCATCAGCATGACTGGCTGGTTCTACATCATCTACGAAATCTACGCCGGTGAAGCTGGCAAGATCAGCGTCGAGTCTGCTCCGCCTGCCGTCCAGTCGGCCTTCAAGCTGATGCGTAGCATCGTCGTCTTCGGTTGGGCCATCTACCCGATTGGCTACTTCCTCGGCTACCTCGCCGGCGGAAAGCCCGAAGACTCCGCGGTCATGCTCAACGTGGTCTACAACCTCGCGGACGTGGTCAACAAGATCGGCTTCGGCGTCATCATCTGGGCCGCCGCTGTCAGCGAGTCCGACAAGAACTAAGGACCCCTCACGAATTGGACAATGGGGCGCGAGCCCCATTGTCCGATTTTGTTATCCCCGCGTCCCGGGACCCCTGCCCCGGGATTTCCTGACGGTCACAACCGGTCATACCCCCCCACCCGATGAACAGCACCACTGACTCCGCCCTCCTCGAGGTCGAGCGGCAGATGCTCGCTCTCGTCAGGGTGGAGGCGGTGACCGGCGTGTCCGCCGGCGAGCCCGCCACGTTGCGCGCCGCCCGCTATCACCTCGAAGCCGGCGGGCAGAGGGTGCGCGCCCGGCTGGCCTTGCATGCTTGCGAGGCCCTCGGCGTTGTCCGCGACCAGGCTGTCCGCCTCGCCGCCTGCGTCGAACTCCTCCACAACGCCTCTCTGGTCCACGACGACCTCCAGGACAAGGAGAAGTTACGCCGCGGTCTTCCAACCGTGTGCGCCGCTTTTGGTACGGACGTCGCCCTCTGCACCGGCGACCTCCTGCTTTCGGCCGCCTATGGCGCCCTGGCCGACCTGCCCGAGCCCGCTACGCTCCCCGCCTTGCTGCGCTGCGTCCATGCCCGCACGTCCCAGGTGATCCAGGGACAATGCTCCGAGCTGGCCACCAAGGACTGCGCCCTCCCCGAAGTCGCCCGCTACGAGGAGATCGTCGTCGGCAAGTCCGGCGTCCTGCTGAGCCTTCCGCTTGAACTCGCCTTCCTGGCTGCGCGTCAGGAACAGTGGCTGCCGCGCATCCGCGCCGCCGTCCACGCTTTCGGCATCGGGTACCAGATGGTCGACGATCTTGAGGACGTGCAGGGCGACGCCGCCCAGCACAGCCTGAACATTGTCCTCCTGCTTGCGGCCGGACGCCCACCTGAACTCGCCGCCGACCAAGCCCGGCAGTTGGCGCGGGGACATCTTGAGGCGGCCATCGGGCACGCGGACGCCTTGCCGAACAAGTCTGGTGCGCTGCTGACTGAATTCGCCTTCGCGCTCGTTAAGCGGGTGAAGTCCGCATAAGACGGAGGCGTGAAAGCCATCGTCATCGGCGCGGGATTCGGTGGCATCGCCGCCGCCTTGCGGCTGCGCGCCAAGGGCTATGCTGTGACCCTCATTGACCGCTGCGCAGCCCTGGGCGGACGTGCCCAAGTCTATGAGCGCGAGGGCTTCCGGCATGACGCCGGCCCGACGGTCATCACGGCGCCCTTCCTGTTCGAGGAGTTGTTCGCGCTCTTCGACGAAAGCTTCGCCAATCACGTCAAACTGGTCCCGCTGACGCCGTGGTATCGCTTCCAGTTCGCCGACGGGGACACCTTCGACTACGGCGGCACCCTGGAGGCCACGCTCGCCGAAATCGAGCGCATCGAACCGCGCGACCGCGCCGGGTACCTAGCCTTGCTCGAGCACAGCCGCCGGATCTACGACATCGGGTTCACCCAGCTGTCGGCCCAGCCGTTCCACCGGCTCGGGACCATGCTGCGGCAGGTGCCGCATCTCCTCGGACTGCGCAATTATGAGACCGTCTGGCAGATGGTCTCGCGCCATCTGGTGAGCGACAAGCTCCGCCGGGCGTTCTCCATCCAGCCCCTGCTCGTGGGCGGCAACCCGTTCGACACCACGAGCATCTACGGCCTGATCCACTTCCTGGAGCGTGCGCACGGGGTGCACTTCGCCATGGGCGGCACCGGTGCGGTCATCCAGGCCCTCGGCGGCCTGCTGGCACGGCAAGGGGTCGCCCTGCTTCTGAGCACGTCCGTTGAGCGCGTCCTTGTCGAGCGAGGCGTGGCCCGCGGCGTGGTGCTGGCCGACGGCGCCGTCCTGGACGCCGACGTCGTTGTCTCCGACGCGGACGCGGCCCATCTTTACCGCGAACTCGTCCCGCACGGGGAGCAGGCGCTCGCCACGCGCGTGAAGCTGTCCCAGGCCCATTATTCGATGGGCCTGTTCGTCCTGTATTTCGGCACGACGAGGACGTATCCCGACGTTGCGCACCACACTATCTGGATGGGCGAGCGCTACCGAGAGCTGCTCGACGACATCTTCCACCGCCAGAAGCTCGCCGAGGACTTCTCGCTCTATGTCCATCGTCCGACCGCCACGGATCCCAGCTTCGCCCCGGCGGGCCAGGACAGTTTCTACGTGCTCTGCCCCGTGCCCAACCTGCAGGCCGGCATCGATTGGGCCGTCGAAGGCCCGCGTCTGCGGGACCGCATCGTCGACGCCTTGGAACGCACGATGCTGCCTGGGCTGAAGTCGGTGATCACGGCCGATTTCTACAAGACCCCCGAGGACTTCCGCGCCGAATACCGCAGCGTCCACGGCGCGGGTTTCTCCGTGGCTCCGGTCTTCCGTCAATCCGCCTGGTTCCGCTTCCATAACAAATCCGAATCCGTGCGGAGCCTCTACCTGGTCGGCGCGGGCACCCACCCCGGCGCCGGCGTCCCGGGCGTGCTCTGTTCCGCCAAGGTGGTCGACGCCCTCATCCCGGCCGCCTCATGAGCCGGCCCGCCGCGCACGTTCCTTCGACCGCGGCGGAGGTGACCTTGGCCCGTCAGGGGCGGAGTTTCCATTGGGCGCGTCGGCTGCTCGGTCCGACGCACGCCGGTCGGGCGACGCGGCTTTACGCGTTCTGTCGTCGGCTTGACGACTGGGTCGACGAGGCGGCGTCCCCGGAGCAGGCCCGGATGGCGCTGGCCGCGGCGGATCGCGCCGTCCTCGAGGGACGTTCCGATGATCCCATCCTCCAGGACGGGCTGGCGCTCCTGCGCGAATGCGGCATCGAGTCCGGGGTCGTGCGTGAGCTCATCGCAGGCATGGCGTCCGATGCCGGGACCGTCCGCGTCGCGGATGAAGCCGAACTCCTGCGTTATTGCTACCGGGCGGCGGGTACCGTCGGGCTGATGATGTGCCGGGTCCTCGACGCGCCCGAGCCGGCCGCGGCGGCCCATGCCGTCGATCTCGGCATCGCCATGCAGCTGACCAATCTCTGCCGTGACGTCGCCGCCGACGCCCGGATGGGGCGGCGCTATCTCCCCGCGGCCCTCGTGGGAGACGTCGCGCCGGCCGAGCTCATCGACCCTTCGCCGACGTTGCGTCCGAGGATCCGCTCCGCGGTGGCGCGGCTCCTCGCTTTAGCGGAAACCTATTACGCCAGCGGCGAAGCCGGCTTGCCTTTCCTGCCCCTGCGGGCGCGTGCCGGCATCCTCGTCGCGGGCCGCGTCTATCGCGCCATCGGACACCGCCTGGCCGCGGCCGAGCATGCTTATTGGGAGGGACGGTCGGTCGTCCCCGACTGGCGCAAGGCGACCATCACCCTCGCCGCCCTGACCACGCAGCCGCTCCGCGGCGCTTTCTGGGCCCGCCCCGGGACGCATTCCGTCTCCTTGCACCGGGCCTTGATCGGGCTGCCGGGCATCAACGCGCGTCATGGAGACTGATCTCCTCATCCTGGGCGGAGGCGCCGCCGGACTCAGTTTGGCGCGTAGGCTGGCCGAGCAGGGGGCGGCGGCTCCGCGCACCTTGGTGCTCGAGAGTCGGGCGGCTTACGTCGATGACCGGACTTGGTGCTTCTGGATGCAGCCCTCGGCCCGGCTGCCGCATCTGGTACGGCGCCGATGGGCGAAGGTGTCCCTGGCCTCCCCCACGGAGCGCGTCGTGGTGGACTGCGCAGAATCTCCCTACGCGATCCTGCCCTCGGGGGGATTCTATGAGGAGAGCTGCGGGCTCATCACCCAGTCGGAGCGCGTGCGCCTGGCCATGGGCGTCCGCGTGCTCGGCGAACCGCGCAAGGTCGGCGGGCTCTGGGAGGCCGACACCTCGGCTGGAGTCCGGCGCGCCCGTTGGGTCGTCGACACCCGACCGCCGGCAGTACCCGCCGAAGGGGCCGCGGTGCTGTGGCAGTCCTTCCTCGGCGTGGAAATCGAAAGCGTCGGCCCCGTGTTCGATCCCGCCGTCGCGGAGATCATGCACTTCACGGAGGGTGAGGCGGGGCAGATTCTTTTTCATTACATCCTCCCTTTGTCGCCGACGCGGGCGTTGCTGGAAGTCACCGCCTTCGCCCCCGCGCCGGCTGGCCCGGACGTATTCCGGGCGGAGCTCGGCCGTCTGATCCAGCAGCGGCTTGGTGAACGACCTTTCCGGACCCGACGCGAAGAGCACGGCATCCTGCCGATGGGCTTGCCGCTCCCGAAGCCGGCGGCCGACCCGACCTTCGTGCGGGCGGGCCTTATGGCGGGCGGGGCGCGGGCGAGCAGCGGTTATGCGTTCCAACGCATCCAACGCTGGGCGGAGACGTGCGCGCAGAGCCTGGCCGAGGGACTCGGCCCCCGGGCGCACGCGCCGGACGGATGGATCCTCAGCCGCATGGACGCGCTCTTCCTGCAGGTGCTCCGGCGGCGACCGGAGCTGGCGCCGGTCCTTTTCCTGGCCATGTTCCGCAAGGTCGCGCCGGCGAGGCTCGCCCGTTTCATGAGCGACCAAGGCACCTGGCTCGACGACCTGGCCGTCATCGCCGCCTTGCCGCCGGGGCCTTTCCTCCGCGAACTTTTCCGACCCGCCCCGGGCGTGGTGCGTCCGTGAACGCCGAGCGTCGCCAAGGCCTAGTCTTCGGATGTGTCGCCTGTCTGACGGCGGCGGTCGCCGGCGCCTTGGACCGGTACCCGCCGCGGCTCGAACTCATCGTGCTCGCGGCGCTGATCCTCGTTCTCGGCGTCCCGCACGGCGCGATGGACACGCTTTTCGCGCAGCGTCTTTACGGACTGCGGACAGCCTGGGATTGGTCGCGCTTCACGGCCGGCTATCTCGTGCTCGCCGGTTTGGTGGTCGCCGCGTGGGCATGGGCGCCTACGGCCTTCTTGGTCGGTTTCCTGCTGATCTCGGTTGCGCATTTTTCCGGCGACCCCGCGGAAGGGACGCCTTGGGTCTCGCGGATTCTTTATGGGGGGGCTGTGCTGGTCCTGCCGGCTGGACGGCATCAGGCTGAGATGAGCGGCTTATTCGGCCAGCTAGTCGGCCCGGAAGCGGCTGGCGCCATCATTCCAGTCCTGGGCTGGCTCGTCTGGCCGTGGGCGTTGGGGCTGGTCTTGGCAATCGGCGAACGCAGCTTACGCGATCGCCTCACCGCGTTCGAATTCGCGGCCGTCGGCGTGCTTGCCTTCGTAGCGCCGCCCTTGCTCGCCTTCACCCTGTTCTTCTGCGGCATGCACGGAGCGCGCCACATCCTCCGCGCATTCCGCTATTCCGGCCGAGACTCCTGGCGCTTCCTCGGCTTGGTCGCCTTGTTGCCCATGATCGGGGTGGGGCTGGGGTCGGCGGCGGCCTGGTATTGCCTGCAGGACGCCCCGCTGGACGCACGCGTGGTCCAGATCGTCTTCGTCGGTCTGGCGGCGCTGACCGTCCCGCACATGGTCTTGGTCGAACGGGTGCGCCTCGCTGGGTGGATCCGCCCGCCGGCCGGGTAACGGTTCAGGGCTTCGCGCCGGCGATTTCGGCCAGATATTTTAAGAAGGCCTTCTTCCGGTCGGACGAGATGCCTCAGTTCACCGGCGGGGACTGAAAGCCGTCTTCGGGCGCCTTGCCGGCGCGACGGTAGTCGAACCAGCCCCAGGAGACATGGGCGGCGACCGCGGTGGCGAAGTTGTTCTGCGGGCGCTCGAAGCCCTCGTGGTCCTCCTCGTTGAACAGGATGGGCTTCGTCCATGCCCGCTCCGCCGCCTCGCCTGAGCGGCCGCCCCTATCCGGGGATTGCCGAGACGCGGATCAAGGATAAGTTAGGCGCATGAAGCGATGGCTCCTGATCGTGTGCATGCCGCTGACGTTCGTCGCGCAGGCGGCGGAAGAAGCGAGGCGCGGCATGGTGGCCGCCGTCCACCATCTGGCGAGTGAAGCCGGCGTCGAGATTATGCGTCGCGGCGGCAATGCGGTCGACGCGGCGGTCGCCACGGGTCTGGTGCTTGGGGTGGTGGACAGTCATAACTCCGGGCTGGGCGGAGGGTGCTTCATGCTGATCCGTCTCCCTTCCGGCGAGGTCGTCGCGCTGGACGGCCGTGAGACCGCGCCGGCCGCGGCGACGGCGGACATGTTCCTGCGCGACGGGAGGGCGGTGCCGGAGCTGAGTCGCACGGGCGCGCTGGCCTCCGGCGTTCCCGGACAGGCCGCGGTGTTCCATGAGGCGGTGGTCAAATACGGCAAGCTGCCCTGGGGCGTGCACTGCGAGGCGGCCGCCAAGATCGCTGAAGACGGTTTTCCACTTTCGTCAGCTTCGGCGGCGCGTCTTCTCGCGGTGGAGAAGGACATGGCCAAGTTCGCTTCCTCGAAGGCAATCTTCTTCGGCACGGGTGGCCGGCCGCTGGAGAAGGGCGTGCTGTTGCGTCAGCCTGACCTCGCCCGGACGCTTCGTGCTCTCGGCAAGGGCGGGGCGGACTGGTTCTACAGGGGCGACTTCGCCAAGGCGACGGCCGCCTGGATGAGGGCCAACGGCGGACTGATCACCGAACCCGATTTCGCGGACTACGCGCTGAAGCGTCGGACGCCCCTGGAGACGACCTACAAGGGACGCCGGATCGTCGGATTTCCCCCGCCGAGTTCGGGCGGGGTGCATGTCGCGCAGATGCTCAACATCCTCGAAGCCAAGGGGGCCGTGCCCGGGGAGGACATGCCTCACCTCATCGCCGAGACCATGAAACTGGCCTTCGCGGACCGGGCGCACTGGCTGGGCGATCCGGCCTTCACCAAGGTACCGAAGGGATTGGCCGACAAGGCATACGCCAAGGAGCTTGCGAAGAAGATAGACCTCACCAAGTCGACACCGGTCAAGGGACACGGCACGCCGCCCAAGGCCGACGAGCATGTTTTTGAGAAGCACACGACGCACTTCTCGGCCGCTGACGCGTCCGGAACTTGGGTCGCATGCACGGCCACCATTAACACCTCCTACGGGTCAAAAGTCGTCGTGCCGGGCATGGGCGTGGTGCTTAACAATGAGATGGACGATTTCGCCGCAGCCCCGGGCGTCCCGAACGCATTCGGCCTCGTGGGGTCGGACGCCAACCTGCCCGCCCCGGGGAAGCGTCCGCTCTCCAGCATGTCGCCGACGCTCGTCTTTGAGGGAAACCGTCCCGTGCTCGCCGTCGGCGCCGCCGGCGGCCCGACGATCATCTCCCAGACCCTGCTGGCCATCTTGCACATCCTTGACGAGGGTGACACGCCGGCCGTCGCGTTGGCCAAGCCGCGTCTCCATCAGCAGTGGAGCCCGGATGAGCTCCGCGTCGAGAAGCGCATGTCGGAATCCGCGAAGGCCGACCTGCGTCGTCGCGGCCACGTCCTCAACGAAGTCGACACACTCGGCTCGACCCAGGCCGTCGCCCAGCCCGTGAAGGACGGGCCTTTTATCGGTGCCCATGACCCCCGGTCCAGGGAGGGGAAGGCAGGGGGATTTTGAGATAGGTTTCGAGGAGGGGGCACGCGGCCGCAGAGAGGCCGTGAGGGGACTGACTTCGAGGGGCAGGGACAGGGGCAGGGGCAGAGTTAGCTGGCAGGCTGGCAAGTTGGCATGTTGGCAAGGGGAGGCGGCAGATAGTGCAAAGGTGCAAAGCGGAGCGGAGCTCCTGTGCAAAGGTGAGCGCGGCGGAGCCGCGAGGGACTAGGACAGGGGCAGGAACAGGGGCAGGGACAGGGACAGTAAATGCAGATTGAGGATGAAGATGGGGGAGCCTGAAGGATGGAATGGCCGCCGAATGGCGGCTGAACGGGGGCGCGCAGCCTGCCGGCGTAGGCATGGGGTTGACTGCGCTCGGGAAGGTCAAATTATTCAAGATATGAAATACGCATCACTCGTCGCCGTCCTTTCCCTGGCCTCGGTCCTTTCCGCCCAGAACTCCCATCTCACGACGCAGAGGTTCGGCAACATGACCACGACCTACGGCCAGGTGAACGGTCAGCCGGTCCATCTGACGACCAACAACTTCGGGGGCATGTCGAGCACGTACGGTAACATCGGTGGCTCTTCAGTTTCGGTCTCCACGAACCGATTCGGAGGGATGAGCAGCACCTACGGTCAGGTCGGCGGCAGCGCGATCAACCTGTCCACCAACCGGTTCGGCGCCCTGTCGTCGACCTATGGCTCGGTGGGAGGAGCGAGCATCTCCACCACCACCAATCACTTCGGCGGCATGACCAGCACCTATGGAAATGTCGGAGGATCGTCCCTGAACATGAGCACCAACCGCATGGGAGGGATGACGAGCACCCATGGCAATCTCGGCGCCACGTCCTTCCAGGTCAGCACCAACCGATTCGGCGGCATGAGCCACTCGACGGGCTCGATCGGCGGTTCGAGCTTCACGTCTTCGACCAACCGCATCGGCAACATGACGACCACGACGTCGAGGGGCGCGATCGGCACCGTGCCCGTCCTGAGCCTGCCCGGTCCGGTCGGGATCGGCCTTGGCGGCAAGCCCTCGCCCGGTCTGCTGATTCCGCTGGAGTGAGGGCGTGGGCGGGGCGGGTGAGGCGCCGCAGGGCGGCTGACCGAGGGCGGTCAGCCCTGCCGGCGCGGCGGTGCCGCGGGAGGGGCAAACTCGGACAGGGAGGTTGCAGGGAACGACGGGAGCGATAGAAGAGATATGATGAGATCGCCCCTGCTCGCCTGTTTCGTCCTGCTCGGTTCATTGCTCCATGCCAAGCCCCTGCAGGTCTACGTGCTGGTGGGGCAGTCGAACATGGAGGGGCATGCGCGGGTGGAGACGATTGATTACATTGGCGAGGATCCCGCGACCGCGCCCCTGCTAAGGCGCATGCTCGGCCCCGACAGCAAGCCGGCGACGGCCAAGAATGTCTGGATCTCCTATTTCACAGGCATCGGCGAGAAGAACGGCGAGGGCTTCGGCAAGCTGACCACGGGTTATGGCTCAAGGCAGGATCCGGCCAAGGACGGCGGCAAGATCGGCCCGGAATACACCTTCGGCCTGACGATGGACCGGGTCGCCGACGGCCCCGTGCTGATCATTAAGGCGGCCTGGGGCGGCAAGTCCCTCAACTACGACTTCCGTCCGCCCAGCGCCGGACCGTATCCCCGTTCCGCCAAGGATTTAGAAAAGAACACGCATACGGACGAGGCCACCGGGCATTATTATCGGCTGATGCTGCAGCATGTCAGGAAGGTGCTCGCCGATCCTGGGAGGGTGTGTCCGGCTTATGACCCGAAGCAGGGCCATGAGCTCGCCGGGTTCGTGTGGTTTCAAGGCTTCAATGACATGGTGGACTCGAATTTCTATCCCCGTCAGCCAAAGGGACAGGTCGGCCGACGTTTCGCGGCCTATTCGGAACTCCTGACCCTTTTCATCCGGGACGTGCGCAAGGACTTCGGCGCGCTCAAGCTGCCCTTCGTCATCGGCGTGATGGGTGTGGGCGGCAAGGACCCGGGTAGCGAGGACAATCTGGCTTTCCGGGAAGCGATGGCCGCTCCCGCCGCGAGGCCGGAATTTCAGGGCAATGTGCTGGCCGTCCGCACCGCACCCTTCTGGGACGAGCGGCTGGGCGCCATCCAGGAGAAGAAGGAGAAGGTCCGTCAGATGGCCTTCGAGCTCAGGAACAAGGGCAAGCGGTCAGCCAATGCCGACGGCAAGATGTCCGACGCGCAGCAGCGCCAATACCTCAAGGAATACGAGGACAAGCTGATCTCCGCGGAGGAGGCCTCGCTGCTGAAGCGGGGCGCCTCGAACGCCGGCTACCATTATCTCGGCTGCGCGAAGACCTTCGGCCAGATGGGCGAGGCCTTTGCGGAAGCCGTCCTAAAGATGCAAGATGGCCGGAGGTAGGGGCGTGGCGGAGCTGGTAGATTGTGCAAAGGTGCAAATCGGCCAAGGGCCTGTGCAAAGGTGTGCTTCGAGTGGCGGGGACAGGGGCAGGGACAGTAAATGCAGATGGGGGATAGAGGATGGTAGGGCCGCCGAGGGCGGCCGGAGGTAGGGGCGTGGCTTCGCCGCGCCCTCCTGACAGGAGTGCAAGGCGGAGCCTTGCCCCTACCATGGTTCGCCCTGCGGCGAACGATGCCGAGCGGCTGACCGAGGGCGGTCAGGCCTACCCAAGGCGGAGACGCGCAGGATGAGGTTCAGAAGCTGACTGTGGCGATGGCGCCGAGGACGTCGTAGTCTCGCCACTCGGTCCGTCCGCGGGTGTGTCGCCAGAGATAATAGAGGCGCAGGTCGACCGACTGATGGGGGCGAAGGATCACGCCGAAGGGGATGAGGCGGTTTTCGGTGAAGCGGTCGGCGTCGAAGTCGTAGAAGAACTCGTTGTTGGCGTAGAAGCCACGGAAGAGTCCGTCCTTGCGCAGCAGCCAGTCCATCTGCGGCCGGATGCGGATGCGGAATCCGTAGTCGGCGTCGCCGTCACGCCAGCGCCATTCGAAACGGTTGCGCATGCTGAAGACGAGGGAATCGCCGAGAGGGACGGTCGGGTTGGCCTCGAACTCGAGACGGAACCAGTCTGGCCGGGAGGTTTCATCGGCATTGAGGGCCTCGAGGAAGGTCGTGTTGAGCTGGAGCTGCCAGGTCTTGTCCAGGTCATACCTGACCCGCGGGCTCACCATCCAGGTGTGGTTGCCGTTGATGACGTCATCGACGCGGAAATCCAGGTAGTTCCCGACGCTCCAGCGTTCGTTCAGGCGGAGCCAGACGGTGTTCTGGTACCAGCCTTGCATGCCCTCGGCCTGTGCGAGCGCGGTGGTCAGAAGAGTCAGGAGGAGGGCGGGGAGGCGCATGAGTGGGTGATACAAGGGACAGGGGCAGGTGGATGTTTAGTCTGATGTGCTGAGGCATCAAGCATTCCCCCTTTTGCATTTTGACCCCATCAGGTCTTCATCGCCCTGTGCTTCGGGCAGCTTCGAATTTCGTGATGTTGGCCGCGCTTCTGGTCACGGGATGCGGTGATGCGCACGTGAATTCGAAGGAGGAGCTCGCCCGACGTGTCGCCAGCATGGAGGAGGGCTATCGGGCGGCGCATGCGCTTGCCCGGACGCGCATCGCCGCGGTGCCCGTGCCGGATTCGGATTACGTGAAGCTCCCCACCGAGGAGCTCATCAAGCGAACCCGGCTGCACGCCTCGAAGTTCATCTCGGATCCCAAGCGCATCCCGCATGACGACGTCGCGCCGGATGCCCGGGAGGAGTTCAAGTCGCTCTATGAACTTTGCCTGCGGGAGGAGATCCTGCGCTCGGGGACCTCGCTCTGGCGGGCCATCGCGCTGCGTCAGCCCGACGCGTGCAAGGGCGTTCATGAGGGCTATTATGATGATTTCTCCGGAGGCACGCTCTGCGTGCTGAAAGAGGAGAAGGGGTATCGCGTGTTCGCCCAGGCCGGTCGCGCCGGCTGGAAGGATCTCTACGCTGAGGCGCGGGGCGAAGGGGAGGGCAAGGTCGTCGACGGACGCATCCAGGGTGTGATGCGCACGCCCGGGGCGAGGGGCGTCGTGTCCATGGAGCTCGCCTTGGCTGACGGCGTCGCCCAGCTCAAGCTGCAGGGGTATGACATGAAGTCGGTCGTGCTTCCCGGCATCTACGTGCGCACGGCTTCACTGACGTCGGAAGGCGTGCGGATGCTGACGGCGGCCACGGAAGGACAGTCCCTCCACTTGGGCGCCTTTCGCGGCACGGCTGAGATGCATGCCAGACACCGCGAATTTCTGTCCAAGGGCTGCCAGCGTTTCGCTCCGCCCGTCGACCGGCTCAGGCCTGACGCCGCGGCGGAGAGGGCGAAGGGAATGGTGAGGTAGGGACAGGGGGAGCTTCGAGGGACAGGGACAGGGGCGGGGGCAGGTTGTGCAAAGGTGCAACAGCGGCGTAGCCGCGTGCAAAAGTGCAAAGGTATGCTTCGAGGGACAGGGGCGGGGGAGTGGGCAGGTTGAAGACAACTAGAGGCTCGGAGGTAGGGCGCGCGGGGGAGCCGCGAGGGGACACGTGGGCACGGGATTAGGAAGGGCGGCCATTGCCATGGCCGCCGTTCGCAGGGGCACGCGCGATGAGACGGGGCCTGCTCACCGACCGTATGACGACCGTCCGCCCACGGACGTGATGGCAATCACGTCCCTACCAAGAGACAGCGGCTGACCGAGGGCGGTCAGCCCTACCCAAGGCGGAGCCGCGGGAGAGGCAAAAGGCGCGCCCCGTGTCACCGTGCCCACATGCCCCCTGCTCACGCATTTATCCTTCATCTTACATCCTTCATCCTCCATCTTCCCCCATACCCCCATGCGTCATCTGCTGCTGTTCTGCTTCGTCATCCTGCTCGCCTCGTGTGGCGTCGATGAGGCGGCTTTGACGCGTCAGGTCGGCGAGCGACACCTGAGCGCACTGCTTTATCAGCCCTGTCTAGCCGGCTGGGGCGGCGCCCGTCTCGTCGAAGTGAGATTCGTCAGGACCAAGGACGGACTGCCCTGGGGGCGTTCTCCGGACGCCTGGTGGGCGAAGATCGTCGGCCCCAAGGGTCGCACCGGGCATCTCGCCTGGGAGGCGAATGCCGAAGGGCATCTCCTCGAGTTCTTCGTGGACGAGCCCAAGGCCTTCGCGACTGAGGACAGCGTGGCGCTGGGCGGCGTGCCCGCTATCCAGCAGTTCCTCGTAGAGACCAAGGACGGTCCGGCGGCGTCCGGGTGCGTGCCGACCGCGGGCGTGAGCCTCATGGAATATTGGATGAAGCGAGGTGGCGCCAAGTGGGCGGGGCCGGAGGAGACCTCGCAGCAGCGCGTCCTGCGCATCCGCGACCGGCTTCGTTATCGGACCATTCCCGACACCTATGGATTCACCGACGGACGCATGGCGCTGACTGGGGCCTTCACCGAGGATCTCGCCCGCAACCTCTATCGCGACGCCAACGAGCGGGGCGTCGAGCTGTCCGTCGGCATGTCGGAGTTCACCTTTGAGACCATGCGTCGGGAGATCACCCTAGGCAGGCCGACCTTGGCTTCCTGCGTCGTGCCGGTCCCGCAGAAGCCTGAGCTCACTTGGGGGCATGAAGTCGTGTGCGTCGGCTGGGCCGTCATCGGCGGGCGTCAGTATGTCGGAGTCATCGACAATTTCTTCCCCGTACGTAATCCCGGGGCCATACGCTGGATCGCCGAGGACAAGTTCAGGGAGCTCGTCGTGGTGGCGGTGGTTAGGGGGAGGTAGGGCGCGGCCGCAGGGCGATGCAATAGGGACAGGGACAGGGGCAGGGACAGGGGCAGGTTGAAGACAACTGGAGGCACGGAGGCTCGGAGGATCAGAGGCCGGGCGGCTGACCGAGGGAGGTCAGCCCTACCGGCGCGGCGGAGCAGCAGGAGAGGCTAAGGAGGGATGTGGCGGTGAGGGCCGGACGCCGTCACATGATCGGGGCGGGCGCGTTCGGAGCCGCGGGAGCCGCCGTAGCGGGCGTGGCCGCCGGAGCCGGAGCGTTGAGCTTGTCGACCTCGATGCGCAGTCGTGCCATGGCCTGATCGCG
>Ga0194134_10001834_pt1 | contig 26959 bp, 20 predicted proteins | sample TA2KigOff0mmetaG_FD_148602 | JGI IMG/M metagenome (GOLD analysis project Ga0194134, IMG submission 148602) | Freshwater microbial communities from Lake Tanganyika, Tanzania - TA2015056 Kigoma Offshore 0m | ecosystem: Environmental > Aquatic > Freshwater > Lake | place: Tanzania: Lake Tanganyika... | reverse complement strand
GACAAGATCGTTGCAGGCGACAAGATCATCAACATTGAACTTGGCGCTGACGACGCCGACTGAGGTCGCGATCAGCTCGTGATCGAGATGGTGGCTGTGGAGTCACCGAAGGCGCTCATCGGAGCGCTGGAATCCGGAGCTCCACCGGAATGAAGCGAATGCGGCGATAGTCATCGATCTCGGCCAGCACGCCGATGCGGTCGCCGCCAAGGTCAACCGGTGCGCTGTAGGCAAAGAAGCCGGGCGCGAGCGATTGCTTCAGCGCCCAGCTTGCACCGTCATCGAGGGAGATCCAGAGCGTGCCGTTCGTGCGTGCCGCTGTGCTGTCACACCCAGTGAATGCCAACACGGACCGCGAGCCAACCGCGACCGACCGCAACCCAGCCTGGCAGCACGGATCAGGCAGCGACTCGATCGGCGTGAGCTTGGACCAGGTCGCGCCGCCATCATCGCTGGTCACCAGAACCAGGTCGTTCGTACCGATGTCGTTGAGCGCCGCACGACCCTCTGCAAATGCGAGCACTCTGTTCCCCGCCTTCGTGATCGTGGGGATCCGATTGACAGGATTGGGCCCCGTGCCACCGACGAAGACATCGACCGCCCCACCGACGGTGATCGGCACCGGCATCGGCGGGCAATCCGAAACCTCCGGTGGCGGTGCAGCCAACTGCTGGGCAGCCTCACCCGTGGCGAGCGCGCATACACCCTGAGCAAGGAACAGCACGAAGAGTGACGGGAGGATCCATCCGCGCATCACGCCAGTGCCGCGGTGCCCGTCGAATCGCCGAAGGCATCGAGCTTGGCACCAACCTTCTCGGCGATCGCTCGATGCAGGTTGCAGAGTGGTGTGTCGGCGGCGTGCGCGATCACGCGGCCGCCCTTGAGTCCAAGCGCAGAGCCGCCGGCCACCAGGATCGGCAGATCGTTGTGGTTGTGCGCGTTGCCATCGGTGATCGCGCCGCCGTAGAGCACCACGGTCGTGTCGAGCACGGAGCGACTGCCTTCCTTGCACGCATCGAGCGCACGCAGGAGCGCGGCGAAGCGTTCGCTGTGGAAGGTCGTGATCCGCGTGAAGGCCTCCATCTTGGCCGGATCGTTGCCGTGGTGCGAGACATCGTGGTGTCCCTGCGTCACGCCGACCTCGGCATAGGGACGGTTCGAGCCTTCATTGGCGAGCATGAAGGTGGCCACGCGCGTGGAGTCGGTCTGCAATGCGAGTGCAAGCACCTGCGAGAGCAGGTCAGTGCGGCGTGCAAGATCGAGTGGGCCACCCGCGAAATCAGGGATGCGATCTGCATCAAGCTGCGACGCTGCGTCCTCGGCCACGCGCTTCTCGAGCCCACGCACGGCGTCCATGTACTCATCAATCCGGGCGCGATCATCGCGACCCACCGTTGCCGCGATCCGCTTCGCCTGCATCAGCGCACCATCCAGGATCGAGCGGCGCGAACGCGCCTGCGCTGCAACCTGTTCCGGAGTCTGCCCCACGCGATCGAAGAGCCGGTCGAAGGCGGCCTTCGCATCGGTCTCCTTGCCGTTGGGCAGGCTCTCGCCCTTCCACGAGATGTTCGCGCTGTAGGCGCAGGAGTAGCCGCTGTCGCAGTTGCCCGCGGTCATCGCGGGCTCGGTGCCAAGTTCGAGCGAACGGAACCGCGTGGACTGGCCACTGCGCTCAAGTGCGTCGGCGATCGCCTGATCGACCGATTGCCCCGCGCGGATGTCATCGCCTGCGGTCTTCTTCGGCTGGATGCCGGTGAGGAAGCACGCCGCACTGCGCGCGTGATCGCCCGGACCATCGCCGTTGGCTTCAGCGTGCCGGTGACGCAGGCCGGTGTGCACCGTGATCTCACGGCGCAGCGACTCGAGCGGAGCCAGCGCAGGCGACGGCGACCATGTTCCACTCGCCGCGATCTGCGGGCGCCACGAGGCGGGGTTCACGCCGTTAGGAAAGAAGACGAAGATCGTGCGCGCGTTCTTGGGTGCCAAGGCGCTCGTCGTGGCGGCGTGCGCGGCCGGGCCGATCCCGCGTGGCAGCATCGCATCGAGAAACGGCAGCGCGATTATGGCCCCAACGCCACGCAGTACGGTCCGCCGAGCAAGGAAGCCGGGGCGCATGCGTGAACGGTACACCGAACCTCTCTGGACGCCAGCACGAAGGCGACCGAAGCGTCTGTCAGTTCGACCATCTCACTGTTTGGGCTGGGTCGGCGTGACCTTGGGTGCCTCGAGCGGCTTCGTCGAAGGTACCCCCCGCCGCTGCTGGAACGCATCACTCATCGCGATGCCCATCACGAGCGACTCGAACGAGCGGTCGCGGTCAAGTCGCGCGGCCAGCGACGCCACGAGCGGATCATCGGCATCCGCAGTTCCGCGCCCGAGCGCATAGACCAGCAATCGTCGCGTGAGCGATCGCTCGAAGGCCGTGCCCGTGCCGACCATCGTCGCCACACCGGTCACGCCATGGATCGTCGCGCCACCGGGCAACTCCGTCGTGTCCTCGACCGCGTGGCCATCGACCGTCGTGCGCATGCGCCCGTTGGCATCGAAGCGCTCGAACGCCAGCCCGATCGCATCCATGCGCGCATGGCAACTCGCACAGTCGGGATTCGCGCGGTGCATGGCCATGAGTTCGCGCATTGAGCGGTGCTCGGTGTTCGTCGCACCCTCGGGCAGCTGCGGCACACCGGGCGGCGGCGGCGGCGGTGCCTGGTCGAGCAGTGCCTCGAGCACCCACTTGCCACGCTTGACGGGACTCGTCCGGGTAGGGTTGCTGGTCGCGGCCAGCACGCTGCCGTGGCCAAAGATTCCCGGAGGACGCGCCGCACCAGCTCCTTCATAGAACGCACGAAGCTCCTGCACCGCATCGGACTCCGTCGCATCAAGCAGTGCTCGCACCGGCAGCTCGCCACGCACGACACGCCCGCACAACTCATGCGTTTCCTGCTGCATGAGCGTGAGCATGCGTGCATCGAGCCCAGGATAGATCGCCGGATCGAATTGCCGCATCTCCAGACCATCGATCCCAAGCCACTGCGGGAAGAATCGCTCGGCCAAGGCATCGGCGCGCGGATCCGCCAGCATGCGCTGGATCTGCGTGCGCAGCGGGCCCGGCTTCGAGAGGTCGCCTCGGCTGGCCGCGTCGCGCAGCGCCTGGTCGGGCACGCTCGCCCACACGAAAAACGCCAGCCGACTCGCGAGTTCGTGTCCAGTCAGGGTGCGTACGGAGCGCCCCTCGGCTGGCGGCGCTTCCACGCGCAGCAGGAATCGTGGATCCACGAGCACGGCGGTCACGAGCGCGCGCAGTTGGTCATCGAAGGGTGCCTTCGATCCGCCGGCGGCCTCGATCGCCGTGCGCGCCAGTGCTTGGCCGTCGCGGTCCTCGACCGACACGCGAAAGAGCTCGCTCGCCAGCGCGGTCGCTACGCGTCGCAGCTGCTGCGTGGTCGAGCCCTTGCCGGCGATCTCCATGGCCCACCGCTGGAACGGCGTGGGCGTGGTGGGTTCGAGCGGGCCGATCAGGCGCATGCCGTGCAGATGCAGGTTGCGATCGCGCGCCAGGGGGTTCGGCTCCTGCGGGTTGTAGTAGTCGTTCAGGAACGCCACGCCGATGCGGTGCGCGCCGGGTTCGAGCGGTCCCTGCCAGACCAGCGTGCCGGGGCTGACGCGCTCGAATGGGATGGCTGCGCTGGCCGTTCTAGCAGCGGGTGGAGCATTCCCGCCGGATGCACCTCGCCCGCTTGGAGTCTTGCCCTTCCCGGGTGCGCGGCCTGCCGCAGCATCGTTGGGTTCGGGGGGATCCCAGGCTTGGCTCAGAACCGTCGTGCCATCCACGAGTACCGCCGCCCGCGCCACGTCTGGGCCAGCGCGCGATGCCGAGCATGTGGCCTCGAACCGATAGGTCCCCGGCAGCGTCACCATGAAGCTCGCGGTCAGCGACCCGTTGGTGGCAAGCACCTGTACGCCATCGTGCTGGCCGCCTTGCCCGCGACGCTCGAGCGAGCCGAGTGCGGCGTCTTGGGTTGTTTCCTGTGATGGCGGCAACACCGCAGCGGCAGCGACGGCTTCGGCCGACACCAGGAACTTCTCGACCAAGAGTGGCGGCAGCGCGAGCGTGGACGCCGTAGTGTCGAAGCCCTCGCCCACGTCATCGGCCGGCAGCGTGGCGAGTGCGGTGGCGCGCAGCGATTGCGCGAAGGCGGGCGGCTGGGTGCTTGCGTCGGCGCCTGAGCTTGGCTTGGTGACCGAGCTTGCATCCACTTGGGGTGCCGTTCGTTCATTCGCCTCAGTCGATGCGCTCGCACCTGGTTTGGTCGCCGTACTCGCCTCCGCTCCTAAGCTGCCGATCGTGTCGCGAATGCCGTTGGCGACCTGCCAGCGATTGAGTCGGCGCACGAGTGGCACCTCGCGGCGGGCAGGTGGCACGGCGGCATCGATCGCCGCGATCATCGCGGCGTACTCGGCAGCGCTGGGACGCTCAGATTCCTCGATCGGCGGCATGTCCTGCCGCACCAAGCGTGCGCGAACCGCACGCAGTGCCGACGGCTGCGCACCATCGAGCACCGTGTTCAGGTCAAAGGCCCCCTTCCCGCGCGCCCCATCATGGCAATCAAGGCAGTGGGTGCGGAGGGGGGTTTCCAGATCGGACCCCATTCTCTTCACAGGCTCCCCACGCTGGCCTGCATAAGCACCGCTCGATGCGACGATCGCCACAGCAAGCAGGAGCCAACGCGCCGAGTCGTACGGCCAGTCGGGACACTTCACCAAAGCCATAAGCGGAAGGCTACGGCTGGTCAGATCAGGCTCAAGCTTTCATTCGCCAACACGTACCGACTCCCCGAGTTCGGGCAGATCCACTCGCCGTTGCTTGCAAGCGGCAGCGGCACCCGCTCCCCAAAGGCGCTCATCCAACCGATCTGCCGCGCCGGCACGCCCGCCATGAGCGCAAAGGGCTTGACGTCACGGTTCACCACGGCGCCTGCCGCCACGAACGCGCACTCGCCAATCGTGACGCCGCAGACCACGGTGCAATTGGCTCCCAGCGTGGCACCCCGCTTCACCAGCGTGTCGCGGTACTCGTCCTTGCGGGTCACCGCCGAGCGCGGGTTGTAGACATTGGTGAACACCATGCTCGGCCCGCAGAAGACGTCGTCCTCCAAAGTCACGTTGTCATAGACCGACACGTTGTTCTGGATCTTGACGTTGTTGCCAATCACCACGCGGTTCCCCACGAACACGTTCTGCCCGAGCGAGCAGCGCTCACCGATTCGCGCGCCGCTGCACACATGGACGAAGTGCCAGACGCGGCTGCCGGCACCGATCTGTGCGCCAGCGTCGACGATCGCGCTGGGGTGGACGGTGAACGAAGCAGTCGATTGAGTTTTTGCGTCAAGCTGACTCATGATCGCACCGCCTCGACTTGCTGGCACATGGGGTGGTAGTCGCCTGTCAGAGGAGTGAGCGATGCATGTCGGATCGCCTGCACCATTTCGATGGAGGGCTTGGCATCTCGGAGCCCGTACCCGCGACCCGCCAGAATCTCCAGATAGCTCACCGTGTGGAGATCACCGAATCCCTCACTGAATTCGACCTCGTGACCCTCGACAGTGATCGAGCGATAGGTGCGCTGCCCCTTGGCGCGCTGCGCCTCCGGCAGGTGCTCGCTGTTCACCGAGAGAAACCAACGCACGCGCGCATGGGCCAGTTCCAGCACGCCCGCCGCACAGTCATCTTGCCGGCGGTGGACCGTCAAAGCCACCAATCCGCCGAAGATCCAACTCAGCATGTCAAAGAAGTGCACACCGATGTTCGTAGCGACGCCACCCGACTTCTCTAGGCTGCCCTTCCAGCTTCGGTGGTACCACTTTCCACGTGAGGTGATGTAGCTCACGTCGACATCGATCTTCCGGCCGTGCACGCCTAGGTACTTCTCTCGAAGAGCAACGATCGCAGGATGGTGTCGAAGTTGCAGGATGGCGAACACACGCCGATCGGACTCCGACTCAATCTCGGACAACGCGTCAGCGTTCCACGGATTGAGCAGATGGGTTTCTCACAAATGGCGTGGGCCCCGTTGCGCAAAGCCATGCGGATATGGGCATCGTGGAGGTAGTTCGGGGAGCAGATTGACACCTAGTCGATACCCCTGCCCTCGCGACGAAGCTTGTCCAGATGGCGGTCGAATCGCTCGGGCTCCGTGAAGAAATCCGCATCTGGGAAGTACGAGTCGATGATGCCAACGCTGTCGTTGGATCAAGGGCCGCAACCAAGAGCCCCCCAGACTCCTTGATGGCTTTCAAGTGACGTGGCGCGATGAAGCCAGCAGCGCCAACCAGAGCGAAAGATCTATCCCCCTGGGTAGAGTTTGCCATGTCTTGGGAAGATAAGGGGTCGATCTCCACGGTGCAAGACAACCTTGGGCTGCGAGTACAGTTAAAATGGACGTCCCCGATCATGCCGAATTCACCCTGCATCTGGGTTGTCAATCATTACGCTGGAGGACCCGGCATCGGTACCGGCTGGCGTCATTGGGAACTAGCGCGACGTTGGATCAGCCGTGGCGCTCAAGTCCGTATATTCACCGCATCAACCAGTATCGGAGGCCTCGCCCATGAGGGGCGTGTGAAAAACCGCGACATTGGCGGTGTCCCGTTTCACTTCATCCCCACTCCCAGTTACGGCGTTAATCGGCTCGGGCGCCTACGAAACACGGTGGCCTTCAATAGGCGCGTTGGTGCCACATTGCTCAATACGGCACGCGATGCATCCGAGCATCCCGACGTCATCATTGCATCCAGCCCACAGCCTCTGGCTTGGCCAGCCGTAGCCAGAGCGTCACGAAGTCTGGGGGCTGCGTTCGTTCCGGAAGTGCGCGACCTTTGGCCTGAGAGCCTGCAAGAACTTGCAGGACTACCCCGATGGCATCCCATGGTGTTGTGGTGCCGCCGAGCCGATGCGGTTGCCATGCAATCCGCAACATTCGTGATATCGCCCTTACAACAGATCGCAGCGGCACTACGAACCCGTGGATATGAGTCGCTCGCCAGCATCGTTGTACCGAATGGCGTCTCTATGGATGAAACGTCAGTTCCCGCATTGCCGAGCTCCCTGAGTGAGCCCGTCCATGCGGCCCGCTTGCTTGGTAGGCGATTGCTCCTCTATGCAGGCGCCATCGGTGTTCCCAACGCCATGGACTCGTTGATCGATGCGGTAGCCCAACTTGGCCCGGAGGACCAAAAGGGCCTGTCGGTACTCGTCGCAGGCGATGGCAGTGAACGCATACGTCTGACTGAAGTCGCCACCCACCGCCATCTGCCAATCAGTTTTCTAGGCCCCGTGTCACAACCGCATGTCCGCGCCCTATGCCGCGCCTGTGACGCCGGTTTCCTTAGCTGGCTCAATCGACCCCTCTATCGCTTCGGAATCGCACCGCAGAAGCGAGCACTGATGTTGGGCGAGGGGCTTCCGATCATTCACGCTGTGCCCCATAGTCTGCTCGACGAGGCGGAACACGGCGTTGGCTGGTCAGTTCCTGCGGAGCAACCGGCTTCCATCGCTGCAGCCATCCGGCTGCTGCTTTCTACGCCAAAGTCCATTCTCGACAAGATGCGATCCTGCTGTATCGCCTACGCCAAAGAGACTTTGGACTGGGATAGGATTGCTCTCCTCCCTTGGCCTGAACTTGAACGGGTGGCAGCCTTGCGAAGGAACCATCGCTCAAGATGGGCGTGAATTTGGTAAAGCGGAGCCACGGATGACTGGAACCATCATGCATGGCACACTCATCATGCTTCTTACAGGGGCGGGAGCCTGCGCCCTTGTGGTCCCACTGCGCCGATGGTCCATGCGAACTGGCTTTGTGGCGATGCCAAACTCACGGAGTTCGCACCAGCAGCCAATCCCACTCGGCGGAGGCCTTTCCTTCGTAGTGCCGGTCACGCTCGCATGGCTGGTGAATGCGGTGCAACAGTCTGATCTCGCCTTGGCAACCATGGCGATACTTGGTCTTTTCCTCTCGACGATTGGCTACATCGATGACCTCTGTACGGTCAGGCCGACCATCCGACTTTGTGCGCAGTTTCTTGCCTCTGGCGCCATGGTCTGGATAGTCCTGAGAACCCCGGAGTGCGAATGGTCGATCGGATGCCTTGCGTTCGCCGTTGCAGCGATCTTCGCACTGACATGGCATTCGAACCTATTCAATTTCATGGATGGAATCAATGGCATTGCTGCCGTCGAGGGAGCTTTCGTCGGGGTAGGTGGGATCTTGGTCGTGACATGGAGTGATTCTGTCTCTCCGCTCACGCCAGCTCTAGCCGCTCTGGTCGGCGGACTGATTGGCTTCCTTCCTTGGAACGCGCCGCAGGCAAGGATCTTCATGGGGGATGCCGGGAGCACATGGTTAGGATTCGTGGTAGCAGCTTTGGCGCTGCAGGATTCCATTCGAGCGCCAGGCCACTTGTCAGCATGGCTCATTCTTCCAGCACTCTTTGTCACGGATACCACCGTGTGCGGCATCCGAAGACTTTGGCGGGGCGAACGGCTCACAGCGGGTCATCGTGCGCACGGCTACCAAAATTTGGCGAGGCAACTAGGAAGTCATGGACGCGTCGTCGCGATCTTCCTGACCTGCAACGTCTGCATCCTCGGAGCGGCATGGCTCAGTTTGCGCCATGCCCATTGGGCCTGGGCGATAGTGACCGCGGTGTACGTCGCTGCCGTGACTGCGGCGTTGATCGCCAAGTCCGGCGTGCATGGCGTGGCGGACCCCGAGACCCGGAAGGCGATGGAGGTGGAGTGAGGGCGGCAATGCCGCGATCAGACCAGTTCCGCAGCGATCAGATCCGCGGCGCGGCCGTCTCCGTAGGGCTGACGGCCACGATCGCCGATTGCGGCCTCGTTGACGGCGAGCACAATGGCTTCGGCACCGGCGGCAGGTGAAGCCAGACGGTTCCAGCCCATTTCGACCAGTTCCACCCATTCCGTCTCGTCACGAAGGGTGACGCACGGGACACCGGCGAAGAACGCCTCCTTCTGCACTCCACCGGAATCAGTGATGATGCAACGGGCGCTGCGCTCGAGCATGAGCATGTCGAGATAGCCCACAGGCTCGCAAAGACGCACCCCCGCCCGCGCAAGCCGGTCTCCGGTGCCCGCCGAGCCCAGCAACTTGCGTGTTCGCGGATGCACGGGCCACACGAGTGGACGCATGACGGCAAGTCGCTCAAGCGCTTCCACGATCACGGCCAGCCGCTCCGGGGCGTCCGTGTTCTCGGCACGGTGGATGGTCACCAAATCGAATGCAGCCTCGCTCAAACCCAGGCCGCGAAGCACGTCGGACCGCTCCGCAGCCAGGCGGCCGAAGATGCGCGTTGCGTCGAACATGACGTCTCCGACCCACCGGACGCGTCGAACGAAACCGTGCCGGAGCGGAGTGTCCACAACGCCCTCGGAACGAAGGTGCTCGACGGCCGTGTGGGTGGGGCAGAGCAGCAGCGAGGAGACATGGTCCGTGGCGATCCGGTTGATCTCCTCGGGCATGCGGCGGTTGAAGCTGCGAAGACCCGCCTCGACATGGGCCACGGGAACGTGATGCTTGGCCGCCGCCAAGGCGCCGGCCAGCGTGGAGTTGGTGTCGCCATAGACCAGCAGCCAGTCGGGGCGTTCGTCAAGCAGGATCTTCTCGATGCCGGCCAACATGGCACCCGTCTGTTGGCCATGCGGACCGCTGCCCACGCCCAGATGATGTGCTGGCTCCGGAATGCCCATCTCTTGGAAGAAGATGTCGGACATTGAAGGGTCGTAGTGCTGGCCTGTGTGAACAATGCGCTCGACCATGCCGCCGGAGACCAGAGCGCGCGAGACGGCCGCTGCCTTGATGAACTGCGGGCGGGCGCCGATGACGGTGAGGATTCGTTTCACGCGAGCTTCTCCACGATCCGCTCCGGGAATCGCCACTGCCGAAAGAGGGCCTGAAGGCGTTCCGCCTGCATGGGCCAACCGAACTCGTGGCGGCCAGAGACCACAGCGCGGCGCCATGCCGCAAGCTTGGCGTGATCCGCGACGAACGCGTCGATCGAGCGGGCAATTTGCAGGGGCAAGGACAGATCAGCGACCATACCAAATCCACGATCGCGCACGATGGACCGAAGTTCCGGGAGGTCGCTGGCCAGGATCGGAAGCCCCGCCGAGATGAACTCGTAGAGCTTGTTGGGTGTGCACAGCATGCTGTTCATGCAATCGGCCACGTACGGAACCAGTCCCGCATCCGCCGAAGCCGTCCATGCCAGAAGATCGTCCTGTGGAACCGCCGGCAGGATGTGGATTCGATCCCGGGCCGGGCCCCTACCCGCCAGCCGCTGCAGGCGAGACCGCAGCACACCGTCACCAAGCATGACCAGATGCCAGTCAAGGGCCCGAATCTGGTGCATCGCCTGCACGACCTGCGCCAGTTGCCGGCCCTCGCTGAGCGAGCCCTGATAGAGCAGGATCCGATGTTCGTGGGGAATCCTGCAGGCCTGTCGTAACGATCGAGCCTGCTGCGGCGGCTCCGGCGCGGCGTTCGTAACCACCTGCACGTCCGCAAGGCGGTGGCGGTGCCGCAATTCAGCCGCAATCGAGGCATTGACTGTGATCACCGCGTCACAGCGGCTCATATGCCGCGACTCCACCCGGCCCCAGGCGCGTCTCCAGCTGCGCGGAAAGTTCTGGTCGCACCAGAGTTCATGGCTGTCGAACACCAGGCGCGCTCCGCATCGATCCGCGAGCCAAACACCGACGGGCAGCATGGGAAGGTCATGGGCCACCACGATCTCGGCAGGAAGACCCGCCAACGTGGGGCCGAAGGATCGCAAGAAAAAGGTCTCGGGGTCGGCAAGGAACGCCCAAGCGAAGGACTTGAGCCGACGCATGATGACGCCGTTCATGGGAAGTAGATGGCGGCAGGCCGCATACGCCCAGAGCAGGAGGCGGCTTTGACCGTCGCCGCTCGTTGCAGGGATGCGTCGCACCCATGCTGGGTCAGGCCCGTCACCAGCGGCCGGCATGGCCACGACCTGAAGCGCCCAGCCATCGGCGATCAGGGCCTCGGCCTGCAAGAGGATGCGACGATCGATACGCGCATCGTGCGTGAGCATGACGATGCGACCGCGGCCGGCGCTCATCGCCTGCCCCGCAGGCCCGCGATCCATGATCGCAGCGGAGTCGCCACCCCGAGAGGAGCCCGATCCATCATTCGGCGAAACCTCGCCTGCCACGCCTGCGCGCGCCACAGTCGCCGCCGAGCCGCATCGATCTCTGCCTCGTACCTTCGCACGCCATCCTTCACGACAGCCGTGTCCGGTGTGAGGCGACGGCGTGACCTGTGCTGCAGAACCAGCGTTCGCAACCACGCGTCCCTGTTCGGCCGTCGCAGCCTCGCGTCGGACAGCACGGCCTCACGACAGCGTCGCGCCATGGCAAGCATGGCGGCCTCATCACGCATCGCCTCGCGCAACTCCGGGAAGTTTCCCGCATCCGCACGCAATGGCAAGTAATGCTCGCCAGCCACAAGCACGCCACTGTAGTCGCCTTCGACGAGCAACTGCACGGTGCCCGCGAGCGCGGCCTCGATCGCCCGAGGCGAGATCGCCGAGAACACGTGCGTGCCATCCAGTCCCGCGAAGCAGGTCCTCTCGACTTCCTCAAAGGACGCGTCAGGGCGCCCCCGAAGGAACGCTCGAACGCTGCTTTGCACATCGCCGCGCGGGTCGAGCAAGCTGCTGCCGCTCGGCGTTCCGAGCATCGCTCGGCACGACCCGACGAATTCGATCCACGCCCCGCCTGGCAGTGCATGCCCGTCGCCGACCCGGATGTCGAGCGATAGCCCGGAACCGCGTGCCCGATCGAGCATGTCCCGGCCGATCGTCCACTTCAACTCACCAAGGCGGCCGAAGTACGGGGGGAGCCGCTTGGCGCGATACCCGATGTCGATGGGCCGCTTGGCCCACGGCACCCAATCGCGGTCGATCAGTTTCTCGTCCACGTAGCCCGTGAAACCGGTCTCGATGCGACCCTCTCGATGGAACTTCGGATAGAGCACATCTCGGTGACCATCGATCACCGAGACGACCACATCGACCTTCCAATCGCACATCCACTCGTCGAGCGTGGCGCTGCAGTCGTACTCGTCCTGCGGAAAGGCGATGCGCAACGCGGGCAGGTCGCGGACAAACGCGTAGTCCCGCCGGATCGGCGCATGAACGGCGGCACCCATCCACCGCGTGGTGAGCAGCGTGACATCGAGAAAGACCGCCTCGAAGGGCAGCGATCGCACCCAGCCGGGCAGCGGCAGCGACACGTCATGGAACAGACACGCTCCGTCGGGCCAGGAGCGCTCGATCGACCGCATGTGGCCCGGCAGGAAGGCCGGCACCAGCGCCGGGTTGCCCATGCGGTGCAGCACAAGCACGCTTGGGCCGGGCTCCGCTATCACGCGTCGATGAATTCCTGGTGCCAAATCTCAAGGCACAGCAGCGCCCAGAGATTTCGGCCATAAGCGCTCTGCGAGTCGAGCAGGCGGTCGATCGGAGCCCCATCGGCGAGATAAGGTCTCGACTGCGCGGCCTTCGATCCAAGCAGATCACCGATGAGTTCCCGTGCAGGGCCACCCTTTCGAACCCACGCGTTGAGCGGCACTGGAAAGCCCATCTTGTCCTTGCGCTCCCGAATCGCCGCTGGAAGCATGTCACCGAAGGCGACCCGCAGCAGCCGCTTCAGTTCACCGTTCTTGAACTTCACGTCGGCCGGAATGGTGGCTGCGAACTCGACCAACGGGTGATCCAGCAACGGCACGCGGCTCTCCACGCCGTGCGCCATGCTCATGCGATCCTCGACCTGAAGCAGCGCGGGCAGCAGGGTCTTGAAGTCGAAGTGCGTCATGGAGTCGAAGTACGACTCCTTGCCGACATTCTTGCCCCAGTAGATCTGCTTGAATTCGGTGAAGGTTCGCTCGGGGTCGATCGTGCCGCGAGCGAGCATCGGACCGAAGGTGTTCGCGCGGTTCACCAGCCGCCAGTAACGACGGTCACGCTCCTCGAAGAGCCCCTCGGTCCAGAATTCGCGCAGCATCGGCTTGTACTGCTTCAGCGTGATCAGATTCTGGATGATCGACTCGTACGTGACGACGTAATTGCCGCTATGCAGCGTGCCTTCGATGCCACCCTTGATGCACTGCTCGAAGTACGCCACCAGATATCGCGCGTAGCCGCCGAAGATCTCGTCGCCCCCTTGTCCGCCCAGCACCACCTTGATCTGGCGCCCGACATCTCGCGAGACCATGTACTGCGCAAAGGACCCCGGACCAGCAACCGGCTGGTCAAGGTGCCAGATCACCTTCTGGATGCAGTCGACGAAGTCCCGCTCGCTGATGTCGGTCACATGCATCTCGATGCGCCGTTCGCTGCCGAGCGCGCGGGCATAGGACGACTCGTCGAAGTCCGGTCCGTCGGTGAAACGCCCGTTGAAACCCCGCATGCGTCCGTCCGGCCGCACCTGCCGCGCCAAGCTCGCCATCAGGCTCGAGTCGACGCCGCCGCTGATGTAGGCGCCCACCTCCACGTCCGCTCGCAGGTGCACGCGCACCGAGTCCTCAAGCAGCTCGCGGAGGCGCCGCACGAACCACGCCTCGGTGTGCTCGAAGTCGATGTCGTAGTGCACCTCCCAGTACCGCTCTGGGCGCACGCCCTCACCGGGCCGAACCACGGCACGATGGGCCGCCGGGAACTGGTGCACGCCTTCAAGCAGCGTCTTCTCGCCGAGACACCATTGGAAACTGAAATAGTCGGAAAGCGCCCCGGGATTCACTCGCCGCCGAGACAGTAGCGGCGCCAGCGCCTTCATTTCCGAGGCGATGCACAGCCCCTCGTGGGTCATCGCCCAGTAGAGCGGCTTGATGCCGAACCGGTCGCGGGCAATAAACAGCGAACGGTCCTTCGCGTCCCAGATCACGATCGCGAACATGCCGCGAAGACGCTCTACGCAGGCCGACCCCCACCGCTCGAACGCCCGCAGGATCACCTCGGTGTCCGAGGTGGTGGAGAACGTCGATACGTCGAGTTCGCTCCGAAGCTCAATGTAGTTGTAGATCTCGCCGTTGAAGACGATGGTGTACCGGCCACACCGGCTGCGCATGGGCTGCGCACCAGACTCGAGGTCGATGATGCTCAGGCGTACATGGGCGAGGCCGACGATGCCATCTTCGGAGACCCAGGTACCGCGACCGTCGGGGCCGCGGTGAGAGAGGGCTTCGGCAGCGGTGGCCAAGCGAGCCCGCGCGCGGTCCAATTGCCCCGGAACTGAATTCACGATGCCGAATAAGCCGCACACGGTTCAAGAAGACTATCAGCACCACCGACAACATCGACCTGAGAAGCGCCCTCATCCACGCGACCGAATTCCGCCTTCAATCACGCCCCTCAGTTGAACCAGGCGCGGAGAGCAGGTCGAAGCACGCGCCGGACGGCTTCGGGCGTGCGGATCCAGATCTTGCGAGCCATCGGCATGTTTGTAACCTTTCGCGAAATCTGCATCGAATCCTGGTGAAGAAGGCCGGTGGCCAGGAGGCCCGGGGTTGAACTTTGAGGTTCGTAGAGCCGCAACGGTCGCGACGGCCCTCCGAAGGCGATCAGCGTTGACATGGCCCCGTACATACCGACCGAGGCCTTCTCCCAGTTCCATTCCTGCTCGAAGAACATTTGAGCACGTCGCCCTAGGCGCTCACGCTCCGCGGGCCGTTCTAACAGCATCCGGACAGCATTCACCAGGCTTTCGGGCCGCCGGATATCGATGACCACACCTGCCCCCGATCTCCGGACGACCTGCGCAACAAAGTTCGTCTCATTCGCAATGATCGGCAATCCTGCCGCCATGTATTCGGACATTTTGTTCGGACAACAGTGCGCGTAATTCTGGCCAACCGGTAGATACGGAATGATTCCGACATCAACATCACGTAGTGCATCAATGAGCTGGTCAGGCGCGACAGCTTCAGGAAACTGGATTCGCGAACCAAGCAGACCAGTGGTCTTTGCCAATCGGATCATCTGGGCGCGATAAGCCGACGACGGGCCACGAAGCAACAATTCCGCCGAATCCGGCGTTCCCGTCCACCCAGCAATCAACTCCTCGATGCCACGATGCGGAGCGAATCCCCCCTGGAACACGAACCGACACCTCGAATCGCTCGACACCCTCGGGGACCGGGCAATCGCGCTTGGAATCCGCCGAAGGGGCTCACAGTTCGGCACGACCGAAAAGGGGACCCCGTAGAGACGCGTCATCAATGCGGCAAGACCGTCAGAGACCGTCTGCCTCTGATCCGCATGGCTCACAAGTCGTCTCTCCAAGTCAATCCAGAACTGACGCTCGAATTCTGCCTGCGAGGGATCGGACTCTGGCCAGAACTCGTGCGCGTCGTACAGCACAGGTAATCCCGTGATGCCCTTGATCAACAAGGCGGCCGGCAACGCGTTCAGGTCGGCAGCCACCACGAGATCGACTCCCCTAAACCGCATGAAGCCTTCGACGAGCGAAGCGGTCGACTGCAGGAAGTGTTCGAGATACCAACGAAACTGCGAATGTCGCTGGTCCTGCGTCGACGCGTGATGAAGGAAGGCTCGACCAGATTCACTCGAAGACAGACTCGCATGCATGCGATTGAGCTCTGCAAATGCCGCATCACCGGCCGCATTGCGCATGCGGCAACCCTGCCACCGCCAGAGCTTCTTCAGGTCATCCGCACTCCTGCGATGGGTGACCTGGAAGCCCGGACTTTCACCGTCACCGGAAAATATGACGCGATCAGACTCTCCGACTCCCAGAACGGAAACTCCGAGTTCCTTGGGGGCTCCGGTTCGGATCCAGCCCAACCGTGGATCGATATCCGGCTCGTGAGCAGCGAGTACCAGCACATGGCCGCCCGCCGAATTCAGACTCGCCATCTCCCTCGGTACCTTCCCGACATCCCGCAAGCCGTGACGAATGACATCATCCAGACGCGCGACAAAGTGTTCGATCCAGTTCTGGCGATCCATGACGATCTCCTCGAACACGCGCTCAACCATCTCTTCCCTGCGCGCATCGTCACGAACCATGTCCAGCACCTCAGCCAGATTCGAACCACTACGATCCAACTCAATGAAGTGCTTCCCAGGAATAAAAATCCCGGAATAGTTGCCCGGCAGCATCACTTGCAGGGTACGAGCCGCAGCGGCTTCGAAGTGTCGCGGCGAGATTTGGTTGTAATGGATCCGGTCCTCAAGATCCGAGAGATGGGCCAGATACGCCTCCGCGTAGCCCGAATCCTCCTTGAACGGACCCAGCACGGCCTCGGCCTCCCGACAACGTCGCTCAAGCGTGCCGTCCAGGTCGAACACGCTGGCGCCCGACTCGCATCCAAGAGTGGCGCGGCAAGATCGCAGGAACTTGATCCAGGCCTCACCCGACAATCGATGCTGCCATTGGCTGGAGATGTCGCAGACCAGGCCAAACCGCCCAGCGAGACCCGAGACAAGTTCACCGATGCGCCGCTTGTCATAGGCCAGTCGCCCGAAACTCAACGGTTGCATCGAACCGCGATAACCAATCTCGATCGGACGTTCATCCTCGCACGCCCGCCGTCGCCAAGGAGGATTCACGTACCCCGTGAGCATCCTGTGGAAACGCACCCCCCGCGCACTGCACGCCGGATAGATCAGCGGAACCGCTTCAGGCGGCAAGCAGGTGAAGATGTCGTGAAATCCGAAGGTTGCCAGACAAGCGTCCGTCTCACGGAAGCGATGATTCTCATCCTGCTTCATCGCCAGCTTCAAGCCGTCGAACGCCGCAAGTGACACGTCAAAAAGCTGTTCGAGCGCCCGAATGTTGTCCACGTCGTAGGACTGCGTGTTGTGGACTAGCACGACGTGATACCCGGACAACGGGAAACGCGGTGATTGCGGGGGGCGATGCTCGAATGTGTTGAGAACGGTCACGCCATGCGACGAGGCGGCTTGTATGCATGCGACCTGTTCCCGCACTGCAGGTGGCCCGCTCGGGTCATAGTGAGCGACAAGAAGAACCGAGCCCGGACAGCGCCCCCACGGCAATCGCGTCAGCGACGGATACGACACGCGATCGTCGTTTGGATCCAAGGCAAAAATGTCGAGTTGTTCAGACATCTAGTCAATCACCGGAATCAAGCCGCTAGCCTACACCTGAGGGCTCCCGTCGGCGCAGCAAGATATAACGTCGACGGGCCGCGAGTGCTACATCGCGCCCAGAAACGCGCCCATCGCAGATCGAGACACGCGCAACCCCGTCAGCACGACTTACCGCTCGAAGTAGGCGATCAGCAGGACTGCCTCGCCCCGATGCGCATGGGACCGTGGATGCTCGAAGGGGCCGCCTGGCGACGGTCACGGGGATCAGGTCCTCCGAAGGGCGGCAACCAGGCCTGCCGGCCGCACCAGCATGTCGGCAAGTCTGGCAAAGGTCTCGGGACTCCCGTCCCGCAGGGTGATGAGTGCGTCCACCTGCTCCTGAAGCGACCAAGAGGCCGCGGACAGGAGGCAGTCAAGCGCCCGCTGGGCCGAGGGGTCCATTGCGATCGCGCGCTCGCGCTCGATCGCCTCGCGACATCCAGACTTCGATCCCGGAGCGGGGTGCCGCAGTTGGGACGCGGTGTAGAAGCCGGCGGCGCAGAAGCGCCGCTCGATCCACCGGAAGCCATGGCACTTCTCAAGGTAGAGCCTCAGCGAGGACTCGCTGAAGGTCCTGACGTGCGCGAATTCGAACGCGGTGGGATCCAGGTACTGGTCGAGGCACTCCTCGTTCGGCACCCGCACGACGAGGACGCCGCCCGGGCGAAGCACGCGCCGCAGCTCGGCGACCGACTTGTCGATATCGATCAGGTGCTCGAGGACGTCGCACGCGAAGACCGCGTCGAAGGCGCCCGAAGCGTGGGGTAAATCGGAGAGCTCGGCCATCGCCACCGAGTAGCCCCTCGACTGCGCGATCCTCAGGTACTCGATCGAGATGTCGACCCCATGCCTCTCGAGACGGGGTTCGCGCGCGAGTAGTTGGCCGCAGCCGACGCCCGCGTCCAGCACGCATGAGCCGTCCGCAACGAGGGGGCGCGCAAGGTCCAGGGTGGCAGCCAGCGACTCGTCGATCTGGGAGTCGGTCATGAACGGGGAGCGACCGCTCACTCGCAGCGACTCGAGGTGCACCGACGCGATGAGGTCGTAGTTGCTGATGTACGGAGAAGGAGCCGTGAACACAGGGATCCCGTCCGTGACGGCAAGGGGAGGACGGTTGAAAGGGTCACGCATCGGCGGCCTCGAATGACCACTCGGCCGAATGCACGAAGGCCGAGTCGAGCGCGGCGAGGGACTCTGGAAGTTCAACCCGGAAGCAGAAACTGCGACTGAGCAAATCGTAACGCGGCGCACTGTTGATGCGCTCAAGGACGGCGTATCTCGAGACGCTGATCCCCAACGTGTACTCCCCGGGACCGAGCTGACAAGGGTTCAGCACAATGACCACCGAGCGGAGCCCACCCCTGACTGCCGAGAAGGCATCACACGGGCTGAAGATCCGTGTTCGGCAGGCTCCGAGGTGGTCATGGATTGCGATGCCGTATCGGCACTCGAAATCGCTCTCGCGATCCGATTCCAGCGTGAAGACGAATTTGACTGGCTGCATCGACACGAGCCGGTCAGTGGGCCCGCTCTCGGCATAGACACCGAACCCAATGATTTTCAGCCCACATTCTCCATCCCAGCGGGAAAGCCCACCCGGGGCGATGCAGGTGAACGCCGTGGGCACGGGCGGGGACCAACTCTGTTCCACTGCGTGCGGGCGGAATCTCGGCTCCTGGATCTGAAAGGAGGATTCGGACCGCGGTGTGACACCCCCTGTCCGACCTTCGCTCATCGGGATTGCGGCATCGGGTCGAGAAGAACGGGACGGCCCCGCCGACTCCGAGTCCGGATCCTCGCCCGCTTGGGCGGTCGGAGCGTCGGCCGCGGCCAGTTCCGAGATAGGACCGAAGAGGTGCTGCTCGTAGGCCTTGACAACCAGAAAGGCCTCACCGCGCATGCGAACACTTCCTTGGTCAAGCCAAATGGCTTCGTCGCACAACTCGAGCACCTGCTGCATCGAGTGGGACACTAGGAGCATCGTACATCCCGACCGAACGAGGCCCTGAACCCGCTTCTTTGACTTCGCGACGAAGTATGCGTCTCCAGCACCGAGGACTTCGTCGACGATCAGAATGTCGGGGCGAATGGCGGTCGCCGCCGCGAACATCAGCCGTGCCTGCATCCCAAGCGAGTAGGTCTTGAACGGCTGATCGAGGAAGGCTCCAAGTTCGCAGAAGTCGATGATGCCGTCGATCGCCTCCCTGTGCTCCGCGCGAGAAAGGCCGCTGTACTGCATCGCGCCCTCAATGTTCTCACGGCCCGTGTAGTCCGGGTGAAATCCAACCCCGGCCGTGAGCAGGGCCTGGACCGTCCCGTTCACCTCCACGGTGCCAGAGGAGGGAGCGAAATTGCCACAGATCAGCTTGAGCAGCGTCGTCTTCCCCGCACCGTTGCGACCCACGATTCCGATCCGCCGACCTCGAGGCACTTCGAGGTCGATGTCGCGGAGGGCGGCGAATTCCTGGGGCTTCGAGGATGGGCGCAAGCCAAACCGGTCCAGTCGTAGCACATCGATGACCCGGTCCCGCTGGTTGCCAAACAGCTGGTAGACCTTTGAGACCTTTGAGAGCCGTATGGCGGTGTGGTCAGGCATAATCGAAGAACACTGCCTTCATGCGCTGAAACATGGCGAAGCCACCGAAGAAGGCGACGATCCCAATCACCATCGCACCCAAGAACGGCACAGGCTCGGGAGACGACCCGTAGCAAAGCACCTTCTGATAGCAGAACACGAAGTACGAAAGGGGATTACACCAGACTGCCACACGCAGCGCAGCGGGGACCATGTCTGGCGTGTACGCAAATGGACTGCAGATGAAGAGCAGCATGGTGATGAGCCCAATGAAATGCTGCAGGTCCTTCGCGACCAGCACGATTAACGAGAGCACCCATCCGATCCCAGTCGCGAACATCATGAGCGAGACCCAGAGCGCTGGGACGACGATGACGGCGGACCAATGCACCCGGCCTAGCCACAGGCTGAGCCCCAAGGCGACGAGAAGACCCACGAGGCCTGGAACTTGGACCGACAGCGCCGCTCGCAACGGGATGAGCTCTGCCGGGAAGACGGTGTTCAGGAGCAGTGCGCGGTTGGCGGAAAGCGAATTCATCGCGGCGAGAAGCGCCTCGTTGAACGCGAGCAAAGGGACCAATCCCGAGAAGACGAGAAGGACGTACCCCTCGGTACCGAGCCCGTCGGGACGGATCCGGAAAACGAGCGCATACAGCGTCGCGTAGATCGAGAGTTGGAGAAGCGGAGCCACCACGGCCCACGCGATACCGAGCACACTGCCAACGTATCGATGGCGAAGGTCGTGCCCAACGCCGTCCAGCACGCGCGAGCGATACGCAAACATGAGTCGAATGGGCGAGATCGCATGGCGATGGACCTTCATGGACGGACTCCGCCACCCGCAGTCACACTTCGCCGCCAGTCGGAGAGGTCGCGAATGCCGCGATCAAGGCCGATCAAGGCTTGGAAGCCGAGCGCGTGAGTGGCATGACTGGTCTCGCCGACACGATTCCTCACGAAGGGCCTCATCCCAGATGGGCGGTACTGCACCTCCCCTTCCATCCCGTGCACCCGGGCGATCAAGTGCGCGAGATCGCGAATGGACGTCTTCACACCTGTACCGACATTGAAGGCGTCCACGAGCGACGGGCAGGACATCGCCAAGAGGTTTGCTCGTGCACAATCACGCACGTCGACAAAATCGTACGCCTGCTGCCCATCGCCCTCGACCGCCGGCGCGCTGCCTGTCTCGATGGACCGCATCATCCGCGTGACCACGCCGACATAGGCCCCCTTGTCGTCCTGCCGAGGACCGTAGACGTTCATGTAACGCAAGTGAATGCACCCGAATCCAGGATCGCGCTGGGCCATGGCCCCGAGCAGCATCTCAGAAGCGACTTTTGACGCTCCGTAGATCTCCTTGCACGCGAATGGGTGGGACTCAGGCATGGGTTCCACCTGCGCATCGCCATACACGGATGCCGACGAGGAGAAGACGAGCCGCGAGACCTGGGCCTCCTGCATCGCCATCGCGACGTTCATGGTGCCCCCGACATTGACTTCGAACGCCTCCATCGGCCGCTCGACGCACTCCAGCAGCCACAGGGCCGCGAGATGAAACACGCCATCCATGCCACGCATGGCACGTACTAGAGCGGACCTGTCCCTGATGTCCGCCCCTCCATCAAAGATCTCCGCCCGCGGGTCGCCCAGAGCCTCCGCGACGTTCTCCCGAGAGCCGCGGACGAAGTTGTCGAAGATCCGGACGTGGACCGCCCCGGCACTCAGGAGGGCGTCCACCACATGGGACCCGATGAATCCCGCCCCGCCGATCACGAGGAACCGGCCGCCCTCGATGCGAATCCCCACCTTCACGCCCCCACCTGCGCCATCAGCGTGTCATGGCGCGCGATGCAGCGCTGGATGAGCTCCGCGTTCTCGCGCGTCCACTCGACGGTGCGACGCAGGCCCTCGCGAATGTCGACCTGCGCACGGAACCCGAGCTCGCACTCGGACTTCTCGGTGCTCGCGAACCGCTTTCCGCTGCGGTCCCAGTCACGGGCGGGGCGCAGGTCCGGCGGCGTGCGGTTGCCCGTGAACTCGTTGATCAACTCGGCCAGGCGCAGGATGGTGGTCTCGCGCCCGGTGGCCAGGTTGTAGACGCCGCCCGGCGCTCCGCGCAGTGCGCAGGCCACCAGGCCCCGCGCCATGTCCTCGACGAAGATGAAGTCGCGGCTCGTGTTCCCCCCGTTGTCGAGCGGCAGCGCCTCGCCAGCGAGCGAACGCCAGACGAAGGTCGGGATCACGTTGCGCCACACCGTGTGCACCGTGCCACGCCACTGCCCGGCGCCCAGGATCTCGCGCGGGCCGTAGACGTTCGAGAACCTCGCCTTCACGATCGGCAGCCCGAACCTCTGGAAGAAGTAGTTCCCGTACAGCTCGCCCACGATCTTGCTGATCGAGTACGGGCTGTCATGGAACAACGTGACCGGCTGCTCCTCGGTGGTGGGGGCGGGGTCGTCGTAGGTCTTGGCCGCCACGGCGCAGGCGGCGGCTGCGTAGACGACCCTTTGCAGGCCCTTCAGGCCCTTCAGGTGGTCGAACAACTTCAGCGAGGTGAGGGTGTTGTTCTCGTGGTCCGCGAACGGGTCGGCGATCGAGGACTGGTTGCCGTGATAGCAAGCGAGGTGGAACGCGTAGTCAAGGTCGGCGGGTATGGCGCGCAGCGAAGTCTCATGATTGATCGAACCGAACACGAACTGCACCCTCGGGTCAGCCGGCACGTTCGAGGGGTCGCTCGAAAGCAGGTTGTCGACGATCACGACCCTGCGTGCACCGAGCCGCAGCAACTCCTGCACGAGGTTGCTGCCCACGAAGCCTGCGCCGCCTACCACCAGCACGACGCGTTCGCGCATGCCCTGATCGTCAGCGGGCATCGGCAGGCTCCTTCAGGTGAGAGTGCACGTCGGTCACGCCGTGCCGGTCGTACCACTCGAGCTGACGCCGGACGGTGTCGCGGAAACTCACACGCGCGCGCCAACCGAATGCCCTCTCGGTCGCGGACGGGTCGAGACTCACCACGGCCACATCGTCGGCGGCGATCGGCTGCACCGGCGCAGCGGCTTCAGGCCGACCCACGTACTCGGCGACGATGCGGAAGATCTCGCTGATCGAGTGCGCCTCGCCACTGGCGACATTGAACACGCCCGTGGCGGCACTAGGCTGTATCGCGAGATTCATGAAGGCGATGAAGTCGCCCATGTCGAGGAAATCGCGCGAGGAGTCGGAGCAGAAGCAAGCCTGCCCCGCCTTCAGCCGCTTGTAGAACGTCGGGATTGGCCCGATGGCGAGCCTCGGACCAGTGACGTTTGCGATGCGCAGCGAGAGCGTGGGCACGCCCGACTGCAGCATGAACTGCTCTCCGGCCGTCTTGGTGATGCCGTAACTGGTGAACGGCGCCGTCGGGTGATCCGCTGGGATCGGCACTGTGCGCGGCCTTCCGTAGCACAGGGCTGTCTGGAAGTTCACGATGCGCGCAGCACCACACGCCTTCGCTGCCTTGGCCACATGGGCGCTGCCGAGCACATTGGTGCGGATGTCCTCGGACCAGTCATCGGGGTTCTTGTAGGCGGCGGCGGCATGCACGACAAGCTCGGGCCGAAACCTCTCGAACGTGTCGCGCACGAGCGCCTCGTCGGTGATCGAGCCCTCGACGACCTCCAGGCGGCTCACCGGGGGCACCACTTCGCGCTTGCCGGTGGCGAAGTTGTCAATCACCAGCACCTGATGCCCCGCGGGCAGCCAGTGCTCGATGAGGTTCGAGCCGAGGCAGCCGGCTCCGCCCGTGATGAGTGTTCGCATGCCGCGCACGGTTCAGCGCGCCGCCTGCAGGCGCAGGTGGGTGTACTCGCCCAGCGTGCCGTGCTGGCGGTAGTAGGCGACGGCTGCCGCGACGGTCGTGCGCAGGGCCGTGAACGTCGGCTTTCCGAAATCCGCAAAGAGGCGGCTCGGGTCGAGCAGAATCGAGGCCACATCATCAGGGCCCAGGTCCTTCACCTCGGCGGAAGGCGGATTCGGCAGATCCATCGCCTCGACAACCGCGTCGTACAGTTCCTGAATGCTCACGTCGGTTCCACTTGAGAAGTGGTAGGTGCCCTTGCCGACGCCATCGCAAGCGCGCACCACAGTGCGGGCCAGATCGCCGACGAAGACGAAATCGCGACGGGCCTTCGTCACGAAGCACCGCTTGCCGTCCTTGAGACGCTGGTAGAAGATCGGGAGCGGTCCAGCCACGTTCCGGGGCCCCACGACGTTGGCCAGACGGAAAGTGACGTAATCGATCCCCGAGGCCTCCAGATAAAGCTCGTTGGCGGTCTTGCTGATGGCGTAGCTGTTCGGCGCGGGATGGCGAGGGTGGTCCAACCGGATGGGCTGCTGCTGTGGCCGGAGGCCGTAGCACAATGCGGTCTGGAAGTAGATGAAACGCCCCACGCGCGCATCACGGGCCGACTGCACCACATTGGCACCCCCCACGCAATTAGTCTGCGTGTCGTTGTACCAGTCCTCGGCATCCTTGTAACTGGCTGCCGTGTGGATGACTGTTGAAGGCTTGTGCTCCCGCATAACGCGGTCGACCGCCTTTCGATCCGCGATGGTGTCGATCACCACCGTGAGTTGAGGGTGATCCTCCAGGTGCTCACGCCGGCCCGTGGCCAGATTGTCCATGACCACGACCTTGTCGCCCCGCTCAAGCAGCAGTTCCACGATGTGCGAACCGATCTGCCCGAGTCCGCCTGTGACGAAATGACTCTTCATGGTTCAGGACTCCTTTGAAGTGCGGCAGTCTAGCGATCACCGGACGAAACTCATGCTGCCCGAACCCCCGAAGCGTCCAGCCAAGCTCCGACGCTCTGGAGCCTGAGGCTGGCGTCAGGCGGCATACGTCGGTCCCATGGCGGCGTGATCACAACTCCCCCCGCGGGCCCCCACGCGGCGAAGAGCTCCCGAAGCCCCGACCAGGCGCCGGCAGCGGACCACGCCTGCAGCTCTCCACCCTCCCCGACCCACCGCCCCCACGCCGTCACGAACCCCAGCCGGGTCCGTCGCCGGGTGATCTCCGTCGGCAATGCATCCTCGAACGCCTCCCTCAGCAGGGACTTCACCCTTCCACTCTGGACATGCAGCGCAGGATCGATGGCTCTTGCGGCCCGCATGACCCGCCAGCTCACGTAGGGCACGCGCGCCTCCACGCCGTGCGCCATGCTGTTGCGATCCTCGTAACGCAACAGGAGCGGCAAACTCCACTGCGTCACATCGCGTCGTGCCACCTGGTCGGATGAGGGTCGTGAGAACCTCCAGGACTCCCACGCCTGGCTCGACCCCGGCAGGCCCGCCGGCATGGGCCACGCGGAACGGCCCCGGAGCGCTCGCGGCAGGTACCGCCGCATCTTGGTCCAGAGCCTTGGGCCGCCATGCTCGCCGCTGGCGAGAAGTCTCATCATGTGCATGGCCATTGGCCAAACACGTCCCGACCGAAGCAGATCCTGCATGTGATGGAACTGGTACTTCGCGTAGCCCATGAACATCTCGTCCGCGCCCTGGCCATCCAACAGCACGGACACGCCCTCCTGCCGTGCCCGCTGCATGAGCAGCCACTGCGCGATCACCGAGGCGTCGCTGAAGGGCTCGTCCTGTGCGGCCACCACCGCGTCGAATGCGCCCCGGACGGCCTGTGGCGTGATGTCCACCACATGCACGCGACTGCTGGTCATGGCGGCCAGCGCGTGGACATAGGGCAGTTCATCCATGCCCCCCACCGAGGTCCGGGCATGGAAGAGATCCAGGCCCCGGCCCAGGTGCCGGCATGCCGCGCCGACCACGATCGAGGAATCGGTGCCGCCCGAGGCACAACTTCCCACGGGAACCTCGGAGACCAGATGATCCCGCACCGAGCCGATCACCTGCTCCCGCACCAACCGTACCGCCTCTCGGCGATCCCGGACCGACACGCCCGGCACCTCTCCGGCGTTCGCGAACCGGTGGATGATGGGCGCGCCCACCCGGCCTCCGTCAAGCGAGACTTCCATCCATGTTCCCGGCTCCACACGCACCACGCCCGCGAAGAAGGTCCGGACCGGATCCGTGTCATGCAACCCAAGAGCCAGGAACGCGCCCAGCACCTCGGGATCGGCACGAGGTCGCCACTCGGGCAGGGCCCGGAACTGCTTGATCTCGCTCGCCCAGGCGATGCCCGCTCCCGTACGCAGCATGTGGAGCGGCTTGATGCCGAACGCATCCCGCGCAGCGACGATACGGCGGCGAGGCGCGTCCCAAAGCACAAATGAGAACATGCCATCGAGACGATTGAGCGCAACCGATCCCCAGGCACGCCACGCTTCCGCCAAGACCTCGGTGTCGCTCTCGCCCTCAAACACGGCGCCGAGCCGCTCTAACTCATCGCGCAGTGCTCGATAGTTGTAGATCTCGCCATTGAACACTAAGGCAACATCTCGCCGGACCATCGGCTGTGATCCCGCATCACCCCGACCGAGGATGGCGAGTCGAGCGTGTGCGAAAGCCAAGTTGTACGAGGAACACCGGTGCACCAAGCAGTGACCCGTGCCATCTGGGCCTCGGTGCCGCACACGGTCGCGCATAGCAACGGCGAGTTGGAGCGCATCACCTTGTTCCGTTCGAAGTACGGCCGCAAGTCCACACATGACTCATCTGCTCGGGCTCGATCGGAGGACTCCTCCGATGCTCCCGAAGAATTGCCGTACGGCCTTGCCAGCGCGCACAAGTTCAGGTCCGTGGATGGTGCGGCGCGTGTCGCTTGCCGCGGGCGGAACCGCAGCAAGCGCAATCGCTTCCGCGGCGGTGAGGTACTTGTCCATCAGCAGCGGTGGCAGGGCGAGCGTATCGCCCGTTGTGTCGAAACCCTCGCCGATATCGTCGGGCGGCAGAACCGCGAGCGCGACTGAGCGCAGCGACTGCGCAAAGGCGCGCGGCTGCGCAGTGACGTCCGCGGCCGAATCGTTGGCGCGGTCATCCGCTCCCAAGAGACCAATCGCGTCGCGAACGCTGTTGGCGTACTGCCAGCGGTTGAGCCGCATCACAAGAGGGACTTCGCGCCGTGCGGGCGGAACGACCGAGTCGACCGCTTCGATCGCGGCGGCGTACTCGGCGGGCGTTGGACGCTCATCGACGGAGTCGGGCGGCATGTCCTCGCGTG
>Ga0194134_10001825_pt1 | contig 27028 bp, 23 predicted proteins | sample TA2KigOff0mmetaG_FD_148602 | JGI IMG/M metagenome (GOLD analysis project Ga0194134, IMG submission 148602) | Freshwater microbial communities from Lake Tanganyika, Tanzania - TA2015056 Kigoma Offshore 0m | ecosystem: Environmental > Aquatic > Freshwater > Lake | place: Tanzania: Lake Tanganyika... | reverse complement strand
CTGCGCAGTGACGTCCGCGGCCGAATCGTTGGCGCGGTCATCCGCTCCGAAGAGACCAATCGCGTCGCGAACGCTGTTGGCGTACTGCCAGCGGTTGAGCCGCATCACAAGAGGGACTTCGCGCCGTGCGGGCGGGACGACCGCGTCGACCGCTTCGATCGCGGCGGCGTACTCGGCGGGGGTTGGACGCTCATCGACGGAGTCGGGCGGCATATCCTCGCGTGCAAGCCGTGCACGCAGCGAGGCGAGCAGCGTTGGCGATGCGGTCTTCGCATGAACGCTATCCGCGAGATCGAGCTTCCCCTTGCTGCGCGGACCAGTATGGCAGTCGAGGCAGTGTGCGCGCAGCAGCGCATCGACTGCGGCGGGTACCACAACGTCCGCCTCGGGCGGCGGCGGCGCAGCGCCGTGCGCCAACGCCCCTATGCACACGCACACGAACCAACCCCAGATATCGCTTGCGCGCCTCATGACCCGCCCGATGACAGTTGCCACTTCCATGCGTCGCGGCACATGTCGTCGAGGGTGCGCTCAGTTTTCCAACCGAGCCGCTGCAGCGCGAGCGCGGGATCTGCCCAACAGGCGGCGATATCGCCGGGGCGTCGATCCTTCAGCGTGTATGGCACGCGGACGGCGTTCACACGCTCGAACGCGTTCACCACATCGAGCACGCTGCTGCCATGCCCCGTGCCGAGGTTGATCGCCTCACACCGCATGTCGCCAAGACGCTCCATCGCGCGCAGATGACCGACCGCGAGATCGACGACATGGATGTAGTCGCGTACGCCCGTGCCGTCGGGCGTTGGATAGTCGCTGCCCCAGACGCCGAGTTCCTTGAACTCGCCCGCCGCGACTTTCAATACGAACGGCATGAGGTTGTTGGGAATACCGTTGGGATCCTCGCCGATCAGGCCGCTCTCATGCGCGCCGACGGGATTGAAGTAACGCAGGAGACAGATGTGCCAGCGGTCGTCGCTGCGAGCGAGGTCGCGCAGCATGAGTTCGATGGTGAGCTTGGTCTGCCCGTATGGGTTGGTGGCACTCAGCGGATGCGATTCGGTGAGCGGTAGCCGCTGCGGATCGCCGTAGACCGTGCAGGAGCTGCTGAACACGATCGACCGCACGCCGCAGTCGTTCATCGCTTCAAGTAGGCGCAGCGTGCCGACGACATTGTTGTCGTAGTAGGCAAGCGGCATGCTCACTGACTCGCCCACCGCCTTCAGGCCGGCCAGGTGGATCACGCGGCTGATACCGAAGTCGCGAATCACCTTGCGAACAACTGCGCCGTCGCGAATGTCGCCCTGGACGAAGTCCACGGCGCGCCCGATGATCTGCCGAAGCCGCTCGACCACGCTGCCCTTGCTGTTGCAGAGGTTGTCGAGCAAAACGGGTCGGTGACCCGCGCGCGCCACCTCGACCGCAATGTGGCTCCCGATGAAGCCGGCGCCGCCGGTGAGCAGGATGGAGTCAGGCATGAACGGCGAGCGTATCGCCGTGGAGCTCCATGTCTGGAAACGTGGGCTGCCGGTGTCACCGAACCCGGCGGCAGCGAGCGGGCGCGGAAGCTGATCGGGGCGAAGCGGCGGGAGGAGCGCGGGATGGGGCGACCGTCACTGACTGCCGAGTGGACCTCCCACTCACCCGCTACCGTTCCACCCATGAACCTCGTCGCCACGCGCTGGTGGTCCATGCTGTTCATGCCACTCGTGCGTGCTGATGATTGGCATCGCCGTGGGCCTGGCGTGGTGCCTGTGGTCATGGCGGCGCGGGAAGTCGCCGCGGCAGGCGTGGCCGGCGGTGGCGCTCGCGGCGGGAAGCGCCTTCCTCCTGTACCTGGCGAGCACGCCGCTCGTCGCGCGGTGGGCGGCGTGGACGCTCGAACGCGAGAACCCGGCGATCGCGGTCGAGCGGCTGCCGGTGGCGGATGCGATCGTGGTGCTGGGGGGGTCGATGTACGCGACGCAGCGGGAGGATGGGTCGGTGCACCTGTACGCGAAGCACGGCAGCGACCGATTCGACACGGCCCTGGCCGCGTTCCGGGCCGGTCGCGCGCCGCTGATGGTGTTCGGCGGCGGCGGCACCGGCGTCGAGGGCACGCCCACCGAGGGTGAGTGGAACCGCGGGCGCGCCGTCGAGCGCGGCGTGCCCGAAAGCGCGGCGCTCGCGGCGGGGCGCGCGCAGTACACGTCGGACGAGTCGCAGCTGGTGGCGGAGCGGCTGCGCGAGCGGTGGGCGAAGTCGCTGATCGTGTGCAGCAGCGCGGCGCACCTACCGCGCGCGGCGGAGCACTATCGGCGGCTGGGGTTCACCGTGACCCCCCTGCCCTCTGACTTCTCGACGCGCGGCGCGGCGGAGGGGTGGTCGTGGGCGCTGATTGTCCCGCGCGGGCTGGCGCTGGCGCAGTTGGACGGGGTGGCGAAGGAGTGGATGGGGAGGGTGGTAACCAGCCGTACCAACAACGCGACTCACTCGAATTCGAACTCGCAGACCCCAGTCGAGCATTGAATTCGCATCGTGCGCGATGTTTCGCCGTACCTCCTGCTCCACGGACACTCATCCAACCGAAGAGACTTGCCTCGGAACCGGACGATTTGCTCGCGGCACCGGAGCAACGCGCAATCCTCACCGATCAGCTCGACGTCCACATCCGGGGCTAACACAAAGTTTGCGATCGAGCCGTTTGGCGCGAAGTCTTCCAGTCGAAAGCCGTATTCGGTGATCTCGAGTGTCCTGCGAACCAAGTCCGCGCCTTCGAACATTTCCGCGGTCGCCCCACCATCGCTGATCTCGATGACCCTCGCCTTCGCCAGATCCTTCATCGCGAACAGGCCCCATCGGCCGGGCAGCCACTCACCTTGCTCTCGGCCCGGAACCAGCACCGTAGAGTGACACGCGCTACTACGAAGTTGATTTCGGATGCGGGGCTGCGGCGTGTAGACGCCCGTACCCGGATCGTCGACGATCGGCCCAGCGGGTGTCGACAACGTAATGGAAAGTTGATCGCAATGAGCATGGCCACCGTTGCCAAGCTGGCCGACGTGACCGCAGCGAAGTGTGAGACGAAATCCGGGTCGGCTCCAGGTGAACAGGCCAAACTGCGGCCAATGCCCGGTGGGAATGGAATCCGGTACCGGAAGCACTGCGTCCCCGAGCCAGTCCATGAGCCACCCAGCTTCCGGGCCGGATGGAATGCAAACCTTCCCAAACAACGCACGAGCCGCTCGGCGAAGGTGACTATGGTCGTCAATATCCGCGTAGGACTGATCTGTCATCTCGAGACGCAAGAACCGACCGCTGTCGTTGTCGCCGATCTGCGGAACTGACCCATCCGCACGAAGCAAGCTCTCGGTGAACTGCCCCATTCCCCAAAGTCGCCGCTGAACATCCTTGTCGAACGGATGCGCAAGCCCGTTCGGCCACTCCACTCGCATCGTGGCTGGCGCCGCCGGCGAAGGATGAAAGCAGCGGACAGGTCCGGACCACCAGCGCGCGGCGCGATCCGGCTGGTGACGCGAGATCCAAAGCATCAGCGCGGCTGAGTGAACCGTCATTTCGGCAGAAAGGCGGTGATAGCACGAGCTCGCCTCGAAGTTGGAACCCTCCGGGTGGAACTGGGATCGGATTTGAAAGACCATCTCGCGGCCGGCGAAAGCCAGCCACTCGGAAGCTTCCGGATCATCCTCTAGGTAGGCACCGACATACAGGAGCCCCGCGATGTTCGCTAGATAGTGGTTTGAGCAGAGGCGCTCGCCCCACTCCAGATTCCTCGCGATGTGCCTGGCATGGTCGCGTGCTGTGCAGGCCACGACCTTCAGGAAGTCGGGATCGAACTGCGCGCCAGCGGCGCGCGCGATGTCCACGGCGACGAGAATGTTCGCGATACGTATCCCGACGTCCATCGGGCATAGCCATTGCACCCCGAATCCCGGCGGATTGGAGCGGACGAAGTCAACGACGTGTCCACGAATGACGTCGGTGGCGCGGGCATGCCACGTGGGATCTGCGCCGTCCATGCGCGCGGCGATGGCCGGAAGGTGCTGCAGCCTGCCAATCTCCCATGGCCACTTCACCTCCACGCCGGGGTCATCGCCGTACGCAATTCGCGATGACCGTTTCCGGGCATCCCAGCGGTAGCCGCTCGCCGGATCGAGCTGCCAGTTGATAGGCACCAGTGCGGCGACGGCAAGAGGTCCGAGCTCTGCTGACCGAGTGCGCCATGCCCTCGGCAGATCCCGCAGATCGAAGGGCCGCGCGATCAGGCGGGTCCCCGAAGCCAGCAGATCGATCGTTGCGCGTTCGAATCGCTCAAGGGAGATCGTCCCGCGCATGCAGTGGACCGGGAGAATTCGTGCGGGCAGGTTCTCGCGGCGCCACGAGTGCATGCCGGACGGCCGGAGCAGCGCCAGGACGGTCTCGATTCGAGACCGCGCGATCCGTATCGCCCGTGAAACCGCAAGCCGCATCGCAGTCCTCGGTCCGAGGCTCCTAGCCTGCAGAAGGCGCCGCCTCAGAAGAGAGATCATCGCGTTGCCTCCTGCGGCACATTCCGCCTCGCCGCTATAGTCGGTAGCGAGAGCAGGACTGCGACGACCACCCCTGCAAACGAGGTACGGAACAGGTAAGAGGGCGAGTACTCGCGCACGCACATCAGCATGAACGACACAATGGACAGCCGGACCACCAATCTCGATTGTCCGGTGAGTCGAGCGGTCCCGATCCATGCGGCGAGGAGCTCGACAAACACGGCAGTTAGCCCAAACGTACCCGCCGCGCGGGCAAGGTCAACCGCGACGAGGATGTTGGCGATCCGAATGCCGACATCTATCCGGCAGATCCACTGGACCCCGAAGCCGGGTGGATTGGACAGGACGAAATCGGACACATGCCTGACGAGCAGGCTCGTTGCAGCGCGCGACGCAGCGGAGTCACGCTCGAACACGGCGCGCGCTACGACAGGCAGATGCTGCAGTCGACCAAGTTCCCAAGGCCACTTGACCTCGATACCGACCTGCTCTCCGTACCTGATGGTGCGTGCCAGCCTTCGGGCCGACCATCGAAAGCCACTCGAAGGGTCGGCTAGCCAGTCGACGGACCGATGGTCTTTGCCGATTGCGGGCAAGATCGCCGCAGTGTGACGCCGCCATGGTCGAGGCAAATCGGTGGGGCTCGCGGAGGAAAAACCGCCGACCTGACGAGCCCCGAGCAGCTCGAACGATCCACTCGCCGCGTCCCTAATCAGCTCGGGGGTCGCCGTACCGTGCAGTTCTGGCAGGATTCGTGCGGGAGGACGCTCGCGACCAATGCTCGTGAGTCCAGTCGGACGGATGCATGCCGAGATGCCATCGATGCGATCGTGCGCATTCCTTGCGGTCCTCGCTGCCACGACCCGGCAAGACGCGACGATGCCGATCTGCCGGACCTGGGCGATCCGGCGTCTCAAGCGATTCCACATGGCCGCCTCCGCAATGCCTCGGGCGTCGGGCGGGTCTCCAATGCCACTGCGGCCCCAACGCCAAGTCCGCACATCGTCGGCCAAACCGACGCGAGTCCGAAGTGCCACTGGGCCCCTGACATCAAGCCGATCAGGATGTACGTGGCGGGGAGGGACAAGCACAGCAGAACGTCGCGACTTCGTTGGTGACATGCGCACGCCGAAAAGCTGTGCCGGAACACGCAAGCGAACAGGCATACGGTGGCGATGCACCAGCCGACCCCGGCGGGAATGCCCCACTCCAGCGCTTGATGAAGATGCCACTGGTGCGGGGCGGTGTGGGCCAGCGCACCGGCAAGATTCGCGGGGCCGACGCCAATCGCGGGTACGCCCCAGATCGCATCCCACCCTTGACGAATGGAAACTGCGCGCTCTTCGAATGATGCATCAGAACCCGGGCTTTCGAGAGACTGGCGCCATCGGGCGACCGGACCGTCATCAAACCAAAGCTCTTCCTGGACCAACCCGACAACGACGGCGGCGAGCAGTACCGTCCAGATGACCTGGAGACTGCGGGCACGAAAAGCCATCAGCACGACGAATACCGCCAGTACCGCAGCGATGACGCAAGCTCGAGACTGCAAGATGATCAGCACCGCCACGGCCAGGATCCCGGCGGCAGCACCCAACGCACGCCAGGTCCAGCTCCCAGGCCTGACAGCCAGCGCCACACACCATGGAAGCACCATCGCAGCGAGGACCGCGTTGTTTCCAAGGTTTCCGAAACCCACGGACTCCGCCGAGACATACCCGACAGGCGACCATCGCAACTGGATCGCGCCCGAAACGCTCCATCCAACTTCAGAGACGAACCAGGAAAGCAGGATGCCGGCATGGACGCAATAGCCGATCGCGGTTCCTCGGAGCAACAAGTCAGTCGTCCGAGAAGTGCAACCTTCCGAATATCCAAGCCAGAATCCGAGCATCGCAGCACCCCCACCGCCGACAAGGGCGACCGTACTTGACATGTCGAAATGGAACACCGCGGAGACGGTCGACCATCCCAAGGCAAAAGCCATAGCTGCGAGCATCCATCGAATGGCGATGGAAAGGGGACGTCCGCGGAGCGGAGCGCGCCGACCCGCGCTCACGCACGCCAATAGGACCACAATAGGAAAGCTGGACCACCGCGCTGGCGTGCCATGCATGGCGCAAGCCGCACATGCAGCGACCATGACGAGCAACCCTGGCATCTCCAACAAACTACAGCGGCTAGACGGATGCTGCTCCACTGCATCACGGACGCGATCACGACGCGCCATGGTGGTGCCGAGCGCGCACATAGCAGCGCCGGATCTCTTCGACGTGGGCTCGCCACGTAAACCGCCCGATCGCCTCGGCGCGCGCTGCGCGGCCAAGCGACCGGGCAAGCCCATCATCCGTTGCTAACTCCACCAAGGCGTCGATCAGCTGCGGCACGCTTCCCGGATCGACGAGCACACCCGTCCGTCGATGGTCCAATACTTCGGCGATCTGCCCAAGGCGAGACGCGACGATGGGCCGCCCCATCGACATGTACTCAAACAGCTTGGTCGGCGAACCGAAGAATTCAGAGCCGTCCGGATTCGGCACATGAGGCGAAACGAAGCAATCGGAGGCGGCGAGATAGACGGGCGTGCGCTCCTGGGGCACCAACCCAAGGAATCGGCACCTCGTTTGCAGCGAGGCACTCCTCACAATTCCCTCAGCCTTTGCCCGGTTCTTGCCGTCGCCGACGAAGGCAAAGCGAATGGGCACTGCGTTCAACCTGCCAGCGGGCGCAAGCCCTTCGACGATGGCGCGCGCGAGCACTTCAGCGCCGTGCCAGTCCCCGAACGTGCCCACGAACGTCACCAAGAAATCCGTCTCCCCGCACCCGAGTTCGCCTCGAGCATCACTGATCATCGCCTCGGAGAAACGCGACGGATCGTAAACCTCAGGATCAATTCCGTTTGGGTACCACCCGGCCGCACTGTCGGGGATACCCCGAGCGCGCAGCTCGTCCGCGAGAACCCTTGAAATCGTGAAGACGAGCGAGCTGGAACGCAGCATCTGCTCTTCCGCCGCGAGAAACTCCGCCGAGTAGCGCACTCCCGCACCCCAGTTCCGGTTGCACCAGATCTCAGAACCGTTGTACTCGACGATCAGCGGAACGCCCAGCTTCCGGGCAAGCTGCGCTCCGGCGGCATCACCAAGGGTCAGCCTCTGATAAACCACATCTGGCTTCCAACGGGATGCGAGTTCAAAGCCCCGCCGCACGGTCTGGCGCTGCATCCTGAACACGTTCGCCTGGCTGGGAAGTCCGAGCACATCCATCCCGCGCGGGTGAAATTCGTCGACGCCTTCGCGAATCATGGGCGAAGGCTCTGTGGTGATCATCTTCACCTCAGCACCTGCCGAGGCAAGAGCATTCACGACACCAGCGACATGGCCGACGCTTCCGCCGGCACGGACGCCGGTGGATAGCGTGTTCTTGATGTACAGGATCTTGGTGCCACCCCATCCCGTGGCCAGCGAGGGGCCTGGACTCTCGGCGCTCATAGCGATGGCGGGTCGAGTCAGCCGCACCTGGCATCGAGCAACCATCGAATCTGCGGAGGCAAGGGCAAGCCGAACGAGTGAGCTGCCGACCTGCGGAACGCCCATCCGACTCACAGAACCATCAGGCGAAATCACCTTGATGGGCGATCCTCGGAGCGCGGCAGCGACTGCACTCAAGGCGGGCAGCAGGCACCGGGACGACTCCGACTCGACCGCCAAGTACACCGGGCGCGCTCGGCCTATCCATGCACGCTGAAGCCAGCGCAGAGGCCCGGCGACACGGATGTCGGCAACGGTCACGTATTCCGGCGTGCTACCCAGCGCTTCGCCAACCCGAGACCGGAAGCGGTTCGAGAGGGGGTATGAGGAAATGACCAGGGGTCCTGTCATTGCACTCCCTATTCGGATACTCGTGCGACCACGCGGAAACCGCTGGCGAAGCGCCCCGCAAGTCGCCCCGCCAGAAGATTGGCGGACATAAGCACCGGAAGGCCGGTCAGAAAGAGGTCAGCGATCGGTCCGGAAAGGAGGGACGAACCCTCAAAGGACTCGACACGAAAGCCGGATGCCTCTAGGCGACTCACAAGGGAGCTCCTCGTGAACCACTGCCGGTGTGGACTCTCGGCATCTGCCAATGTCGAGGGAAACCCTGGGACAATTCCGTCGCCAAACACGGTCTGCTTTACCCCGTGTATCAGGCGAATGATGCCAAGATGCCGGTCGATGGGCTCGACAATCATCCGGTGGAGCCGCTGATCCAGCTCAAACCACCCATATCCGTTCGGTACGGTGATTAACAGCCGGCCACCACTCCGCAGCCGTGAACGGAGCGCGGCGAGTACTTCTTCAAGTTGGCAATCCGTCAAATGCTCGAGCACCTCAGACGCAATGATCGCATCGAAACTGCCGTCCGGGTTCGCTTCAAATGGACCGTCGCGCAGTATCTCCGGGTCCATATCCATACGTCGCAGATGGGCACGTCCCGCCTCGATGCTCGGCCGATGCGTGTCCCAGCCGATCACCATGATGCCAAGCCGGCGCAGCGGCGCCGACAGCATGAGGCCGGTGCCACAGCCGAACTCGGCGACCTCCTCCCCGGGCGAAAGGCGGTCCTTCATCCACAAGACCCGAGATCGGCTCCCGTATACGTTTTCCGGCGGAAGCCAATCGTCCGTGTCCGGAGGTCCTGCTTGTGAGTATCGGGCCGCACGGCCTTCTTGGATAGCGGTGGCGATCCCCGCACCGAACAGGAACGCCACCGTTCCTGCCGAGTAGGCCCATGCGGCTTCACGACCGCTGGCGTCGCCGACCAACAACATGCTGACAAACGCAGTGAGTATTGCGAAAGCGGGGGCTAGGGCGGACAGCCATGGCATACCGCGCGCCGCGAGCATTGTCTGAAACACGCCCGCGACCGGGAGCGCAATGACGCTCGGAAGCATCGCGCGAAGCAGTTCCGCGGAACCAACGAACGAATGCCCGAACATGAGCGGAACCACCCAAGGCGAAAGCACGAATGCGGTGGCGGCCACGGGCACCGCTAGCCCAATCACCATCGCCAGCGCTGACGTCCACTCTTGACGAAGCGGCAGTCCCTGGGCGACCGCGCCTGCCATGCGCGAGATCCGAGTCTGGGAGATCGTTCCCAGGATGGCACAGAGCGTCTCGACGACTCCGAGAGCCACTGCAAACCGTCCTACTTCCGCAACTTCGGCCTGAAGGGCGAGCATGAGCACCACGATTCGCGGGAAAGAAGCGGCGAGCGCGAGTGCTGCCCAGCTTCGAGCGCCGTATCGAAGCTGCTCGGTCGCAGGCACGAGAGGTGCCTCGCCAGGCGACCGCAACCTGTGCAATCTGTGAGCGATCGGCCATGCAGCAATCAGGGAAGAGAGTCCAAGTGCCAAGGCCGCACCCGCGCCTGACTTCAGGTTCATGATGATGAGCATGCCGATCATCAAGACCGCAACAAGACGGGCCAGGACATCCGTCCAGGCAAAGAGTTGGAGCCAGCCCAATCCCAAGGCTGTTGACTGAGCCAAGAGCAGACACGTGCCGCTCAAGGCCAGCAACGCCACCGCCATGGCCGATGTGGGATCCATCGATGCGAACTGCTGGCAGTAGCCAAGCCCAATCAAGATCGCGGTCGCCGAGCAAGCAAACATCCAGCCGATGAATGCCGCCTTCAGCCCCCGCATCAGCAGTCGCTGCGCACAGTCTGGCTGCCGCGCCACATAGAAAGGGAGTGACGAGGAGAACCCCATGGCGGCGATCTGCGTTCCGATCGTTCCCCATGCAACCAGCTCCGCCAACGAGCCGCGTTGCTCGACACCAAGGCCCCGGGCGAGAAACACGGATGTCCCGATTCCCAGCGTAAGTCCCGTCCCGCGCGCGGCGAGGAGGGCAAATGCCGAGGAGACCTCACTGCCGGACAGCCATCCGGGAGCCAGACGACGGCCGCTAGGCGACATATCGCTCCCACCAGGCCGAGAGGTTGTACAGGTACCACGCCTCAGTCCCGCGCCCCGAATCAAGCACGGCCTGAACGGCCGCTCGATCGAGCAGCTCGGTCTCGCGCACGAAGCGCTCTATTGAATCCCGCATCATTCCACCGAGCCGCTGGTGGAACCACTCATAGACCGGCGCACCGAAACCTTGCTTCGGGCGGTCGATGACAGAGTCCGGGATCAGGCCACGCACGGCTCGCTTCAGGATGTGCTTCGACTCGCCCCCGGCGGTCTTCATCGCCGACGGAATCCCCATCGCGTACTCGACGAATTGATGATCAAGGAACGGCACGCGTCCCTCGATGCTCGCACCCATGCCCATCTTGTCGACCCGCATGAGCAACAACTCCGGGAGCCGGAGGTGAAGGTCAGCGTAGGCCATCCACTGTACGTGCGCTTGCTCGATGTTGGATGCGCGGAATGCCCGGTACATCGGACAGATGACCTCCCATGAGCTGTAGCCGGTGAGCTCCTTCCGGAGCGACGGGCCAAGAAGCGCTTGCTTTTCTGCCTCCCTGAATGCCTCGGCGCCAGACCAAAAAATTGGTTCGCCCGACGCACCACGACGCAGGAGTTCCCACTGCGCCGACATGCCCCACCCCATGGCGCGAGTCCCCGCCAGCGCCAACCTCTTGAGCGAACGAGGCACGGGAAGGTCGTTCCATCGATAGAGCTGCGAGTACGTCTTCCAACTCGAGTAGCCCCAGAACAGCTCGTCACTGCCCTCGCCGACCTGCGCCACGATCACGCCGTGATCGCACGCGAGCTTCGAAACGTAGTAGACGGGAACGCACACCGGATCCGCGATCGGCTCGTCCTGGAGCTCGATCATCCGAGGGACGAAATCGATGAGATCATCGATCGTGAGGATTCGTTCATGGTGCTCGGCGCCAACGCGCTCGGCCATCGCTCGGGCAAAGTGCGTTTCATTGGTGTAGCTCTCGCTGCCCGCGTAGCCGATACAGAACGACTTCACGCGCGCCGACTCGCCCTGCGAGAACAGGGCGGCGTTCGTGGACGAGTCGATTCCGCCAGAGAGAAAGACGCCCACCGGGACGTCGCTCACCTTTCGCAGCTGTACGGCCGTGCGCAGTTCCTCGAGGAGCCGGGAAGCGACCGCTGATTCGTCGCGCTCCTCGATCGGGCGCACACGCGTTCCGAGGTCATACCACTGTCGCTCCGTGATCCGTCCATCCGACGACACGTGGAGCAGCCCACCCGCTGGCAGCTTGCGAATCCCCCGGAACAGCGTTTGGGGTGCCGGAGTCGTAAGGAAAGACAGGTAGTGGTACAGCGCCGTGTGGTCGATAGCGCGCTGCTGAGTCGGATCGGCCAGAAGAGCCTTGATTTCGCTGGCGAACGAAATCCGATCACCATTTCGTGTCCAGTACAGAGGCTTCACGCCGCGCCGGTCGCGCACGAGCCAGAGTTCCCGCGTCCGGCCATCCCAGATTCCAAGGCCGAACATCCCTCGGAACCGTTCGAGGCAATCGATTCCCCAAGTGAGGAACGCGTGGAGAATCACCTCCGTGTCGCTGTGATCCGTGCGCCACGGCCCGACGCCGGCTGCCTCAAGTTCCCTACGAATCTCTGCGTGGTTGTAGATCTCTCCGTTGAAGACAAGAGCAACCTGGCCAGATGTATCGACCATCGGCTGCGTCGCCGAGTCACTCAAATCGATGATCGAAAGCCGACGGTGCCCAAGGCACACCCTCCTATCGGGAGAGGTCCACAGCCCCGCACCGTCTGGCCCCCGATGGGACATGGTGTCCCGCATGCCGGTGACTAGGCCGTCGAGTTCGCTAGCGAGACTCGAGATCTGGAGCACTCCGACGATTCCGCACATTCTGGCGAGTCTAGATAACGCAGCTGATCATGGTCAGGAGGCTCCCTTCTCAGCGATGATGCAACGCCTTCACTTTGGGGGAGGATTCGAGTACTTCTCCTGAGAGATTTCATTCACAGTCTTTGCGCCCGAGCGGTACTCGCGACCTGGATCGTCAGGGCCGGGTTCGCCAAGACCAGTGATGGCGGGGGCATTGGCGACCCAGAGCAGACTCTCGAAGGGTAGGTAGTACTGCGCGATCGCTCGCCCGGGGAGCGGCGGCTTGATTTCCGTTGGCTTCCATGCGCCACGTTGATCTCTCAGGGTGACTAGCTCGGCGATGCCGAGCAGCCGGCCGCCCGCATCCTCGTAAAACACGTTGAACGTCGGATCGACCAACACCCATCGCTTCTGGGATCGATCAAACACCTCCACCAACACGTGGGTGTCAAAGAGCGCCTCTCCTCGCGCGAATCGTTCAGAAGCCAACGCGACACTCCGCCCGATCAGGCCGCACACTTCGAGTATCTGGAGTGCCGCGCTCGAGAACGTGCCACAGCTGCCATCGATAGACCGTTGTGGGTTCCAACTTTCAGGCGAGCCCAGTAAACTGAGTTGTGGTTCGCTGGCTTCGACGCGCTTCGAGCGCTGATGCACCCAATCCGCGATCTTCATCGCAGCCTCGACGTCCGAATCGCTCCCAGAAATGCCCAGGACGGCGAACCACTCGTCGCGATGACGCGCCCGTTCTGCCTCAACGTACGGACCGCTTTCCGGCCAGACCAGCGGGACACCCTTATCGGCATCCGTAGCGATTCGAATCGTGACGCCGGTCAACGATACAGACACGTTCGGGTCATCCGAGTACACGAGAAACCGATAGTGCGGCGAACCGACCACACGGATGAGGGGGAAGTCCTTCAGGTGCAGGTATCGCGGCGGCTGGATCCCATCGTCCACACGCAAGGTCCATGAGCCCGACCGGATGCTGCTCACCACGTTCACGACGAGTTGCTCGGTCGGTGCTGCATCGCACTCCACCGCGAGCCCGCGACTTCCTGGCGCATCGCCGCGAGCCTGCAACACCAGTTCGCACTCCGTTCCACCCATGATCCCCAACCGGAGCGCACTGGGGCCGGATGCACTCGGTTGCTGGTCGGTGGAATCTGCGCTTGGCTTGGAGCAACCGAGAGTAAGCACAATGCCGCATGTCACGAGGAGCGCCACGATTCGGCCCGCGGCTAGGCGGTGCATACCGTTGATCACTAAATGGGATGCCGTGCCGTTCACCGTCCCTAAAGACTAGCGTTGTACGCGGTTGCCGCGAGCGTTGATCTGGTGCCATGCTCGTTCAGCAGCCCTCTCAGCCAACTACTCGCTGATAGAACGCTTCAATGCGGTCGCGAATCAAAGGGCGTTGATGCGCGGTGCTGTTTCGTCAGCCGACGGATGACCGAGTTCGTCCGCCATCTAACCGGGGGTCCATGATGTTCCGTGTCGGACTCGGAAAGTCCAATACAAAAACAGGCCTTCCAGCGACTTCTTGAGATTTGATCATGGCGGTTCGTATGCCTCGCCTGTGTCATGTCCTTCACACACTGTCCATGCGCACTGCCACGCGAAACGGACTCTCAGGCGTCGTTGCGCCGGTCGCTGGTAGAGTCGCGATCAAAGCCAGGCACGAAGACCCAAGCGCTATAGGCGATGTACGTGAAGGCGGCCACTGCAACAATGCACATCAACTGCGCGTGCAACGGGTCGATTCGGAAGCGAACGACGAACATGTGCAGCAGCATGTAGTTCAGCAGCGCACCCACGATCTGGACGACGACGAATCGAGGGGCGCCCACGCGTCCTGAGGTCATACCACTGTCGCTCCGTGATCCGTCCATCCGACGACATGTGGAGCAGCCCACCCGCTGGCAACTTACGAGTCCCCCGGAACAGCGTTGGGGGTGCCGGGGTCGCGAGGAAGGACAGGTAGTGGTACAGCGCACCGTGATCGATTGCGCGCGGTCGACTCGGATCGGCCAGCAAAGCCTTGATTTCACTCGCAAAGCAGATAGCGCCGTCCCGTTGCGCCAAGTCTAGAGGCTTCACCACGCCCCGTCGATCCCGCGCAAGCCACAGTTCGTGCATCCTGCCGTCCCACGGAGTGATGCAGAACATGCCTCGGAACCGATCGAGACACTCGATACCCCACGTTCGATACGAATGCAGGATCACCTCGTGTGTCGCTGTGATCGCTACGCCAGGGCCCAACGCCGAGATCCTTCAGTTCACGACGAATCACCGCGTGGTTGTAGATCTCTCCGTTGAAGACGACCGCGACCTCGCCGACGGCATCGACCATCGGCTGGGCGGCGGCGTCCGACAGGTCCAGAATCAAGAGTCGCCCGTGGCCAAGGCACGCTCGGCGATCTTTCGACGTCCAGACGCCACAACCGTCCGGCCCACGATGCTGCATCGTGTCGCGCATGTGCGCGATCAAATCCGAATCGATATCACGAGCCTCACTCCAACGGACGATGCCGACAAGACCGCACGCGCACGGAGCATATCGAGAGTGCCTGAATACTCAGGAAACCTCGGCGAGTACCTGAGACAAGTACTGGCCGTAACCGCTTTTGGCCAGAGAGTGCGCAAACTCCTCAAGCCGACTTCGGGAAATCCAACCCTTTCGGAAGGCGATCTCCTCGAGGCACGCAACCTTCAGACCTTGACGCCGCTCGATCGTGCTGATGAACTGGCCCGCCTCAAGCAGCGATTCGTGCGTTCCGGTGTCGAGCCATGCGTAACCGCGACCCATGACCTGGACTTCGAGTGCGCCACGGTCGAGGTAAAGCCTGTTGAGATCCGTGATCTCAAGCTCACCCCGTGCCGAAGGCCGAATGGTCTTTGCCAACTCGACGACATGCTGGTCGTATAAGTAGAGGCCCGTGACCGCGAACTGAGACCTGGGCACCTTTGGCTTCTCTTCCAGACTTACCGCACGGCCTGCTCGGTCGAATTCGACGACCCCGTACCGCCAAGGATCCTGTACGTGATAGGCGAACACGGTCGCCCCCTGCGCTCGAGCACTCGCCCGCCCGAGCAATCGGGGGAGATCATGGCCGTAGAAGATGTTGTCTCCGAGAACCAGTGCAGACGGAGAGCCCCCTATGAAATCTGCCCCAATCAAGAAGGCCTGCGCCAGACCCTCCGGACGAGGCTGCACCGCGTACTCGATACGAGTGCCCCACTGCGATCCGTCACCGAGCAGCTGCTCGAAGCGCGGCGTGTCCAAAGGGGTGGAGATCACAAGGATCTCGCGAATGTCGCCCAGCATCAGCACGCTCAAGGGGTAATAGATCATCGGCTTGTCGAAAACTGGAAGCAACTGCTTCGACATCGCCAACGTCGCCGGATGGAGGCGACTGCCTGCGCCGCCCGCCAAAATGATGCCTCTTCGACTCGCTGGAATCTCAGGACTCATACTGCATCTCGACCCATCGTCGGTACTCGCCCGACGTGACCTTGCTCACCCACTCAGCACTTGACAGATACCAAGAAACTGTCTTGGCCAGACCTGTCTCAAAGGTCTCACGCGGCCGCCAACCCAGTTCCTGCTCGATTCGACGCGCATCGATCGCGTAGCGACGATCATGGCCTGGGCGATCCTTCACGAAGGTGATCTGCGAGGAATACGAGACACCGTCCGCCCGCGGCGATTGGCGGTCCAGTTCAGCGCAAAGCATCTGAACGACTTCAAGGTTGGGCCGCTCATTCCAACCGCCGATGTTGTAGACCCGACCCAACTGCCCGTGCTCAAGCACTGTCCGAATCGCCTCGCAGTGGTCCTCGACATAGAGCCAGTCACGTACCTGCTGGCCATCGCCATAGATCGGCAGCGGCTTACCGGCCAGTGCGTTGTGGATACAGAGTGGGATCAGTTTCTCCGGAAACTGCATCGGCCCGTAGTTGTTGGAGCAATTCGTGGTCAGCACCGGAAGGCCGTAGGTATGGTGAAACGCTCGCACAAGGTGGTCGGATGCCGCCTTGCTCGCCGCATATGGACTGTTCGGCTCATAGGGGCTCCGCTCGGTGAAAGCGGGTGCCGACGAGTCAAGCGAGCCGTAGACCTCATCTGTCGAGACGTGCAGAAATCTGAACGCACCGGCCGCCTCCGAATCGAGAGATTCATGGTACGCCCTCGCAGCCTGCAGAAGGCGGAAGGTGCCGACGATGTTCGTCTGTATAAATGCCTCGGGTCCATGGATGGATCGATCCACGTGAGATTCAGCCGCGAAGTGAACGATCGCTCCCACTGCATGCTCTGAAAGGATGGAAAGCACGAGTGCTTCGTCGAGCACATCGCCCCGAACTAACTTGCAACGCCCGACGGAGAGAGGCGCTGCGAGATTCATCGCGTTGCCCGCGTATGTCAGACAGTCGAGGACAATCACCAGTTCCGCACGGCCCGCAAGCCATGACTGCACGAAGTTCGAGCCAATGAAACCAGCCCCACCTGTGACAAGTATGGATCGAGTCACGATGGAGCAGGAAAATACTAGCCCTTCGCGGCCGGGTCAACATCTCAGTCCGTCCGACCGGACGGGGGCTGATCCGATGTCATGTGAACCCAGTCGAATCGATCGATCATAAATACGCTAGGCCCGTCCGGCGTGACGTGATACAGCATCGGTCGAAAAACTCCCTGCCCCGGACGCAAAATGAACTCGAACGGGCCGGGCGTCCCCTGATTCATTTGGTCGGCCCACTTCCCATCCCTGAGAACGCCCACGCCGATGCCCCCGCGCTCAAGATGTCCGCGTACCACTACGACGTCGCCATTGGATGAACTCTTCTGGGGCAAGGCCGCGATGTAATGATATGGCGTGGGAGGGACCGCGCCATATTCAATTCGGCCGTCGCGGACCACGGTCGCAAAATCGAAGATTTGGATCTCTGCAGGATTGAGTTCGGCGTTCAGTCGATCGGAGCGGAAATTCGCTGTAAGCAACATTTTCCGTTGGGAAACGTTTGGATGATCGATGGCATCGCCAAACAGCAGCCGCTGATACGGCACCATCTCTCGGCCAGCGACCGAAAGAAACATATTGATCGGCAGAGGCAACTGTGATGCTCCATCGAGACTGCAGAACCTGCGAACGACTGGAAGGCAGTCGCCATGCATCACCAATCGCAGTCGAGAACATCCGTCCAGACAGGTGAAGAAGACGTACCGCACAGCAATCTCACCGACAGCTGCCCGACTCACGTCAAATGACATCGATCGCGAGTAGACGGAGGAATCGCCGCAGTCTTGGACGATCGAAACTGCATCTAGATCGCAGTCTGCGTCAGCTGCATATCCAAGCTCGAGCAACCAATATCGAATCGGATGAGCTGGCTGCGATGTCACGGGGGCATCTGGGATCAATCCAATCAAGCCTGTAGATGAGGGAATGGGTTTCACGCTGTACGAACATGCCGAGGACGACAACCCTTCAAACTGCTGCTGCATCTCGCGTACAACGCCCGCCTGATACTGTCTGAGTGCCCAAAGTCCGACGACGAATATCAGGACGCCCGCACCACTCAAGGTCAACAATCCACGAGCAGCAAAGCACCGACCAGGTCGGGGCGCAGCGAAAGCCTCATGAAGCGCGCCTAGCCGTGTTTGAAAAGCAAATGCCAGACCGCGAACCGCCAGAATCCGCCCAAAAGCCTCCTGTCCAAGGAGGCAGAATGCCATCACAGGAATCAGGTATAAGTAGAAGTGGTGGCGGGGGTGGAACTGCAAGGACGCAATCAGACCGGCGTAGCAAACGAGCACGATCGCGAACAGTCCCAGCGAGCGATTCTGTCGCGCGCTAAATCCAAACAAAGTCAGCAGCACCAAAATCTGCACTACGACGGCAGCACCTGACGTGAAACCGGTCGAACAGATCAAACGTGTCGCAGACATGGCTCTTGCAGCAATATCTGCGGGGAAGCAAGTGAGTACGGTCAGCCAGTAGGCCATCCCGACACGGTCGTAGCCCGAGGTACCGAACTTCACTGGGTTGGGCAAGTTCGGCACGCGGTGCGCAAAGTCTGTCAGAATTGACATCACATATGCGTCTAAGTATTTGAATCCCAATTCATGAGTTTCTGCGGGAAGAATCTTGAGCGAAGAATCAAAATGGGACATCAAACCAAGCACGATGACGTGCCAAGAGTTCGACCCCTGACCAAACGATTGCAAAATTGGCCAGGAGGAGGCGGCCATTGTTGCAAAAAAGCACATGAGCGCCAAACCCCTCCACATCATTGCATGGCGGTACTGAACGCTTGAGAACAGACCAACTGCAAGAATCACGCATGGAACAACGGTGATCAGATCCATCCGAAACCCGAGACCGACACCGATCACGAGACCCGCAAAAGCTGACAAGCAGACCAAACCGCTTCGCGTGATCGGCTGACTCACCACATGACAGCAGATCGCGATGGCTGCCAGTATGAATGGTGCCTTCGAAAAGTCGCGAAGATTCGGAAATTCCGACCCAACGAGCCCGCTGCAACCGAACGTAACAACAAGCACGACTGAGAAAATCGGTGACACCCAAGCTCGCCCAAGCCAGTACACGGCAACCAACGTCATGGCGAACAAGATCGCGTAGATCGGCCAAACAGCCTTCCACGACACCCCAAGCAGCCACCAGCACACTCCGACACTTCCAATCAGGTACCGATGGACCTGCTGAAACTGATCTGGAGTTTCCGTCGGCACTGGGGTGCCCAAAGCCGGTGGTTCGACCGCCTCGGTCTTTCGCGAGAGAAAGTCGCACAAGCCTGGCGGCGAGTTGCAATCGATCGGCTGGCGATATCCAAACCCCCATGCGAGCATGACGGCTGGCGCAAACCATTTCTGGTAGTACTCGCCCTGCTGAGAGCGGCCCACCGACGCCCCATAGAAGCCTGCGAACAGAGCAATCAGCACGGTAAGCGCCAGATCGATCCGGACCGAACTACCCGACTTGCCACGCCAAACTCGACTCAAGCAACGGCCTCCATAATCCGCGACACGTGGCCGGCAATCGAGACCTGCTGTTCATCTGTCATGCCCGTCCAGAGTGGCAATCTCACGAGCCGCTGCCAGAGATCGTCCGTTTGCACAAGGGCGCCGGACGCGCGGCCAAAGCGCGTACCTGCCGGCGAGCTGTGCAGCGGTATGTAGTGAAAGGTGGCTTGAATGCCCGCCTCACGCAACTGATCAATCAATGCCGTACGGGCGCTCGCGGAACGCACGACGATGAAATAGATGTGGCCGTTATGTTCGCAGTGTTCAGGAACTCTCGGACGTACAAGCAAGCCCCTCGCCTCCGCATTCGCGAATAGCTCGTGATACCTGCGCCACGAAGCCAACCTCTCGGCAACGATTTCGTACGCGCTCTCGAGCTGGGCACGCAGGAAGGCCGCATTGAGCTCGCTTGGCAGGAAAGAACTCCCGAGTTCGACCCAAGTATACCTATCCACCTGGCCCCTGAAGAATCTGCTCCTGTTCGTTCCCTTCTCACGGATGATCTCGGCACGCTCGATCAGGGCTGGCTCACGAATCAGAAGCGCGCCGCCCTCGCCACAATTGATGTTCTTCGTCTCATGAAACGAGAATGCCCCGAGGTCGCCGATTCCTCCAAGCGCACGCCCCTTGTACCTGCCCAGAACTGCCTGCGCAGCGTCCTCGATCACCTTGAGTCCATACCGAAGAGCGATTCGCATGATCTCGTCCATTTCACACCCAACACCAGCGTAATGGACGGGCACGATCGCCTTCGTTCGACCCGTAATGGCAGACTCGATCAATGACTCATCGATGTTCAACGTGTCGGGGCGGACGTCCACAAAGACGGGAATCGCGCCACGAAGCACGAAGGCGTTGGCCGTGGAAACGAAGGTGAAGGAAGGCATGATCACTTCATCCCCCGGTCCGATGTCCGCGAGAATGCCTGCCATCTCCAGGGCGGCGGTTGCGGAGGTCGTGAGCAGAGCCTTGCGCACACCCGTTTGGTGCTCAATCAACTCCGAGCACGCACGGGTCTGAGGACCGTCTCCCGCGAGCCGCCGATCGTTCATCGCGCCAGCGAGATACCCGAGTTCCTTCCCCGTCAGATGTGGTCGGTTGAACGGAATCATTGCTTTCGAGCGACTACCAGAAGTGAGCCGCCAAATGGAAGACTCATCCCTGTCATGATGAGAGCATAGTCCATCGCCATTGCAAGATAGAGTGATGCATTGAGCGATGGATTCACGCGGAGTTCGGCCGCCGGATCGTAGGTCTTGTTGGCGTTCGAGCGTCGCCGTGCCGCCCACATGACGGGCAAAAGCGTGGTCACGAAGGAAGTCGCATAGACAATCTTGAAACCAGCAGCCTCGAGTTTCAAGAAAAGCTCTGCACGCGTGTACCGCCTCTGGTGCATCGCATGCTCATCAAAAGCGGACCACAAGGCTGGATGCTGCGGCACGCTGATGAAGAGTGTGCCGGTGGCCTTCAAAGCATGGTGAAAGTTGCGCAACACAAGCTGGTCTTCGCGAATGTGCTCGATCACGTCGAATGCACCGATAGCATCAAACTCGTCGGACGAAGTCATCGAACGAACATCCATCTGCTCAAATATGGCGCGCGGTACACGACGCTTCGCGATCCCAATGCCCGCCAAGTGAAGCTCCGCGGCCATCAAACGTGCGTTGGGATATGCGTCGGAGATTCCTCTGAGCACGAAGCTCGTGCCACAGCCAACTTCGAGATACGAATGTAGCCTTGGTGCAAACCGACGGAATGCCCGGAGAAGGATTAAGTTCCGCCAAGCAAACCACCAATGCCGCTGCTCCCAGCGCGCAAGCAGGTCAAAGTCCTGCTCAGGATATTGATCGGCGTCAGTCGCCATTGAGTTCGGTCATTTCCGGCCGAAACGCGACGACCTGCATGAGAACAAAGAGCTCGGCCCCTACGACGCCGATGGCGACCAACTGCACGAGGCGAACGTCCCAACCAAGACCGTCCGACAGCACGACAATCAGTCCAAGATTCGTTGCAAATCCGACTACGTGGGCACCAAGATACCCCGGTATAGAGACGCGGTGCCTTGCTCGGCTTCGAAAGCTCACGCTACGGTGGACGACATAGCCAACCGCGATACCAACGACATAAAGCACGGATACAACGATCTTCGGAGGCAAACCGGCAGTAACTAAACAGAAGAACGTGAGATAGCAGCTCAGGTTGATTCCGATGCCCACCCAGCAATAGCGGAAGAGGTTGCCTATCCAACCCGCGGCCGATGGCACTGCACCAGAGACCGTCGAATGCGTTCGCGGAGGTCGATCAGACAACTTCGACACCCTTTGAAGAGTCGAATTCGCCGACGCGAACTGCAGGAACTCCAACGTACTTACCATACTGATCGGCAGTTTCCCTGGCGAGCGCCTGAGCACCCACAAGCACGTCATCACCAACTATGCATCCCTGAAGAACGACGGCGCCAAAACCAATGAAGCTCCTGCACCCAACTCGGACTCCTCCGCCAAGCACGGCTCCCGCTGCGATGAAATTGTGACTGCCGATCACCGTGTCGTGACAAGCAGTTGCATTCGACCACAAGACGTTGTTGTCACGCAGGGAAACATTCGGCTCGATGACGACACCAGGATGAATGAAGTTGTTTGTTCCCAACGACGCGCTTCGAGCGACGACCGATCCACTGCAGATGATGTTGACACAGTCGTACTCGGCGGCCCGAACGCGTTGCCAGACCTCCTCCCGGGCCCGCATACGGCGGTAGCCAATCGCCACAAATGCCTCATGATTACAGGCCGGGAATGCCTTCTTCGCGTGCTCCCAACCGACGACGGGCGCTTCGCTAACGGCCGCCGTCTCAAGGAATTCCTCGTCGACCACCATCGCCGTGACCGTACGTCCCAGATCGTGCAACAGATAGTGGCACGCCTGTCGGGCAAGCGCACCCGCCCCAAAGATGATCACCGGCCGGGCCAACGCTACCCCTGATTCGGCTTGTACAGGCGCTGTGCCTCTGGAAGATAGAACTCGTCAAGACTCGTAGGCATCCGCACATTCATGCCAAGAAACCGCTGCCCATCGGGACCGAGGCCGCGGATGAGCGAATCGGGGACAAGCCGTGGGAAGTCGAATCTTTGCCTCATGAAGGATCGGCACACATTCAAGGTCAATGCGTGACGCGTCCGAGTAGTCCTGTTCGTTCCCGCCGCATGCACGAGGCGGGCATGAAAGAGAATCATGTCGCCCGGATCGCACATTGCTTGAGTCGCCGATGCAAAGAAAGTCCTGTCGTCAGGGATGTCGGCAGTGCGGTGGGAACCCTTCAGATAGAAGGTTCCACCAGTGTCGGCGTTGAAGGGGTCAAGCGCGAAGATCACCCCAACGTTGGTCGAATAGCCCGGAATGAATCGAGGGCTATCGACATGTACCCGACTTCCAAAGTTCCCCTTGGAGGGCCTAAGCGACGAGGATTGGTACGCATAGAGGATGCAGGTCGGGGAGAAAAAGGCGCCAAGGTACGCGTGCATCACGGGGTGGTCGAGCAGCTGCGCCATTTGCGGCCCACGGAGCATGCAATTGTGGACCATCCCAACATCGAACACATCTGGCCTCAGGCGCTCATCCTCGACCATTGCAGCCTCGAGTTCGAAGCGCAACGCTTCAACCTGTGTCGTGGACAGCACCTTCGGAACGACGGCCAACCCATCCTCCTCGAGTTGCCGCAAAACACTCTGCTCAATCATTAGACACTCACTTTCGAAGAGTGAAATTCAGATACTTGAACGCCGACGACGATAGTGGCAGCAAGTCACGGAGGTAGGTGTCGACCACCGCTGCGCTATACTCCGACTTTTGGTGCATGGTAGCCGCCTGGCCCAGGAACCAATCATGGTGCACCTTGCACTCGGCGAAGCCGATCGTCAGGGCTAGTGCTCGGACCTCTGATCCGTCGAAACCCTTTCGAACAGACTTGCCGGGCTCTGCTCTCTCAAGCGCCTCTGCATCGACACCAAATCGCTCCTTGTAGTAATGACCATTGTGGAGTGCGCCCTCGATCTCTCGGCCGTAGATCGAATGCCCGAGGGCGTCCGGCTGTCTCCCCACCACTTCCATTAAAAGGATGAAATCGCGATTCGGATTCAATCCGGAGAAGAAAATCCCGCCGGGCCGCAACACGCGATGCACTTCACGCAAGAATGCCTCAGCATCGTAGAGATGATCCATGAAGGAGTATGCCGTCGCAAACTCGAAGGATGCATCCTCGAATGCGGTTCGTTCGGCAACTGTCTCGTGCAAGAACACATTGCCAGACGAAAGATCGACCCGATCCATCATCGCTCGAGTGATGTCGACACCGTGCACTTCCGAGACGAGATCCTTGACGAGATCGATCATGAAACCCGTGCCGCAACCAAAATCGACCAGCCGCGTTCGTGGCGAGAAACTCGCGCCACGGATTATGCCTTCGACCCAGCCCCTGACCTTGCGCACGTTTTCGGGCCTGAAGTGCGGGCTCCGCTGATACTCGCCTGACTCAACAAGAGCGCTGTGGACGACTTTGTTCGCTTCGAGTGTCTGCCGTCGACTTTGATTCATCGCTTGACTGCTCCGTTTACACGAAACACCGTGCGCACGAGCACATTGGGCCTACCCTTGACCTCTCGGTAGATCTTCGCAAGGTATAATCCAAGCACTCCAAGCGAAAAAATTATGACGCCGCCGATGAAGAACATGGCTGCAATGACTGAGGACCATCCAGGCAACATCGAATCCGGTCGGTACAGTCGTTGAATGATCAGAAACAACGCAAAGAGGATTGCGCCGACAGAGAACGACGCGCCAAGCCAGAAGAGATAGATCAGCGGCATCGAACTGAATGAGGAAATCGCGTGTAGTGCCATCCTCAAGCGTCGCCCGATTGTGTACGTCGAGTTGCCATCGAAGATCTTCTGGGCCTGCAGATGTTCCTGCCTAAATCCCGCATCAATCCACAGCGCCGGAAGGAACGGCTCAGACTCTCGGTACTGGAGGAGGGCGTCAACGTATGGCCGTCGCATGAGACGGGACACCATCGCCATCTCTGGAATCTTCACGGGAGAGAGCGCGTTGAAGACGCGATAAAACAAGCTGCTCGCGAATCTTCGAACGGTTCCTCCGGGCTTGCTTGATGTCTCACCGACCACGACATCGACCGCGGGATGTTCCGACATGTGCCGCCAGAATCGCGGCAGGTTTTCAGGTGGCTCCTCGAGATCGACGTCGATGAGAAACACGAGTTGGCCGGAGGCGTGAGCGAGCCCTGCCATCATCGCACGGTGGTGTCCAAAATTACGGGACAGGTCGACCACGACTAGCCGAGGGTTCCCAGATTCAAGCGCCCGCTGAAGCGAGTCATCCGGCGAGCCGTCGTTCACGAGAACGATCTCGAAGTCATCCGTGCATGCCTCAGCTGCACGCGTCGCACGCTCGAGAAATGCCTGAACGTAGTTGGCGGATCTGAAGAGGGTAGTGACGACGGAGAGTTTCATGGTGTCTTGTGATTCGACTTCATGAAGTTCAGGGCGTCGTTCCCCACATTAAACATGAGATCAAGGATCGAGACTGAATGATCGAAGTCGCCCCACAGTTGCGGATACTCCGGGTAGCCCGAATAGTCGAACCACGTCACTGCGATGCCCTGACGACTGAAGCATTCCGTATCGAGATAGTTGCGTGCCGCGGGTCCTGATACGTACTCATCCGCACGAAGCTGCATACACAATTCTACCAAGCGGGATGTCTTTCCCGCACCGGTCTCGAAGTCCCAGGACCAGTGCAACCGAGTCGTAATGCCAAGGCGGCCGCAGATCGCTTCAATCAGAGCGCGATTCAATTCACTGAGAGTGCGGTAGGGTCGCTCCAAGTACAGCGGCCGCAGCCACTCTTCGCAGCTTCGAAAACATCGCGCCCGGCTGTAACTCGTCTGGAGCTTCGACCAATGCTGACGCTGCCATCGATCGTCGTTCAGCTTCACATCACGTACACGCCGACTGATGCACTGCCCAACCGGAACACTGAGCCACTCCACGCCACGCTGCGTCTTGATCCGATTTCTATTTCTCCAGTCATTTTTTGTGAATTGTACATCGTCGTACAAGACGAACTCATCGACCGACCCGATGAGATCAAAGTACCCCTTCCATGGAATGTAGTTTGACTGGACTATAGCGACGCGCCTAGCCACGACTCAAGCATAACTACCGAAAGAGAGCTGCTCCGAAAAGCCTCTGATCCGCGAAATCGAGTGAATTCAATCGAGCGCTAGACCGTCACTTGCCCAGACCGCGGTCTCCCCGACCTGCCAGATATTACCCGCGACGTGAGTCGACTCTACAGATTATTGCTTACCGCAGTTCAACGCTCGACAGGCTTGTGAGCCGTCACGACTAGGTACCAGCCAAGCCGCCCGAACACCCGCTCAAGCGTCGAACGAGAAATCCGGCGAGCCACGATCTGGAAGTGAAGAAAATCATCCGGCATCACGCCAGCGGATCGAAGCGACTCGATCCTGAATTGCCCGAACAGGCGCTGAAGCCCAGCCCTGCTCAGCACTCGGACGGTCGGCACATAATCGTCGCCCGCCCCCGCTTCGATGCGAGCGAGGGTTCGCGCCCAGCCGTCTCGGCGGAAGCCACCTTGGGCAATGCCGTTCCAGGCTACGGTCCGAAGCCAGAAGAACACGCTGTCACGGTGATACACGCTGATGATCGCCCGCCCGCCGGGCCGCAGCACCCGCCGGATCTCGGCGACGGCCTTCTCCATGTGGTCCGTGTGGTGGAGGACACCAAACGAATAGACCACATCGAAGGACGCATCGGCGAACGGCATCCGCTCCATGTCGCCGTGCACCGCGGTGGTCGAGAATCCCTCGAGCGACAGGTGCCGCTGGGTCAAGCGAAGATGCTCGCGGCTTAGGTCCAACGCCGTCATGCGATTTCCGCCTGATGCCAGCGTGAAGTGGTCGGAGCCAAGGCCCACGCCGATCTCGAGCACGTCTTTATCGCGGACATGCTCGATGCCCGTGGTGGCCCGCAGCCAAGGCGCATACTCGTTGTACCGAACACGCCGCGCCTCGCGGAACCACTCCAACGACTCCGGCTCGACCCCCCGCACGGTCGATGCACCACAGGGATTGGCCTCCCACTGCTTCTGCGCCTCTCGCCGGGCGAGGGTGTCTTCGTCGGCCTGCGGCGTTGAGGGCTCAGCCATCAGGGGTCGCCCGCTGCATGAGACGTCGTTCCGACTCCAACGTCATGCGCGAGACCTCGATCTGCTCCGCGATGAAGCCCTCAGGCGCGCCCTCGCGAATCATCCGCGCCAGCGCGGCGAGTTCCTCGGCCTGTCCCTTGTCCTGTGTCACGCTGCTCCAGCCCTTGCCGCCGCCCGTCACCGTCAGCGACTTGTAATCGTCGAGCATGAACACGCGGCCGTCGCTGAAGACCTCCATCCGTTCCTTCGGGTACTGCTTCGAACCCATGGCGGTGTAAAGGAGCGAGCACACCGAGCCGTCCGCGAAGGTGATCGTCGCGGAGAAATTGTCGTTGCGTGCCCATTGCCGGCCACGGGGCGTGACTCCCGACATTTGCACGTCCACGCAGTGCGATCCG
>Ga0194134_10001817_pt1 | contig 27097 bp, 39 predicted proteins | sample TA2KigOff0mmetaG_FD_148602 | JGI IMG/M metagenome (GOLD analysis project Ga0194134, IMG submission 148602) | Freshwater microbial communities from Lake Tanganyika, Tanzania - TA2015056 Kigoma Offshore 0m | ecosystem: Environmental > Aquatic > Freshwater > Lake | place: Tanzania: Lake Tanganyika... | reverse complement strand
ATATTTATTAGGGGTTGCAGCAGCGGTACCAAAATAAAATCCTACGATACTTAATAGCACTTCTCTATTTTCAGAAGTCCAGAAAAAGCCATTAATTTCTACAAATGCCTTCTTTACGGTGGCGGGAATTAAACCAAAGATAGCTTCAGGATTCTTTACGTCAACCTCTACAAATGTAGGCACGCCAAAGAAAGGCAAAATGAAAGGAGCAGCAAAAGCTCCAAACAATATAGTCAAAACAATAATCTGTCTTACTATTCTACCTGTATCTATCGGAACTCTTTTAACAGCCTGATTCTGGTTATCAGTAGTCTGTTTGTTGGCCTGAATAAGCTGATTAAACAGCTCCTTCTGATCGGCACTTTTTTGTGCCATATACCTAAAAAGAAAACCTACAAGGCCGCCGCCAACGAGACTTATGAGTTCAGTTGAAAACATAATATTACTTCAAATCTTTACCAAGACCATAACCTAGCCGTCCGCCAGATGCCGCTCCCAACAAAGGCAAACCAAGAGCCATCAAAAGGCTGTCTTTATCTATTGTTTTATTCTTAAGTCCTAAACGATATGCGCCATAACCTAATCCTCCTCCTAAAAGAGCTCCAAGAGGGGTTCCAATATAAATTGGAAGATCCGGATCATTCATAAAATCACGTAAAACTTCTTTGAAAGGCTGCTCAGATTTTTTCTCAAGCATACGTTGAAGATTGTTTGCTACTTTAATCATTGTGTATCTTTCTTAATAATTAATATTTAACAGTTACAGTCCCACTTACGCAACGCCTTGTTGATGCGAGAGTTTGGATCCTTAGACGCTTTAGAACCAGTGCGTTTGGCCTTCATGCCGCACATACGTGAGCAGAAACTGCTACGGCGCTTAGCTTTAGCAGGACTCTTTTTAGCCGCATCGGAGCTCACTGGAGGCTTTAGATTGCCTCCAGTAGCTTTGTTATAACTTGATCTACCTTTGGCATTAAGGCCGCCCTCTGGGTTCTTACCCTCAGAGCGAGTCCACGCCTCAGAGGCAGCCTTACACTCTTCGCAAGCAGCGCACTCCTCTGCAATCTTTTGCATGAGGTAGTGGCGCAATAAAGAATATTGAGCTTGTTTGGTCATTTTTTATCCTTAGCTTTATTGTGGCTAGTCATGTGAGGCTTCTTGCCATCTCGTGGTTTAGCTTCAGCTCGTCTCTTTTGAGAAACTGCCTTTTGCTTTTCGTCTTTAGACATAGACTTTGTGGTCTCAGGGGTGTCTTCTGATACTCGTTTAGAAGGTCGGCACTTGGGGTAGCCAGATTTTGAGTCTGCGTCAGATCGACCACAAGGAGGATGCTTACCGGATTTGTCCTTTTTAGAAATATCTACCCAGTCTTCTTTAAACCACTCTCTTAGATCGCTCTTCTTAGAGCCGCCATCTGAACTAGATTCCCAACCTCCGCCTTGTTCTTTATACCATTTTGAAGCCCAGCCATTAGCGTATGCACTAGGATAGACATCAAACTTTGCTCTTGCCTTAGCTTTGGCACGAGACCATAGCTCTGGATTTGTTGGTTTATTTTTAGCTTCCTTAGTGCTTGTTGCTGTATCTATGGGTACGCAATTGGGTACTTGCTTACCGTTCTTCATTTTCTTACCTATCTGCTTATACCCATCCCAACAAGAAACGGCATCTGCAGCTTGCTTAGCAAGCATACGTTGAAGATTATTTGCTACTTTAATCATTTCTAATAATAAATCCTCTCTTTAAATCTAAAGTAAGCTCTGCGGCATAAGGCGCTGATATAACAGGTGGGATTAAGCTTGTCTACTCATTAGTTATTTTTAGGAATAGAAATTTACCATAAAAGCTTTAGATTAGTGTATACTTTAGGGTAACTTATAACTTGTATTGTAGATATACATTTTATCAGTGTCTTAATAAATGGTCAAATAAAAAAACCTGCCAAACAGCCTATAGAACATGTTATTCTCTAATATTGATACTAATTAATTTGATTAATAGTTATGAGATCAAATACTATAGGCTGTTTGGCAGGTTTTTTTCAAACCACTTTGATATAGTACTTACTCCATAAAATCTGATATAATTTTTCAGATCGAGGCAGCTGCATGAGATCTTCACTAACAGACAAAGTAGCTCAGTATAAACTTGTTTATAAAACAATTATGTTTGAGAAAAAAGCTTCTGATGGCCGGGGTGGCCAGGATTTGAGGCTTGCTGCAAAGTTGGCTCCTTTAGTTACAAGGCCTTTTTATAATTTCTTTACATCATCTGATGAACCATTAGCGGTCCCTCCTCCTCCTCCTAAAGATAACACTTTTTCTAATTTTTTTAAAAGCATTCCAATAAATTTTAGAATAAATCCGAAAACTCTGATGACAGGACATCCAGAAGAGCTTAACGAGAGTGAAATTATGCGTGATGCATGGACTCGCACGCCAGTACCTTATAGTCATATTAATTTATTGTCTTCAATTGATAAGAGACTGGTATGAACTTAAGATTAGAGCGAGCTCTACTTAAGTATGCTAAGCTTGATGATGGGGTAGGCGAACTGCCTTCTATAAAGCCTATTAAACCTAGCACTAATTTACCTTTAACAGGATCTCCCGCAGATGCAAGTGCTCGTGCTTCAAGCATGCCTGGAGCTCCCGGTAATACGACATCTTCAGTATCGTTTCCTGCTCCAGCAACTATCTCTCAGCCTGTTCGTCCTCCAGCTGTAGGCGCTATAGCGCCTGCTCAACCTACTTCTCCTCCTACTCCTGCATTTAAACCTATTTCAAACGCTGCTCCTGGAATGGGCGAAGTGCCGGCAGGTGTTTCGGATAGCCGAGAAGCCTCAGATCTGCATAACCGTAGCACTGCGATGTTCAGAAGACCTACAGTATTAGATCCTCGTCTAAATGCTGTATCAAAGGGTATAGAGGACGATTACAATAGGTTACTCACTCCTGAAATGAGAGCGCAGGATTCTAAAGACGGATTCATTAGCGCACAATTGAATCAAGAGCAAATTACTGCTAGAAACAATTATAAATTATATAAAAGCATGGCCTCTGGAAATATGGAGGTCAATGATAAAAATTTAAAGCTTCTTCAAGGCCCTCGTGGAGATGCTAGTATATGGACTGAAGCTATTGCCAGGTCGTTTGCTCCAAGTGCTATGGCTTTATACGACACTGCAAAAGGGGTATCGGAGGGTAGAGGTTTTCTTGAATCTGCAAATTCTGCGCTTTCTCGAGCTCAGTATGAGAACGAGCAGTATCGTAGTATGTTTAATGATCAGCTAAAGCGAATCGCAAATAGATATGGGGGAAATTTTGAGCTTAAACACGAGGACGACGGCCTTCTGGATTTGGGCAGTTATGCTTTAGAAGCTGCCCCATCGCTTTTATTAGCAGGTGGCGGTACTGCTCTTCAGGCAGCAAATATAGCAAGTAAAGTACCGGGAGCTCTGAGAGCGGCTCAAGCTTTTAGTAGAATACCTGGAGCGAGTCGGGTGGCGCAATTTGTGGCAAGAGGTGTGTCTCCATTTGCACAAAGTTCACAAAATGCACTTGCAAGATCTGCAGGCCGCATTATTCCACAAATATTCAATGCCTCTACCTACACTGTCAACCCTATTAAGGCCATGAATTCGATAAGGGCACTTGGTCCTACAAGCAACGTCATTAATCTAGGTAATCTTTTCAGAAGTGCAGGAGTGGCGGCGGCGCAGCCATTTATAGCTAGTAACGCCTCCAACGCATACGTCAATGCTGTAAGGGATGCTTCTCATTATAATGAGGTAAATCCTGAAGCTTCTACGATGAATACCTTAGGTAGATTTGGACAATCTTTACTAGGCAACGTAGCGTTTGACCCGTTTACATTGACTCCTGGGGGTCTGGGCAAACTCATGGCCACCACAGGAATGACTCCATCCTTCTTAATAAACACGGCGGCACAACCATTTGAAAATAATCTAAACTCAAGGACTCAACAAAGTTACAAAGCTTTGAGGGAGACAGATCCGGAGCGCTATGCTCAATTGACTATGGATCCTCAGCAGAGGGCGGAATTTGAGAACAATATTAGATTATCTATGGTAGATCCAAAGCAGTACATAATGAGTCAGCTGCAGAAAGTTGACCCTCAACAGTACGCTCAACTACAAGCTGATCCAGAGGCGATGAATAAATACATTGCCAGTGTTCAAAAGGAAAATCCTGCTTTGCAAGGATCGGGAACTATGGACACAATTGGCTCCCTTGCGTCTACTTTAAGCCCTATTTCTAGACCAGGATTGCGATCCCTTGGGGCAGTTGGATTTAGAGAGCAGGATGCGATAGATAGACAAGCAGCCATGGACGCTAGTGATAATTATTTAGCCGCTATTGCGATGGGGCAAGATCCCATGCAGAACGCAGGGGTACAGCAAGCCATGAGTGGCGCTTCTAGTCTTGCAAAAAATAGATTGGCATCCGATGTGGCTCAAATAGTTGGCAGTCAGGCAGTACCGGCATTGACGGGTTTAGCGCCCGATCAGATTTCAGCTGCATTAGAAGCTCAGAATCCCTCAGAGTTGATGGGCACTCCGCTAGGAGCTGTTGCACAAGGAGACCCAAACCTGACTTTAGAGGCCGCCGATACTCTATATGGGTTGGAGCAGGCAATGCCGTTTATACAACAGCAAATGGCTCAGACGGGACAAGTGAGCCCCGAATTTGTCGCCTTAGTGAGGGCACTGAGTTCTTTACAGAACTCGTACAAAATTCCACTTTCGTATGGATCGCAGGAAATCCATCCAGGTATGGAGGCCCTAAGGGCAATGCAGCCAATATTGCAATCGATATTTGAAAAGCAGCAGCAGCAGCAACAACAAGGGGTATCATGACTTCTATTTATAATATATCCAATAACGACGAGACGATTAGCAAGGCCTCTCAATTTGGAGTAATGATGGCCACTCTTGATGAACTTAAAAAGGCTAAGCAGTATTCTGATGCCAAGCAGTATGAGCAAAAACATCAGTTAGTGTACGATATGGTGAAGGGGGCTCCTCATGAATTTTATATTGATTCAGAGGAGGGTGATTTAGTCGGCATAACGCACACATCGACAGGATTTAAAATGCATATACCTAAAAGCGTAATTGACGGATTAGGGGTAGAAAGCAAGATTCCTTCAAAAACTAAATCCCCTTCTACAGCATCAAAAGCGGCGGCAAAATTGCTTGCCCCGATGCCTTCAGGATTCGGCCAAATTAATACATCAATAAAAAAAGCTCCATCTTTACTAGGAGCTTTGAAAAGTCAATTGACCAAAGCGACTAATCGTATTCCGATAAGGAAGTCCAAGAATACTGCTCCTGTAAGTCTGCAGGAAAGATTGTTTCCGGCAACTACTGAATACTACAATAAATTGCAAGGCAAACAGGCGGATCTAACTTCTGGAGCAATAATGAAAGGACTCGGATATAGTCCTGGTCTGTGGTATCAGAAAGGCGATTTTAGTCCAAATGCTCAAACTCGTTTTGGAAATGTAGTTACTGGCGCAGGATTGGCAGGATTGGGGCTACTTTCCATTCCAGTTCTTAAAAAGTTATTTCCTGATAGATTTGCCGGAAAGGGAAAAAACTTAGCAGCTCTTGCAGTACTAGGTGGATTTAGCGCTCCGTGGCTAGCAAATGCGCCTTCTACTGTAGCCGATTTAAATAGGCTGTTTGCCCCCAAAAATGAAGATTGGACGGATGAAAAAAAACGAAACTGGATAGCTAAAACAAGGAAGGCCACTGGTATAGATCCAACTTTAGGAATATATGCGTCTGAGAATAATTCTAGTAATTTAAATCAAAAATCTGGTTCATTTATTCCTATGGATATGCATATATCTAAAACGCATCTTGCAGATGTTCTCTCGGAGCAGCTGTCCTCGGGATATGTAGATTATGGCCAGGCTGTTGGACTTATGGCAAGAGCTACAAAAGAAAACAATAAACCTTGGATTACTGTAAGGGACATTACTCGAGCTGCAGTTGGAGCGGGAGCAGGGGCTATTGCAGGAACTGTGGCTGCAAAAGGTATAGGTATGTTTATGAATTTAAGTCCTAGTGAGCAAAAAACTATACGCAATACTGGAGCGGCCCTTGGAACTTTAATTAACTTAGGTAAGTTAGGATTTTAAATAAACGTACTATAAAGGTAGAATACTCGTCATGACAAATGATCAAATACATGCATTTAGAGAAGGTTTTTGTGAGAAGGCTGCAGAGCTTGGACTGTGTCCATCAGAGCTTTTAAGCTACCATTCTATGGAGAAAAAGGCTTTAGGACTTAAAGAAATTGCAGATCTCATTAAAGATAACACCATTGCGGCTACTTCTTTTGGATTGCTAGGAGGCGCTGGAGTTGGAGCATTAGGCTCCTATCTATACAATAAGGCAAAATTTGATCTAGATCCAGAAGGATCTGTGATGTCTGGAATGGACGCTTCTACCGAGGCAAAAAAATTGCACTTAATGGCTAAGTATAGAGATGCAGTTCGTCAACTAAAGGCAGGAGTAAAATAATGTATAAGTCGTCTAAGGAATTGCAAGATGTCTTATTTCCTTTGCTAGGAGCAACTGTTGGCGGAGGGCTTGGCTATGGCGGTTATAATTTGCTATCAGATAACCCCACTTCTATAGGCGGCATTTCTGCAGGTCTAGCTGGGGCCGGACTTGGCGCAATTGGAGGCTATGGTATAAATAAGCATGAGGAATTCATGAAACAGATGAGACATAGTTACGATTCTTTAAAAAAATTACTTGAGGCTGAAATTGCCAAAAGAAAAAAAGAAGAGCAGGGTTCTTAATTGACAGCACCAGCTGATATCCCATTATTTAATGTTAAGCATTTAGGGCTAAGCGATCCTCCATTTCTTGGATCGGTAACCCCTATTTACACTGCCGGTGACAAACCGGAAGTTCTTCCTCAAGAGACTCCTTTTTTTAACTCTCGTCAATTTAAACTGTGGAATGGCGGAGATCTAGAGGAGTACAACAAACTAGTGGATGTTTTGGTAAAGTGGAGAGATAGAGGTTGGTGTGAATTTACAGAGGTATCCGAGTGGGTAGAGTCTAAAGAAAATTGGACATCCTGGATAAAATACTACACGTTGTTGCAGGTTCCAGCTGAGGATATGCATCTGTATCTCTATGAGATGAATATATTGAGAATGGATCCAAACAATTTAAATACAAACTTATGAGCGTTTGTAGTCGCTGCAGAAAGATCAGTAAGGGAAAGAAAATATGCCTGCTCAGAGCAAGAAGCAACAACGTTTTTTTGGCTTAGTCAAAGCCATTCAAGAAGGCAAAGCTACTGGCTCCGGTAAGGCTGAGCGAGCTGCAGCAAGTATGTCTGAAGGAAGTGTTCGAGATTTTGCTAAAACAAAACATAAGAAGTTACCAGAAAGTAAAAATACTATGAAAAAGGAAGCTGGCGGAACTTGGATTACTGACTCAGACAAAAAACAACTACTTCAATATGCTGGAATTAGTGCTACGGCCGGACTTGGCGTAGCTGGAATGTACGGTCTTCTTAAATTTGTTATACGATAAAGTAATCTTTCTAAAAATAGATTAAAAAAATATGAAACCAGAGTTTCAATTCCTGGTAGTAAAAAATTAAAAAAAGAAGACAAGTCCGATATAATTATGAGTGCTCCTCAAAATCCATCTGAAATGTTGTCAGACGATGATTCTTCTCAATCTGAATTGTCTCCAGAGATTGTGGATCAGATACTAGACCCAGTAAAATCTTCAGAAGATGGGAGAACTTGGGGAGAGGAGAATTTACTTAATCCATATATTGCTGGGGCACTTACTCCTATTGCAATGATACTTCCCGGTGTAGCAACTTATCACTTTAGTAAAAAGTTAATTGACACCCATAGAAGATCAAACTTAGATAAAGAACTTAAAAAAGCAAAAAAAGAATTTGAGGCAGTTCTTAATAAGACCGCTAGTGATTTACAAAAACAAGTAGATGACCTTGCTACTAAAAAGGCATGGCGCTTTCCGGGCAGTAGCATTTGGGAGGCGATTCGTGGAACCGGAAAACCAGAAATAGGAATTATAGGTGCGCCGCCACCGCCGCCGCCTGCTTCTAGCCCAGGATTCGACTTCCCGGGTATATTTTATACTGCAGGTATTCCTGTAGGTGTTGGAGCATTGCTAGGCGCTACTTTAATGAATAGAAAAATGAAAAACGAGCCTGAAAGACGCGAACTTAAAGAATTGCAAAAGCTGCTGCAACGTCAAATTGCAGATAAAGCTCAAGGCTCTGTAATAGATATTGAGAAAGACGAAGAAGGTAAGACCGTTTTTGATCTATGATAGAATTTATCAATGCCCGAATCACAAGACTTAAACAAACTAGTGGCACCTGTGCCGCCTGTCCTAAGAAATTTTAACGACTATTCAGCTACTCGTAAAAATATATTTGATGGAGTGGCCAGGGCTGTTGCATCCAAGTTTCCCTTAAAGAATGCTAGATATACGGTTGAAGTCGCAGACCTGTCGTATACCAGGCAAGAAGATTACACTATAAAAGAACAACAAGAAGCTTTGATGCAAAATCAAAGTTTATTTTTTCCTTTAAGAGGAAAGTTGGTGATGAGAGATAATCTCACCAATGAGATAGTAGATAAAACCGACAGATCTATTACCTTGGCAAGAGTCCCCTATCTGACAAATAGGGGTACTTTTATAAATTCTGGTAATGAATATGTAGTTACTAACCAGTCTAGGCTATTACCTGGTCCATATGTCCGCAGAAGAAAATCTGGTGAATATGAGGCTCACTTCAACACCTTGCCTGGAAAGGGCAGGGGATTCAGAATGATCTTTATGCCAGATACTGGAAAATTTGTAACGGAAATAGGGCAGTCTGTCGCCCCAGCGTATCCCATGTTTAAGGCACTTGGAATAGGGGACGAGCTATTGGAAAAGGCGTGGGGTAAGGAGCTTCTTGCTGCTAATAAGGTTGGATCTTCGTATGACGCATCCCGAATATACGAGAGACTCACTAATAATCCATCAAAAGATTTAGATGAAAACAGTATATACAAGGGAATTGGAGAAGCCCTCTACAACACTGAGCTTGATCCTGAGGTTACTAAGAGAACTTTGGCATACCCCTCCATTAAAAAATCAGATGTACCGGTAAGAGGAACTCTTAGGATAGAGAACGAAGGGTACATAACCGTTCCATCAGATTTTATAGATGCTGTTTTCTATGCATTAAGAGATTCAGATAAAGCTCCAGGAATATCTCCAATCGGAGATAAAGCTAAATTAATAGTTATAGACGCCAATGAAATAAAGAGTCTTAAAAAAGTATTTAAAAAAAACTTTGAAACAACTTGTGGATCTGGAAGAAGATTCACTTACATGCTCAGAAATGTCCTACCCCCATTAAATGGAGAGTACTGTATAGAAATCGAATGTCCGGAGCTTGAGCAGCTCAGAAGAAGCTTGTTGCTTGATGCGAAGCCTAGAGGAGGCTTTCGTTTAGCAGTAGGCGTAAAAATGTCTGAAGCATTAGATCTTTCATCTCTTCTTGACAGCGTTAAGCAGTCTGCAACAAAATCTCCAAGCCTTGATCAAGGACAGTATGCGCCAATAAGCCTGACTAATGATGACTATCAAAGAGTATCTGGGACCACTTTATTGAGAGTGTCTCAAAAAATATTGAATGCGCAAAGAGGGTTAGAGGAGCAAGATGATCGTGATTCATTGGCCTATCAAAAGTTCTTAGGCCCGGAGGATTTCTTTTCTGAACGAATTGAAAAGGATGCAGGAGCAGCATTACGGACAGCTCTATTCAAGGCTACCAATAAAGGAAATTTGCAAGCTTTTAAAAATGGAGTATTTACTCCTGTAATGAATGGGGTGCTACTTGGATCCGGATTGGGGGCTCCTATTGAGGAAGTTAATCCCATGGAGATTCTTGATCAAAACCTCAGAGTTACAAGAACTGGAGAAGGCGGAATTGGATCGGCAGCTCACGGAATTCCAGTTGATAGTCGTTCCGTACAGCCTTCACATTTTGGCTTCATGGATCCTGTCAGAACTCCTGAATCAGACAAAGTAGGAATTGATCTTAGATTAACCGTTGGTTCTTCAAAAGGAGCTGATGGTCAAATATACTCTCAGTTGAGAAATATAAAAACTGGAAAGATGGGGCCCGTTGCCGCAAGAGTTGTGACAGACTCCATAGTGGCATTCCCAGGAGAATTAGCTAAGGCTATAAAGAGTAAGGATCCTGTAAGAGCTATGGTTCGTGGGCAGATTTCATATGTCGATCCTTCAGAGGTGGATTACGAGCTGCCATCATATTCAAACATGTTTAATATTAACTCAAACTTGGTTCCAGGAGTGTCTGGAATTAAGGGCGGACGTCTGATGATGGGCTCAAAGTATTTTACTCAGGCATTGCCTGTTCAAGACGCCGAGACTCCTCTGGTGCAAGGATTAGATGCCAATAGTTCTGATGGAAAATCATTTGAAGAGCAGCTTATTCCCCATCTTGGAGCGGTGGCCGCAGATGTCAATCTTGGTCCCGGGCTTATTACAGATGTTACTTCTGACTATGTGGAAGTAAAGCACGGCAAGGAAAAGAAGCGATACGAACTATACAATAATTTTCCTTTCAATAGAAAAACTTATATCCACAACACTGCCAAGGTTAAGTTAGGCGATCAGATTAAGCCAGGTCAGTTGTTGGCTAAATCTAACTATACCGATGATCAGGGAAGACTGGCCATGGGCAGGAATCTAAAGGTAGCGTATACCGTATGGGGAGATTCTGATCTTGGGGGGTCCAACTTCGAGGATGGAGTTGTCATATCCGAGACAGCTGCAAAAAAAATGTCTTCAGAGCACATGTATACCGTGGGCTACGACAATAAGGACGATTATAAAGCAGATTTCAATAAATTCGTGTCTTTATTTCCTGGAAAGTATAGCAAGGAGCAGCTAAAGAGCATAGATAAATCTGGAGTTGTTAAGTCAGGAACATTGCTGAATCCTGGAGACCCCATAATACTTGGCGTAGGTGAGAGAAAGGGAGATACGTTTGGATTGATGAAAAAGACTCGTCCGACATTTAGCGACAGAGCTCAAACCTGGGATCATAGTCAGCCAGGCATAGTTACCAATGTAACGAAGACTCGTAGCGGATATCAGGTTGCTGTAAAATCCTATAAACCTATGACCATGGGGGATAAACTCGTCGGTAGATATGGCGACAAAGGAGTCATATCTGTAGTTGTTCCTGATGCAGATATGCCAAAAGATAAAGATGGCAATTCATATGAAGTTATTTATAATCCTCTTGCTCTTACAAGCCGTGTTAACCCTGTCCAAGCCGTCGAGGCAGCCATGGGCAAGATTGCAGCCAAGACCGGCGCACCTATCAAGCTGCCAGCATTCATGGATGAAAGCTTTATAGACTACGCTCAAAGAGAGCTTAAGAAGGCTGGACTCAACGATACCGAAACCATCTACGACCCCAGATTGAACAGAAATGTGGACAATGTATTTACTGGTAACAGGTATTTTCTAAACTTGCACCATCAAGCTGAAAAGAAGCTTAGTGCTCGTGACGTCGGAGGTTATAGCACGGAGGAGGCGCCGGTAAAAGGTGGAGATGAAGGAGCGAAGAGAATATCCATATCTGACATGAATGCAATATTATCCCATGGAGCTATTGAGGTACTTAAAGATGCCAGACTGGTTCGTGGTCAGAAGAATGATGAATACTGGAGGGCTATTAAGATGGGCACTCCAGTTCCCTCTGTAAACGTGCCGTTTGTATGGGATAAGTTTGTTGCGCAGCTTAAGGGAGCGGGGGTAAACGTAGAGAGACAAGGTGGAGCTGTCAACATATACGCTATGACTGGTAACGACGTTAAGAACCTGTCTAAGGGAGAAGTCAAAGATTTTAGAGACATTGATTTTAAGACAGGGAAGGCATACGACGGAGGTTTCTTCGACGATAAGATTTTTGGAGTTAACCAGTCCTCGTTTGGACACTTTCCACTTGCAACAAAAATAGTTAACCCCGTGATGGAAGACGTGGTTAGATCACTGACCGGATTAACCAAGAAGAATTTTGAGAGCGTGATTGCCGGGGAAAACATAAAGGGAATAAACGGAATGAGGGGCCTTGAGGCAAAGTTGGCCTCAATGAATATTAATTCTGAGATAGAGAATACTCGTAAAGACATAACGGCCTCTAAGGGCCAAGCTCGTAGCAACTCTATATCCAAATTGGCCTATTTGGAGTCAATGAAAAAAAGAAAAGTAAAGCCCATTGATTTTCTCTGGGATAATATGCCTGTCCTTCCGCCTAGATTCAGGCCAATAACAGATACGGGAAACATGCAAATGGTTTCCGATATGAACTATCTCTATAAAGAGTTGTTTAGTATGAACAGCAATCTTAAAGAGCTAAGTTCTGAACTAGGTGCAGACAATACTGGAAAGGAAAGGCTGGCACTTTACAAGATGGTCAAGGCCACGGTAGGACTTGCTGATCCAGCGTCGGCAAAGCTTAAGCAGAAGAATGTCAACGGCCTGATTCGCCATATACTTGGTAGCAATCCCAAGTTCTCAATGTTTCAGCGCAAGGTTTTGTCTTCCACAGTTGAAGGAGTAGGAAATGCGGTCATCACTCCGGATCCCGCCCTGGACATGGATCACGTAGGCGTTCCTGAGGATATGGCATTTTCTGTCTTCAGGCCTTATGTGGTTAGAGCTTTAGTGTCCTCGGGAGCCACTCCTCTGGAAGCTATGAAGCAAGTAGAAGGTCGCACTCCAACTGCAAGAAGGGCCCTACTGTCTGAGATGAGCAAGAGGCCGGTTATGATAACCCGTGCCCCGGTTTTGCATAAGTATAATTTCATGGCAGCTAAACCTATTCTTACGGCCGGATCTACTTTGAAGCTTTCTCCATCGGTAGTTGTTGGATTTAATGCAGACTTTGACGGAGATCAAATGCGCTTGCATGTTCCAAGCACTCAGGCTGCAGTGTCCGAAGCGTATGAAAGAATGCTGCCTAGCAGAAATCTGTTATCTGCTTCCACGTTCCAAGCTCAGAATTTTATAAAAAACGAGTTTTTATATGGATTATATCTGGCAAGTAAAGCCAAAGCCGATAAGAACAATGCTAAGGTATTTCGGACTAAAAATGATGCGATCGTGGCATTTAATAGAGGGGAACTCAGTGCTTCTGACTCTATAAAAATATTGGAGAAACAATGAGTCATCTTTACTCACATATAAAAAAATCTAAAGTAAATTTAATAAAAAATCATCTCGGCGATGGCCTCATTAGATATGCGCCTATTTTAGTAGGTAAATCCGCTGCGGTACTTTCAGCCACTCCGGCACTGGACAATAGGAACAAGATCATAGGAGGTTTACTGGGGGCTCTCGCAGGAGGCGGAATAGGTGCAGGAGTAACCATTCCCTCTGGAGGAGTTGGAGCGCTGCCAGGAAGTATGATAGGTGCACTGATTGGAATGAGCCTTGGTCAAGTCTCAGATGACAGCAGAATACATAAAGAGCTTAAGGATAAAACTTTGCTTGACTACAAGCCAACTGCAGACGAGCTAAAGGCAAAGGGTTTTTCAGAAGATGAAATACACGATCTTCTATATGCTCCAATGTTTGGACAGTTTCAGAAGCAGGCACTTGATGTCTACGATAGGGAGCCCGCTATCCTTAGACCCATTTCTAGCACTATAGGCAAAGTTTTATCCATGCCCGCAATGGATGCCCTTGGCACCGCTCATGAAACTGCCGGTCTTGATAATCCAGATATAAAGGCTTACTTAGACGCTGTTAAAGATCATTCGGCTCTCAAGAATATAGGGGTTTATCTTGGGTCTGAAAGGTTGTTAGATAAACTATATAGAACTTGGAAAAATCCTAGATACGGATTTGGCTCAAAAGTTATGAGTACACTTAACTTTCCAATGAGGGCACTTGAAGCGGCTATGGGTCGTGTAGACCACTACGATCCCAGCTCAGACACCATTTCAGTATTCCACTCTGATCCTGCCATCTTGGCTCACGAATTGGGGCACGCTATGGATTTTTCAACAGCTAAAGACCATAATCTTGCAAATAGGATGTATCAACGAAAAAGCCCCTTGGATCAAGAGTATCTAGCCAGCAACATGGCTATAAACGCCCTTGCAAAGCAGATGTTTAATAAGTCGAAGGACGTGCCTCCAGAGGATCTCAAGAAGCTAAAAGACAATGCCTTAAAACTACGCAGAGCGTATAACACTTATGATGAATATTACCGACAAAAGGGAATACAGCCAGAGATAAGAGAGCTATTAGACTTTAATCCAAATAACAATTTATCTGTATTCATGACCGATCCAAAGTTAGCGCCTAAACTTAAAAAGCTTTTAGAAAAACACAAAAATGTCTAATACACACGATTTACTAAAAAGACAGCTAGGGCGATTCGTGGAGGATCCTATAAGTTCTGCAAGTTCTGTATTAGAGATTCCGGGAAAAGTTTTAGAGAAGGTGACTGATACGGGGGAAAATTCAGAGAATACTCCTCTTAGAGATTATGATGATTTAAAAGCTCAATTCTTTGGACCCACTATATTTAATAAACAAAGACTTTTTGAATTAGGAGATGCCGCTTTATATCAAAGTTCATACATGTTGCCAATTGCTTTAGCTGCAGGGGCATATGGTGGCCCTAAAGGAGCATATGCTGGACTAGTAGCGGGAAAGCTTATTGGAGGACTTCATTATTTAAAAAAAGAAAAAGCACGAGAAGCTGCAGCTAAAAGTAAATTTAATAAAAATGAACGAGAACTTATGAGGCTAATCACTAAAGGTTCTAGGAATTACGGAGCGCTGGGGGCGTTGATAGCAGGGCTGGGAGCAACAGGAGCATCCGCACTATTAAAGCAAGATAGATACGGCCCCTATATTACTCCTGCTTTAGTTGGAGTTGGCGGTGCTTTTACTGGTCAATTTATTGGAAATCTTTTAGGTCAACATTTTGCCAAAATAAATGCAAAAAAACAAAAACGATTTTCTGATATACTGAGTAAATACAATTGAGATCTTTCTAGAAAAGCTTTCTATGTCTAATTTATATAATAATCGAACTAAAAAGGAAAATATGGCAATGAATGCATCTTCAATTAAAATATCATCAAATTTAAATAAACTATGCGTCAAGCAAGCTTTTGCCAGGCAAAAGCTTGCTGATGATGATGATGAGAGAAAGATTTACGATGAAGCCGAAGCTGCAGCCGATAATGTGAGGCGTAAAAAAAGAAAGCAGGAACAAGCAGAAGACGTTCCTGTAGAGGATAGAAAAGTGGATTACGCAGGTCGTGCCCGCAGAGGTGCTCTGTATGGGGGTGGTGCCGGAGCCCTCTTAGGTGCAGTACGCGGCGGCAGAGATTCGATCGGATCGGGCTTACTCGGCGCACTCATCGGTGGCGGCCTTGGCGCCGGCCTTGGCGCAGGAAGCAATACGCTTGCAGGTTATCTAAACGAAGACATCATAACTAGAAGATCCGAACCTAATAGACTTCGAAGAGCTCTGGCGTCGGCTCTAACGGGAGGTGCTGTTGGCGGTCTGACGGGCTTCGGCGCTCTTCTAAAGGCCCACACGCCGGAATCGGCTCGGACATCTCATGCAGGGATTTTATATCCTGGCTTAGGTGCTCTAGCAGGCGCCGGATTGGGCGCTCTTACCGGTGGTGTAATCGAACCTTGGCTAAACAAAGATGTTTATTCACAAAATTATATAAAAGAATAATAATGGAGACTCAACAAATGCAATCATGGGCATCTTCAATTAAAATATCATCAAATTTAAATAAACTATGCGTCAAGCAAGCTTTTGTAGACATTCCGTTTAAAGAACAGCAGCTCCTAGAGGCGCTTACTGTTCCTTACAAGTTTGCACCAGGTCGGCAATTGAAAAGTCAAATAGCAGGAGGTTTAGCCGGTGCGGCTGCAGGCGGTCTTGGAGGAGCTTTAATAGGTGCCCCAATGGGCTCTTTACCGACCGCACTGCCGGCAGCTGCTGTCGGCGGTTTTGGAGGGGCTGCATTAGGTCCTCTGTTTACAGAATCCCTAGCTAAAGCTAGAACGTCTGAAGGTGAAACTCTATCTAAAGATCCAGAGCTAATGAAATTAATAGGGAGCATTAGAAGGGCTCAGGCAATGAAGAGTGTTGGTTACCTTCTTGGAGGAACAGGACTGGGCGCTTTAGCTGGATTACCGTTTGGCGGAGCTGGCGCTATCCCAGGTGCAGCGGGCGGCCTGCTGGTCGGCGCAGTAGCTAACGCACTCACTAAGAGTCGTAAGGCTGAGGAGTTAGCAGGAAGCGACAAGGCCAAGGAGTATAAGCAAAAATTACAAGATCTATTGAATAAACCAATCTAAGTTATTTTTAAATATTAAAGAATAAAACACCCCCTGTTTAAGGGGGTGTTTTATTATCTAAATTAGGCTCCTATATAGGTTAAAATAACATACCCCATCACTTAAATTATTAAGTGATAGAAATAGGAGCAAAATGGATATTTACGCAGAGATAGAAAAGACAGGACCTGCTAAGCAGCAAACTGCCTATACGAACCCTAAGGGATTTACTTTAAGTAACTACAAGATGATGGCCTCGTTTCGCCAAAGGTTTGGATACGCTGTTCCCAGTAGAGAGGCAATACAGGAGATAGCAACATGGTCTAGTGGAAGGAAGATACTAGAACTTGGTGCAGGGCGAGGACTTTGGGCAAAACTCTTACAGGATTTTGGCGCCGATGTTGAAGCGTCAGACCCCAATCCTCCAGATTGTAACTTTTACTTTTCTCAATATGGTGAAAAGGCAACTCCTCATACCTTTACAAAAATTATTAAAATAAATGGTCAAGATCACGCAAAATCGTCTAGACCAAGTGATGTCTTGATGTTAGTATGGCCCGAATATGAAGATTCAACTCCAGAAGACTGGCAACAATCAGCTCTTAAAACCTTTAAAGGCAGTAGACTTGTCTTTGTTGGCGAATCCCAAGCTGGATGTACCGGATCGCCTAGTTTTTGGAAAGAGATCAAATCTAATTGGAAGCAGTTAGATAAATGTGTCCGTATTCCTACCTGGATAGGCATACATGATTACGTAATGTTTTTCTCCAGATAATTTAAAATTGATAAATAGAGCCCACAAATACATTAATAAAATAGATGTAAGCGGGGCCTCAATAAATAAGATTAAGAAATGGCAATTTGTTTTTTCGTAACTATTAACTATGATTCAGAAGATATTGTTAGTGATATGGGTTCTAACTTTCCATGGTTTATCTAATTCCTGTAGCTCAGTTGGATAGAGCAACAGATTTCTAATCTGTGGGTCATTGGTTCGAATCCAATCAGGAATGTGACGGGCAGTGCCTGATATTGGTAAAAGGTCGTGACTTATAATTGCGCTCATGTGGGTTCGATTCCCACCTGCCCTATTACTTACAAAGTAGCTCAGTTGGATAGAGCATCGGATTTCTAATCTGATGGTCGCTGGTTCGAATCCAGCCGGGAGCGTTCAATGCTAAGAAAAATAGAAACTGTAATGGAATGGTGGCTTGACAACACACCTAGATTTGTGCAACCTAGAGTCTTCTGGACTTGCTACTACTATGTCCTTGACAAGGTGTTTTTAAAGACAGGTAAATGATATTGCGCTTGTAGCTCAGCTGGTAGAGCAAGTGACTTTTAATCACTGGGTCCTGGGTTCGATCCCCAGCGAGCGCATTGCCCTGATGGCGGAATGGCATACGCAGCAGACTTAAAATCTGCAACCGTAAAAGGTATGTGGGTTCGAGTCCCACTCAGGGCATATCTTTTAAACACCGGAGGCAATATGAGTAAAAAAGATTTTATTTTGAAGGTAAGAATAGCTAAATCTGAAGCTATAAATTTGAGCCATCTACCTACTTTTCTTGAGATCTTAGAAGAGTCTGATATCCCGTTTTCCACTGAAGTAACAGTTATATTTGGAACCAAAAGTTCGTACAAATTTTTAATACGTTTGGCGAATGGAATAAAAGCAGGATATTACAATACTGCGCTTCCGACGTCTACGATCATAGAATATCACGGGTCGTATTCAAATAATTCATGTTATAGATAGGCAACAATGTTAAAAAGTAAATCCAAAAAATCAACAGTAACTGATACAGACTATGAAACCCAAATTTTGCAAGTAAACAAAGTAAACGCAAAGGTACACGATTTAAATATTGAATCAATGAGGGAGGTCGACAGACTGCAATCTCTAATAGAGGAATATAAGAAAATAACTAAGATGATGTATTATCTTTTGGAATTTAAAAATCGCCAAAAAAACTGCGACAACAAATCAGTTCATAATGCAGAGCATACTGTTTCCGATAAGGATAATGATAGTTTTTGCACTGCTCCGGCCAATAAATTGACTAGAAAGCTGCATGAAGTAATGAAAAAAAAGATAAAGACTTTTTGCTTGGCTATGGAAAAAGGTGAGAAAGAATGAGCCCCAAACCATACAAACCTCATATGAACTCAACGTTCTTTTTTTTAAAGACAATAGGACTGATTTGTCTTACAGTGGCTTTATTAGTCATTGGAATGGCGCTGCCTATATATCTAGTGTGGCAAGGTGAATGGGTTGGGATACTAGGATTGGCACTTTATAGCATTCTTTTATCATTTGGAAAGGTCATTAATAACAGCATATAATGCGTTAAAATAACATATCTCCAAATTATGCATAATTTTCCTAACTATAGGTTTGTTAAAACAGAGAACATAAGACTTCCAAAGGGGTGGTCAAGGATAGGTTGCGAGCTGCTGTATGAGCTACATGATCTCTACAGCGCTAAACTCGTGCCGCATGATCTAATGATTGAAGGCATGCATGAAAGCTACGGTAGGATGGTGGTCGACCACAATCTCTCCAACGTGCTTGTTGTGTCAGACTTGGTGTTTGGCTTCTGCGGCACGGCTTCCAAGACTTGTCAGGACTGCGGGCTATATCCTGCAAGACTGCATATAAGAGATGCGTGGGTAAGGACTCTTTGCCCCACCTGTGCCAGCATGGAGGGGTATACTTTGAAAGTGAATTCCGTAAACTACTTGACAACTTGAGAGACTTGAATAGAATCCGCACATCAGGGACGCCGTGTCCCAGGATACTTCAACACTTCAACAAAGGAAGACAAAATGACCATTGAAATTTGGGCGCTTGCGTTCATGGCGGCAGTAGCAGGAGTATTTGCAGCACTCTACTGGTACTCCATGTCAAAGAAGAAGGAACTGGAACTGACCATTCGTTTTGACCGAGTCGAGCGAGATATCTGGGAGGCTATACGAGAAGTCCGCGGACATGTCGACACGATGGGGGAGCGTTGCAGCCGTAACGCCAACAACTGCTTATAACCAAGTCCCACTGAAAGAGTGCGGGCGTATTACCCAGGCCTGGGGCAGGAAGCGTCTCTTCTTCCCCAGGTCTGTGGTTTTTAATGTTATTTTTGCGATAAATTAAACATCGTAGACTGGGCTAATATAATGCGAAACAAAGAAGAACAAGCACTCGAAACAATAAAACAACTCGCTGCACTACTTAAAACTCTTTCAGATGTGTACGGCATGAACATGGAGAAGGACAACACCGGGCAGGTTGTGATCTACACCGGCTTGGCAGAAGACGAAAACGGTTACCTCATACCTTGGACTGAAAAAAATGACAATATCTAATCAATTAAAAAGGACCTAAATGAACAGATACAGTATTTTAGAATATACATTTGCATGCTTTTACGTATTTGCTCTTTCTGCAATTTCATTTGCAGTTGGCGCAGGAATAATGTGGCTTTTCAGCGACATCTTAAAAGCTTCGCCTTATTGGGTTGCTGGTACGATGGGGGTTATATATGGCTTTAGTTATGCCCTTTGGTTCCTTGATAAATTAGAATCTAAATCATATAACATGAGAAAGGTAGGCGAGTATGACGCAAGCAGAGAGCACTAGCAAGGTGCGCTATCCGAACATCAGTGTTAAACTGGTAGGACAGGACGGCAATGCGTTCGCAATCCTCGGTCGTGTTGGGAGGGCATTGCAGCGAGGCGGAGTGTCCAAGGAGGAGCGCGATCTATTCTTCAAGCAAGCGACGGCGGGCGATTACAACCATCTGCTGGTAACTTGCATGGAGTGGGTGAGGGATAACTAATGAAAACAAAACAATACCAACCACACCAACCCAAGACAGGACAACCGTGTCAGTGCAAACGCGGACAACAACGTGATAACTGCCCACGATGTGAGGGCACTGGATGGGTGATTGACTTCCAAGCCATTCGAGTTGGCCACCAATCTAAACTCGTAGTTCAAGTCAAATAAATGTCTTCTATGAGTAAACGCAATCTCTTAATTGACCGCGATTGGGAACTACGTTTAGTGGATAAAGTATGCGACGACATACGCTCTACTTTCAATGTTGAGCACTGTGCCGTTCTGCAACTTAGTTACGAATACTCGGGTCTGCTAGCGCAACTCATGGCTCATAAACTAAGTTATGCAGATGGGCCACTTGATATAGAGCCAGTAAATATCCCGTATGCGAATGAGTTCTCTGTTCACATTCATCCTGATCAACTTGATCCGTATGAGAGGTTCATTGTGGCGGACTCAGGATGCCTCAGTGGTAAAAACTTTACCAACGTGGAACGCATATTGCTTGACTACGGGTTTGCTCGTAGCCATTTGTGTTTTTGTTGTTTGGCTACCGATTTGAACTCACGCTTTAAGCCAGATGTTTGCCCCCTGTGGTTTAACGGAGATACTGATATGGTTCACTTTTGGTGGGAAACTAAGACTTCCCATTTCAATACTAAATATAGTGGAGACTGATCATGAGATGTGTTATTTGCGCAGAGCCAATGCCTAGACTGTATTACGATTCTGGACAGAGTGTGTGTGAAGCGTGCTCCCCTAGAGATAATACTTCGCAAACAATGGAGCGATTATGGGGGCCTAAATGTTCATCAAATTTTGATCAGGATTGCGTTCTTTGCCATGCATGGAGATTCTTCGAGGCAAAGGGTTTGGTACCAACTGTAGAGGACGTTTTTTTTGACTTTGACTAGAGGCTGAAATATACTTCTAAATATGGGCCTGAACAGGTATCGACTGGTGAGTAGTTTCATGAAGAGCAAGCCGGAGTTGGTCGAAAGGCTCCGCAAAAAGTCGACTAAATTAAGACTGCCAACGAATGGTACGTCCCCTCTGAGTCCCCCGCTCTCGCAGCGGCCTGACTTGGAGCCCTGGGCAGGACGCCTGCTAGACGTCCAGGGCTAATCAGCAGGATACGATGGTGGAGGCTTCGAACCAACCCCATTGAGAATTGATCTCGAATATGTTCTGAGCACCCTGTCCATGGGGGGCAAAGAAATGAAATTAAATCATGGAATAAGCTTGTAGCGCTTCATGTAGCTTTCATACAGCACGGGGGTTCGATTCCCCCCAGGTCCACTGTTATTTTTATTTTTAATGTAAGGATACTCATGAAAAAATCTAAGGATGGTGAAAACGTGAGTGTGCTGGCTATTTCCATCGGAGCCAGGGAACACGCAGTCTTGATGGATGAATTTGGAAACGTTCTAGCTAAGGTAACAGCAAACGAAAAACGTCATAAGGAAAACATCAAATTAGTATTCAAGGCCTCGCCAAAAATAAAAATAATTCGAGAGCCTAATGAATGGATTGTTCAACGTAATAATAAAGGCGAGCACCATAAGGTCAAGCCTAAATCTTAGGATACTCAATAGGGTTAATGAGCTTTTGTATTCACTATAGATTGGAGCCTAAACAAAGACTTCTTCTTCTTGCCTGGGTTTGCTGTTGCTAAGCAAACCCCTCTTTCTTGGTACCTGCCCCCATATATGGGGGCAGGTACTTTTACATATGCTGTATAAAATACAAATGTGCAGAAACTAATTTATCTTTAAGATAAATGAAATAAATAGGATACATACAGTATGCGTGATGAAATACCTCCTGTACAAAATTCCATAATTGACGATTCGGTTGAAGACACTTTAGAGATGCTTGCTGTACTTATTGAGAGGGCTGACGGGGGAACCTTTGTATACAACATTTTTAGAAGGGCTTTTCAAGAACTTAAATCAAGTCGCGAACTTGCGGAAAGGCTAAAGAACGAAATAAAGTTACTAAACGAAGGATATGCTAAGTGCCAATTATGCGGACGGTATGATATTCCCGTCAATCGCCATAACGACTGCGCCGGCTGCGCACGAGATCAATACGGAGACGAATGATTAAATAAAAAAGTAGTGTGCGATCTGAATATACTGGTCAATGTAGTAAGGAATCGAAATCTGAACACAGCCAGTTAGGAGCTGGCAATACAAATGAAAACGTTAATCAAAGAAAACAGCTGCATCGTTTTGACCCCTAAGCTTCCGCTCCGTTGTAAAACTACAGGCCACGGCCTGTGGTCGGAGGAGGTACGAACCGTTACCTCCTCCAAGATCGAAATAAAAATTGGTGAAGTTTATACCAATCTACAAGAGTTCGCCGTCAATATGACGATTTACTTAAATGTCTTCTTTACAAAGAAGGTATGGGATACCGATAAGCATGGTCTGATTTACACCGATGAAGGGTGGCTCAAGGATTTCCGAACACAGTTTGCAGATCGTTTCCCATCATTGAGTTGGACAGCAAAAAAGATTGATTACACCGAACATGGCATGCAAGGGACTAATTATGTGTCTCTTGAGATTCGCTTGGAAAATACGGATCAGATCAAAAAGTTTTACACGAGCATGAAACACTTCAGTAAATCTGAGGCAGAATGAGGATGGTTAAATTTCGAGAGAAGAAGAATAGTAGTGTCAGACTTTGAGATTATTGCCATAGCGGGTTTTATTGCGTTGTTTAATGGTTTTATTTTTGCTGTTATCATCATCCTTGCTGATAAACAATCAAAGGACAAAGAATGAACATATTTGCAGTACACAGCGATCCAACAGTGTCGGCTTGTGCTTTATGTGATAAACACATACCAAAGATGATTGTAGAGACCGCCCAGCTATTATCCACAGCAAAGCGGCTATTAGATGGCACTTTGAATATTGGTAAAAGCGCAACGGGCAGAAACGTCAAGCGTTGGAAGCTGGCTGATGTAGACTTAGAGGCAGTAATCTACCAGGCTGGCTATGTAGACCACCCATCTGCAATATGGTGTCGTAGCACAGACTCCAATTACTGGTGGTTACAGGCGCACGGTTTGGCCATGTGTCAAGAGTACACTCGTAGGTATGGTAAGACGCACAAAACTCAAGCAGTGATGGAGGTCCTTAGCCGTAAACCGGATAATATCCGTATAGGTACTTTGGAATCGTTTGCCCTAGCTATGCCAGATGAATTTAAATTGCCTGATTCGGTAGATGCCTATCGAAATTATTACATCAAGGCAAAGTCTCGATTTGCTTACTGGAAAGACCAATACACGGTTCCATATTGGTTCTGGGAAGGCTGTAAGAAAGAAGGAGTAGTCTTTAAGAATGACTCTCCGGATCTGGATTATCTGATGAGCATTGTTAGAAATGGGCAAAACGAGCAGACAACGACTCAAAACCATAATCACTATTTGTCTAGGCTTAAAATATTAATTAATACTTAAAGACAACACTAATATTGTTAAAATAACTTACGGACTATTTATGTCAGAACTAACCCTAAAGCCGGATGGATTCGAAGACGCTTTTATTGGAACAATGAGTCGCTGCGGTCAGCCGACTGTGCTGATTTACGACTACGACAAAGCCGTAGAACTGCTCATAACTCGAGATGGGATGTCCTACGAAGAAGCCGAAGAGTACATGGAGTTTAATGTTATTGGAGCCTGGGTAGGAGCCGGCACTCCTGGCTTTTTGCGAAGATGCACTTTAGAAGAGGCGGAGGATAAAGAATGAATGACCCAATTGTGGTAATTGTTGTCTGTGTTATTGGAGTTATAACACTGGGGATTTCAGTGTGGCGTATTAATCAAAAGATTAAACAGCTAGAGTCTAGTGTTTATCGCATAAATAAAAATACTCAAAACACTCAAACCAGATCGCCCTATATTGTCCAGGATTTTGACTATAAAACATCAAAGGAAAAAATATGAATAATGATGTAATGCAACATTTACCTACAACAGAGATAGTCCAAAAGTTACGTTTGTCTTGTGAAACTCATTCAGACTTGAAAAATTTACTGAAACTTGCAGCAGATAGATTGGTTTGGCAAGATGATCGCTACAGATTGTTGTCTACTTTGGTATGGGGTTCTTCAACATCCAAACCAATTTTCACTTTGAGATCAATGCATGCAAAAGGTTAAAATTTGGGCTTGTAATATCAAGCCTTATTTTTTATGCATTCAAGTGCTACATAAACGAAGATTAGGATAAGCCCACTTATAGCCGGATAATTGCAATAAAGTGATGCCGCCCTAGAGACAATATATTGTGGTTTATGTCGCAAAACTCACAGCTTTTTAAAATGCTATTTAACAAAATAAAGGAATCAAAGAATGTTGACAGTAGCTCAAATTGTAGCTAGATTAGATTCCTAGAAAAACAATCCATGAAACCTTTTTCTTCATTTTGGATTTACTTAGGCGGTATACGCTGGAGGTTTAGATTTGTCAGATCAAATGAGATACCTAATGATAGATGGGCGGACTGCTCCGACCCGTCTGATCCTAAGAGGCAAATTAGAATTAGGCAGGTGCTCAGAAGTAGAGCTAAACTTGAGACTGTTATACATGAGGCCTTGCATGCCCAATGGCCCACAGACTCCGAAGAAGTCATCACAAAACACGGTAAAGAGCTCGCCAATTTGTTGTGGAAAATTGGATATAGACAAATGGAAGACTGATGTTACAAATCCAAAATAAATAAACATAAGAATGACAACACCGTTCAAAGCACCGATTTGATAAAGAAAAAACTATGAGTAATCCCTCACTTGAATCTTTGAAGATACATATTGACCAAGAGACTGATCCTGAACTAAAAAAACTATATTCCATGATGTACGGTTCACTTCTTTACATGGAGTATGTTCACAATGTTGATCTCGAGCTACATAGGCGTGCAGTTGCTTACCTATCGGACACCCATGGATTGAGTGGTATTTCTTTTGACTAGTGTATAAGGGGCAGGATTGTTATAAGGAGAGTCCATACGATGTCAATGTGGTCAGAAGAATTTGTTAGAGAGCTTGAAAAAACCATCAAGCAGCTCCGCTCTGAGCGTAACGAAGCGAGGCGAGAGGTATGTAAGCTTCTTGCAAGCGATCTATCGTCGCCCTCTACTCATGAACGAGATCCAATCGTACATGCCGCTATTCGTGGCTGGGATTGCTTCGATAAAACATAAAGAAAAAGAAAGGCTTTATTCCATGTCTAGTTTTAGGGAAGACTTGGATAGATATGATCATAAAGATTTATATGATTTTAGAGACCCCCACATATACATGCAGAAATACGGACCTATTCTTTATCAGACTATAGGTGCCACTTTGCACGAGATCTGGTGTGAGTGGGCTGCATCTATGATTTCTCAGAACCTCATAGAGTCTAGTAAGGTGTCAGAGCTCGTCAAACTCCTAGTGCCCTTCCATGCCTTACCTCCGGATAGCCAGAGAGATCAGTTAATTAGAGCAGAAAAGTTGGTTAATCAGTTCATAAAGTGGAAGCTTATTGAAAACACAGTTAAAAGGGGCGGACCAAAGAAAGGTCGTAGCAATGTCTAAAAAGAAAACTCCAACAAAGTTTATCTCTAAGAATAAGAAAAAGATGTCTAAAGAAAATAATGATGCGGATTTTCCCTCATCAAAAGTCAAAGAGCTATCTGTTGTTGAAAGAGTAAAAATATCCTTACATGATGTAAAAGGAAAAGATGTCTCTTCTTTGCTAAATCTAATGGAGCACCCGCTGAAAGAGGAGGACATTTATTCAATGACCTTAGATAACCTAACCGCATTACTGTCAGCCGCTTCTGGAATAGAGGCGGTATGCAACATGCTTATTGCAGTATTACCAAATACTGAGGTAACAAAAGAGGACCGCATACTTAGTGAGAACGCTGCAAATGCGGTGGATCTGATAGCTGCAGTCATATATGATAAGTTTGGCCCTAGGATCAGATGAATACAACATTTCTAGACATAGAATCAGATTTAGTTATAAAAAATCCAAAATTGGATAAATTGGTTGAATACGCTAGACCAATTTGTCTAAACATACCGCGCACCAAAAAACATGTCTCCTTAATAGTAAGGAGGGGTAAAGTATTAGCTGTAGGTACAAATGCTTTTAAAGGCCACCCCCTAGCCACAAAAATAGGCTATAGATTTGGAGAACAGCACTCTGAATTAAACGCATTAATAAAATGTTCACAAAGAAGGAAAATTACATTAATAAATGTCCGATTTAACAAAAATAATCAAATGCGTATGGCAAGGCCTTGTCCTCTGTGTTTGCCATGGTGCGTAAATCTTTTTGATGAAATTTACTATACCTGTCCAGATGGATTTGTAAGGCAGCTTGACAATAATGGACTTGGCTTGCATAATGAGTCTGCATCAGGTATGGTAATATTTTAATGAACAAGCTCCTTAGTTGGAGCTTAATTTTAGCTATCAGTTGTTTCACATAACTAATTTTGGTAGAATCACTCACTCAAGACAACTCTCTAGGAGAAACATTAAATGGGTTCATTCACATCTCTCGCTTCCAAGGAAGTACTTAACGCAATCTTCCCAACTGCTGCCGCAGACCTCGGCGCCGCTGGAACTAACTTGACGTCTTTGTCTGCAGCTGCAAACGTAAGCGTTCTCAAGATCTATACAAATGCCACTAATGCATCTTTTGGAATTTTTTCTGGTGGTGGTACCGGCAACGGTTCCGTAGTTAGACACCGAGTTGATTTAATTAAGAATTCCGCCTCTTCTATTACCCCATTA
>Ga0194134_10001811_pt1 | contig 27142 bp, 28 predicted proteins | sample TA2KigOff0mmetaG_FD_148602 | JGI IMG/M metagenome (GOLD analysis project Ga0194134, IMG submission 148602) | Freshwater microbial communities from Lake Tanganyika, Tanzania - TA2015056 Kigoma Offshore 0m | ecosystem: Environmental > Aquatic > Freshwater > Lake | place: Tanzania: Lake Tanganyika... | reverse complement strand
GTTCCGGCCGGCGGGGATGTTCCCCCAGAAAGGCCGCATGGTGGAGGTCTGAGCCATGGCGAATGCGCTTCCAGCCCCTGCGGCTTCCTCCCTGCGCCGCTGGTGGCCCTGGATCCTGATCGTGGCGGCCGCCGTGATCCTGCCGTTCGTGCTGCCGCCCTTCCGCCTCAATCTGCTCGGCCGTTTCCTGGCCCTGGGGATCGTGGCCCTCGGCGTGGATCTGATCTGGGGCTTCACCGGTCTGCTCAGCCTCGGGCAGGGCATCTTCTTCGCCCTCGGTGGCTACGCCATCGGCATGCATTTCTCGCTGAATTCCCTTGAGCCCGGACAGCTGCCCGAGTTCTTCGGCCTCTACGGGGTGAAGGAGCTGCCGGCCTTCTGGCAGCCGTTCAACTCTCCGGTCGTCACCTTCTTCGCCATCTGGGTGATTCCTGCCCTGGTGGCGGGCTTCCTCGGCTTTCTGGTGTTCCGCAACCGGATCAAGGGCGTCTACTTCTCGATCCTCACCCAGGCCGCCCTGCTGGTGTTCTTCAATTTCTTCAACGGGCAGCAGAAACTGATCAACGGCACCAACGGCCTCAAGACCGATACCGCCCGCATCTTCGGCGAACTGGTGGGCAGTGATCACATGCAGCGCATCCTGTTCTGGCTCACGGTGCTGCTGGTGATCGGTGCCTGGTTTCTCTGCCGCTGGCTCACCACCGGCCGCTTCGGCGATGCCCTGGTGGCGATCCGCGACGATGAACCCCGGCTGCGGTTCACCGGCTACAACCCCACGGCTTACAAGACGCTGGTGTTCACGGTGGCCGGTGCCCTGGCGGGCATCAGTGGGGCTCTCTACACGGTGCAGTCTGGAATCGTCAGCCCCCAGTACATGGCCGTACCGTTCTCGATCGAGATGGTGATCTGGGTGGCCGTGGGCGGCCGCGGCACCCTGCTCGGTGCCGTGCTGGGGGCGGTGTTGATCAATTACGCCAAGAGCCTGATCAGCGAGCAGCTCCCGGAAACCTGGCTGTTCATCCAGGGAGCCCTGTTCCTGCTGGTGGTCACCGCCCTGCCCGACGGGGTGGTGGGCTGGTTGCGACAGGGCGGTCCGCGCCGGATCCAGGAGATGGTGGGGTGGCCGCCCATGGCGGCCACCTATCCCGAGCTGGATCTCGACGCCGCTGTACAGGCTGAGAAGCGGGAGATCGAGGCGCGCCGCAGTGGCTCCAAAGCCGTTCCGGGAGATCAGCCATGACCGACGCTCTGTTGGAACTGCGAGGGGTGAGCGTCAGCTTCGACGGCTTCTGGGCCCTCAACGACCTCAACCTCACCCTGGCGCCGGGGGAACTGCGGGCCGTGATCGGCCCCAACGGCGCCGGCAAGACCACCTTCCTCGATGTGATCACCGGCAAGGTCCGGCCCACCAGGGGGGATGTGTTCTTCCGCGGCCGTTCCCTGGTGGGAACTGCCGAGCATCAGATCGCCCGCCTGGGGATCGGACGCAAGTTCCAGACGCCGAGGGTCTATCAGAACCTCTCGCCCCGCCGCAATCTGGAACTGGCGGTGAGCCGACGCTCCTCCCCCTTCGATCTGCTGTTCGGTCGTCTGGATTCCACCAGCCGCGACCGCGTCCAGCATCTGCTCGGGGTGGTGGGGCTCGAACCCCAGGCCAACCGTCGGGCCGGCGGTCTTTCGCATGGTCAGAAGCAGTGGCTGGAGATCGCGATGCTGGTGGCCCAGAACCCGGAGCTGCTGCTGGTGGATGAGCCGGTGGCCGGCCTCACCGACGAGGAGACGGAGCGCACCGCCGAACTGCTGCGCCAGCTCAGCGGCGAGCACACCGTGCTCGTGATCGAGCACGACATGGAGTTCATCCGCGATCTGCAGGCTCCGGTCACGGTGCTGCACGAAGGCCATGTCCTCTGTGAAGGCTCGATGGATGCCGTACAGGCCGATCCGCGGGTGATCGAGGTGTACCTGGGCCGCGAAACCGACTGAACCGTGCCGTTCCCCTTCTCCATCCCCGCTCCCTTCCGATGACCCTCGCATCCCAGGGGCGGCCGGTGCCGCCCGCCACTCCTGCCGACGCCCTTCTGGAGGCGCGCGGTCTGAACGTCTACTACGGCGAGAGCCACATCCTCCGCGACGTTGACCTGACCGTGCGGCCTGGCCAGATGGTGTGCCTGATCGGTCGCAACGGCGTGGGCAAGACCACCCTGCTCAAGACCGTGGTGGGGCTGCTGCGCCAGCGCCGCGGCAGCGTGCTGCTCGACGGCGAGGACGTGGGCCCGCTGCCTCCCCACCGGCGGGCCCGGGCCGGCATCGGCTATGCGCCCCAGGGCCGGGAGATCATCCCCCAGCTCACGGTGAAGGAGAACCTGCTGCTGGGTCTGGAGGCCCTTCCCGGAGGCATGGGCCGGCACCGTCACATCGACCCGGTGGTGTTCGACCTGTTCCCCATCCTGGAGAAGTTTCTCAGCCGGCGCGGCGGTGATCTCTCCGGCGGCCAGCAGCAGCAGCTGGCGATCGCCCGGGCCCTGCTGGGCAAGCCCCGCCTGCTGCTACTCGATGAGCCCACCGAAGGCATCCAGCCCTCCGTGGTGCTCGACATCGAGCGGGCGGTGCGGCGCATCATCGAGACCACCGGCATCAGCGTGCTGCTGGTGGAGCAGCACCTTCACTTCGTGCGCCAGGCCGACTGGTACTACGCCATGCAGAAAGGAGGCGTGGTGGCCAGCGGCCCCACCGGCGAACTCAGCAAGGAGGTGATCGACCGCTTCCTGAGCGTCTGAACCCCTGAGCGTCGGAACACGGGGGGCCGGTCCATGCTCCCCCCCGGACTCGGCGGCCCCGTCGTGGCGGCCGTTCGTTCGGCCGGCGGCCCTGATGGCGCTCGCCGGGCTTCCGGCCCGATCCGCACCGGCACGGTCATCATCGCCCCGGGGAAGCCTCCTGCAGTCCGCCGTCACCCCCATCCAGCAGCCAGCGCCAGAGGACTTCGGCCTGCGCCGCGTTGGGGTGGCGCAGCGGCCGGCCCTCGAACACGGCGATCGGCCGGCAACCCAGGCTGTTGATCAGCAGAGCACCCTCCTTGCCCTCAAGATCACCCACCTCCAGAGCGGCCTCCTCCACCAGCCCCAGGGCGAGCGCCCGTCCGCGCATCACCCCGGGCAGGCAGCCGCTCGCCAGGGGCGGGGTCAGCCAGCGCCCGCCGCTGCGCAGCAGCAGGTTGGCGGCGGTGCCGCAGCAGAGCCCGCCGGCACTGCTGTTCAGCAGGGCATCGTCGGCGCCGTCGATCCGTGCCTCGCGGCGGGCCTGGATGGAGCCGGTGTAGGCGAAGGTCTTGCAGCGGCTGGTCAGGCTGGAGGGATTGCGGCTCTCCCAGCGGCTGAGCACCACCCGCAGCGGCGTGAACCGGGGTTGCCAGGGACTCAGTTGCAGCCAGAAGCGTGGTGCCGCCACCGGCTCCCCCGGGCCCGGCAGGTCGATGCCCCTGCCGCCGCTGCCGCGGCTCCAGTTGAGCCGCAGGGCGGCTGCGCCGCTGAGGCCGCTGCGGGCCACCGCCTCGGCCAGCAGCGGCCGCACCCGATCGGCGTCGGGAGGCGGTGCCATGCCCAGAGCGGCGGCCGAGACGCGCCAGCGCTCCAGATGCTCCGCCAGCAGCCGGGGCTGCCCCCCCTCCATCAGCACCGTCTCGAACAGGCCATCGGCCAGCAGCAGGCCGCGGTCGCCCAGGGGCAGGCAGAGCCGGTCGGGCTCGCCCCAGGTTCCCTGGGGCGTCGGCCCGTCGATCCAGGCGATGGCCGTGCCGGTCGGCTGGGTACCGCCGCCGCTCACGCCAGCGCCTCCAGTAGCGGTTCGATCTTCCAGCCCATCTCCCGGGCCTCCCCGGCCGGATCGGAATCGGCCACGATGCCGCCGCCCGCGTGGAGCCGCAGGCGCCGATCCTTCTGCAGCAGGGTGCGGATAAGGATGCTGCTGTCGAAGCCGCCATCGGCGCCGAGATGGAAGAGGGAGCCGCAGTAGGGGCCGCGCGGCACCGGCTCCAGCTGGTTGAGGCGCCGGCAGGCCCGCACCTTGGGGGCGCCGGTGATCGAGCCCCCCGGCCAGCAGGCCCGCAGCAGGTCGACCAGGCTGCGGCCGGCGACGAGCCGGCCCATCACCACCGAGGTGAGGTGGTGCACATGGGCATAGCTCTCCAGCCCCAGCAGCTGGGGCACGTGCACCGACCCCGGCACGCAGACCCGGCCCAGGTCGTTGCGCAGCAGGTCGACGATCATCACGTTCTCGGCCCGGTCCTTGGGGTCGCAGATCAGCTCGACGGCACTGGCGGCATCGGCGTCGGGGTCGGCCCGACGGGGCCGGGTGCCCTTGATCGGCCGCGTCTCCACCTGGCCGTCGCGGTGCAGGCGCAGGAAACGCTCCGGCGAGGCCGAGATCACCGCCTCCCCACCGGCGATCGCCAGGCCGGCGAAGGGGGCCGGGCCATGGCCCACCAGGCGCAGGAACAGCGCCAGGGGGTCCGGCGGCTCGGGGCACAGGCACTCACAGCAGGCGGTGAGGTTGGCCTGGAACAGATCACCGGCGGCGATCCACTGGCGCAGGATCGACACCTGCTCGGCATAGGAGTCCGGGGTGGTGTGCCAGTGCCAGGCGCCGCGGGCGATGCCGGGCCCCTCGGCCGGCCGCTCCCCGGCGGCAGCCACCACCGCGGCCACCGCCGCCCCGGTGGCGGGATCCTCCAGCAACCGCGCCATGGCCGCGAACCGGGCCGGGTCCTCGCCCTCCAGCCACAGCCGCCCCTCGCCCCGGTCGAAATGGATCAGGGGATCGTGGCGGGCCGCCCACAGGCTGGCCATGTCGGAGGCCTGCCAGTGCTCCGCCGGCTCCACCCAGGCCCCGGCCTCGTAGCCGAGCCAGCCCAGCCAAGGCCCGCCCTGCCGCTCCAGGTCGGCGAGGACGTCGAAGGGGTCGGACGCCCCCGGGCTGCCCGGCAGCCCCCGGCAGGCCACCGTGGCCACCGGAGCCACCCCGAGCACACCCCGGCGGCCCAGCGGGCTGCCATCCCCGTCGAGCAGCACCAGCCCGTCCCGGCCGAAGCGTTCCGCCAGGACGCGGGCCAGGGCCCGGGGCTCCCGCCAGGGAAGCGGTTCGCTCTTCAATGGTCGGCTCCGGCGCGGACGGGGCTTCCGGCGCGCACGGCGGCGCTGGTGAGATCGGGCCGGCCCGCGGCCACCAGGGCGGCATCGCGGATGCGGCAGCTGTCGCAGACGCCGCAGGGGAGATCCTCGCCGCTGTAGCAGCTCCAGGTGGCGGCGATCGGCACCCCCAGGCGCAGGGCCTCGCGCACGATCGTGGCCTTGTCCCAGGCCACCAGGGGGGCCCAGAGGCGGGCGCCGCGGCCCTCCCGCCCCGCCCGGCTGGCCAGGTCGGCCAGGCTCTGGAAGGCGGCCAGGTAGTCGGGGCGGCAGTCGGGATAGCCGGAGTAATCCACCGCGTTAACCCCCAGCACCAGGCTGCCGGCGCCGCGGGCTTCGGCCAGGCTCAGCCCCAGGGCGATGAACACCGTGTTGCGGCCGGGGACGTAGGTGGTCGGGATGACCCCCTCGACCACACCGACGTCGGGGACGGGGATGGCCGGATCGGTGAGGGCCGAGCCGCCCCATGCGGCCAGGTTGACGGCGATCACGTGGTGCTCCTCCAGGGCCAGGGCCCCGGCCACGGCGGCGGCGGCGGCCAGCTCACGCCGGTGGCGCTGGCCGTAATCGAAGGAGAGGCCGATCACCCGCTGGCCCGCCTCGATCGCCAGGGCCGCGGCGGTGGCCGAATCCAGGCCGCCGGAGAGCAGGGCGATGGCGAGGGGCCTGGCTGGGGGGGCTGTGGCGGGAGGGGCTGGAGCAGGGGAGCGCGTGATGGGGCGGGCGGAGGCGAAGGCCCCCCCATTGTGGAAGCCGCCGCAGGGGACGGAGAGATCGGAAGCGACGGCGGATGCCATGGTGGTGGCTCCGGATTCCGGTCCCTTGCGAGGTTCCCCATGGCCCATGCCCTGCGCCGCGCCACGGCGGCCGCGGCCGCCCTCAGCCTCCCCTGCCTGCTGGCGCTGGTGGCGGCGCCGGCCCGGGCCATCCCCCGGCTCGATCTGACGCCCTACCCGAAGCCCACCGCCGCCCAGACCCGCTGGGTGATCCAGCTGAGCGGGGTGCTGCCGCCCACCGCCGATCCGCGCCTCTCCCCCAGCCCGAGCGACTGGCGGGTGCAGCTGATCCCCGGCCGTGAGCTGGAGGCCGACTGCAACCAGCAGGCCTTCCGCGGCCGCTTCCGCGCCAGCAAACTGAAGGGCCTGGGGGTCAGCGTCTACACGGTGAGCGACGTGGGCCCGATGCTGTCGACCACGATGGCCTGCCCCCCCGGCCAGGCGACGCGCAAGGTGTTCATCCCGATGGGCAGCAGGCCCTTCGTGGTGCCCTACGACGCCAGCCGGCCGATCGTGGTGTACACCCCGAAGGACCTGCAGCTGCGCTGGCGGCTCTGGAAGGCGGAGAAGGTGCAGCAGCCGGCCCAGGCCCTCTGAGGCCTCGGCTTGGGGCCCGGCATCGGGACTTCAGCGCACCCCCAGCCACTTGTGGCTCTGCAGGCTGAGGCGCCAGCCGGGGTGGGCACGCACGTAGGCCACCGCCAGCTCCCGGCCGACCGGCTCGTCCCAGGCGGGCTGGAGCAGCCGCTCCGGACCGGGGGCGGCGGGCGGGCGCAGGCGGTCCGCTTCGGCGGCCATGGCTTCGGCGAAGTCCAGGTCGGCCGCGGAGGTCACCACCACCTTGAGCTCGTCGCAACGGGCCAGGAGGACGGCAGCCGGGGGGCGGTGGGGCTTGGGCGAGAGGGTGATCCAGTCGAAACGGCCGCTGGGCTGGCCCACACCGCTGGTTTCCAGGTGCAGCGGCAGGCCCGCCGCCGCCAGGGCCGCGCACAGGGCGTCCAGGGGCTGCTGCAGGGGCTCGCCGCCGGTGATCACCACGAAGGCGGCACCGGCGGCGGCGGCGGCGCTGGCCTCCGCCGCCAGTTCGCCCAATGGTCGCTGGGGATGGGCCGCCTGCGGCCAGGAGTGCTTGGTGTCGCACCAGGGGCAGCCCACGTCGCAGCCCGCCAGGCGAATGAAGAAGGCGCTGCGGCCGGCATGGAGCCCCTCCCCCTGCAGGGAGTGGAAGGTCTCCACCACAGGCAGCGCGGGCAAGGCCGGGACCGGAACCGGCAGCGTGGGATCAAGCCGCATGGCCGTCGGCCTTCAGGAGTTCGAGATCGAGCCCTGCCCCGAGGAACTGACGAAAATCCTGATCCAACGTCACCATCCGGGTGGAGCTGGTGATGGCGAAGGCCGCCAGGTAGGCATCCATCCAACGTTTTGGTGCGGCCACCGCCAGACCGGCCAGGGACCACCAGAGCGACTCGATCCCGATCGGCTCGTCCACCGTGTCCACCTGGGGCAGGGCCTGAAAGGCCCCCAGAGCAGCCAGCGCATCCTGATTCGTGATCGACGCCGCTCGGTAGGCCGTGCAGATCGCCGGAGTGGAGACCAGCCGCAGAAAACTCTGCTGGGTGGCTCGGCAGAACAGGGCCGGAGCGTCGGGAGTGGCCTGAAGCAGCACCGCCTGGGCGGCGTGATGGGCCGGGTGGGACGCGAAGGCCGCCGCCACCCACACATTCACATCAAGCAGGCAGGCCGGCACGACGGAGGTCCTCCAACTCCAGGCCCTGCTGCTCCAGTTGCAAGGCTGTGGCCAGATCGATGCCCGGCCGGTCGCTGGCTCGCTCACACAGGAACACCGGCAGCCCGGCCGCATCCACCATCACCCCATCGCTGGCGGCGGGCACCGACAGCGTCGGGCCGCCACGGAGGCCCTGACGGATGTAATCAGCCACGAGTTCCTTGAGGGTGCGCCCCTGCTGAAGGGCCCGTTGCTTGGCCTGGCGCACGAGATGGTCCGGCAGGTCCAGGGTCGTTTTCATGGGCGCAGGACTGCTGGCAACCCAGTTTACCGGCAAGCCAGCAAGCTGGGTTGCCGGTGGTTGAAGAGCCGAACCCCCTGTGGGCCTCAGGCCTGCACGGGCATCGCCTGGGGAGCGGCTGCGGTCTGGGCCTGCTGACCATGACGGGCCACCTCACCACGCCGCTGCTGGGCCGCCTCGATCAGCCCCCGGAACAGGGGATGGGGCTTGCCGGGGCGGGAGAGGAACTCCGGGTGGTACTGGCAGGCGGTGAAGAAGGGGTGGTCCTTCAGCTCGATCAGCTCCACCAGGCGCCCATCGGGGGAGGTGCCGCTGATCTCGTAGCCCGATTCCAGGAACAGGGAGCGGTAGGCGTTGTTGAACTCGTAGCGGTGGCGGTGGCGCTCGTAGACCACCTCCTCGCCGTAGAGGCGCTGGGCCATGGTGCCCGCCGTCAGCCGGCAGGGGTAGACGCCCAGGCGCATGGTGCCGCCCAGATCCACCACGTCCTGCTGTTCGGGGAGCAGGTGGATGACAGGGTGCGGCGAGGCCGGATCCAGCTCGGCGCTGGTGGCCCCTTCGAGGCCGGCCTGGTGGCGGGCCCACTCGATCACGGCGCACTGCATGCCCAGGCAGAGCCCCAGGAACGGCACCCGCTGCTCGCGGGCCCAGCGGATCGCCGCCACCTTGCCGTCGACACCGCGGTTGCCGAAGCCCCCCGGCACCACCACCGCATCCATGCCCCGCAGCAGGGCATCGGCCCCCTGGCTCTCGATCTGCTCAGCGCAGATCCAGTGGAGATCGAGGGAGGCGTCCCGCTCCAGGCAGGCATGGCGCAGGGCCTCCACCACCGAGAGGTAGGCATCGTTGAGCTGCACGTACTTGCCCACCAGGGCCACCTTCACCGCCGGGCCGGGGTGGCGCAGCTTCTCCACCAGTTCGGCCCAGCGCGCCATGTCGCTGTCGTGGTCGACCAGGGAGAGCACATCGAGCACCTGGCGGCAGAGGCCCTCGCACTCCATGGCCAGGGGCACCGCGTAGATGCTGTCGGCATCGAGGGCCTGGATCACGGCGCCGGCCGGCACGCCGCAGAAGCCGCCGATCTTGGCCTTGAGGTCGGTGCTGATGGGCCGGTCGCTGCGGCAGACGAGCACGTCGGGCTGGATGCCGATCGAGCGCAGCTCCTTCACCGAATGCTGGGTGGGCTTGGTCTTGAGTTCGCCGGAGGTGCCGATGTAGGGCAGCAGGGTGACGTGGACGTAGGCCAGGTCCTGGCGGCCGACGTCCCCGCGGAACTCACGGATCGCCTCCAGGAACGGCAGCGACTCGATATCGCCCACCGTGCCGCCGATCTCGGTGATCACCACATCGGCGCCGCTGTTGGCCGCCACCCGGTGGATGCGCTCGCGGATCTCACCGGTGATGTGGGGAATCACCTGGACGGTGCCGCCGTTGTAGTCGCCGCGGCGCTCCTTGTTGATCACCGCCTGGTAGATCGAGCCGGTGGTCACGCTGTTGAGGCGCGACATGGCGGTGTCGGTGAAGCGCTCGTAGTGGCCCAGGTCGAGATCGGTCTCGGCGCCGTCCTCGGTGACGAACACCTCGCCGTGCTGGTAGGGGCTCATCGTGCCTGGATCCACGTTCAGGTAGGGATCCAGCTTCAGGATCGAGACGCTGTAGCCGCGGGATTTCAGCAGCCGCCCGAGGCTGGCCGCGACGATGCCCTTGCCGATGCTGGACACCACCCCGCCGGTGACAAAGACGAACTTCGCAGCATGGCCACGCGTGGCGGACGGTGCGGACATCGGGGGCTGCGCTGATCCCCCAATCTACCGACCCCTTCCAGTCCGCCCGCGCCCAGAGGCTTCCCGCCCAGCACCCCCCTTCCCCCACATCCGGCCACCTGGGGGGGTGCGTCAGCGGCGCGGCCTGCGCCGGTCCGAGCCCGCGCTGCGGGCAACGGCCGGCTTCGGCTGCGCCGCTGACGCTCACCCCTCCAGGAGACTCCGGAGCATCCACGCCGTTTTCTCGTGGATCTGCAGCCTCTGGGTGAGCAGGTCGGCGGTGGGCTGGTCGTTGGCCTCGTCGGCGGTGGTGAACACCGTGCGGATCGTGCGGGCCACCGCCTCGTGGCCCTCCACCAGCTCACGCACCATGGCCAGGGCGGCGGGGACGCCTTCGGCCTCGGGGATCGAGGAGAGCCCGGCATAGAGGGTGCCGCCGTAGGGGGCGGGGAAACCGAGGGCCCTGATGCGCTCGGCGATCAGGTCGAGGGCGGTCCAGAGCTCGGTGTACTGGTCCATGAACATCAGGTGGAGCGTGTTGAACATCGGTCCGGTCACGTTCCAGTGGAAGCCGTGGGTCTTGGCGTAGAGCACGGTGCTGTCGGCCAGCACGCGGCCAAGTCCCTCGGCGATCTGCTGGCGCCGGTCCGCCGGGATGCCGATGTCGATGGGGGGAGCGGTGGGGGGCATGGCGGGGGAGCGGGAGTCGCCAGTCTAAGGCGAAGTAATTCCGCTTTATGGTGGCGCCTTGGCGGCAACGGCGCAGCAGTGGCGTTCCCTCAGCCCTCCTCCTCGCTCCAGGTGCTGGCCACGTGCAGTTCCTCCAGCTGCTTCGGGGCCACATCGGCCGGGGCCTGGGTCATCAGGCACCGCGCCTGCTGGGTTTTCGGGAAGGCGATCGTGTCGCGGATCGACTCCTCGCCGGCCAGCAGCATTACCAGCCGGTCCATGCCGAAGGCGATGCCGCCGTGGGGCGGGGCGCCCATGTCGAGGGCCTCCATCAGGAAGCCGAACTGGCGCTCGGCCTCCTCCAGGGGCAAGCCGATGGTCTGCAGCACCTGACGCTGCAGGGCGGAATCGTGGATGCGCAGGGAGCCGCCGCCCAGCTCCAGGCCGTTGAGCACAAGGTCGTAGGCCTGGGCCCGGGCCGTGGGGAGCGTGCCGGCCCAGGCGGCCGGATCGCTGCCCAGATCTTCGGCGTTGGGGGCGCAGAAGGGGTGGTGCAGGGCTTCGAGGCGGTTCTCGCCGGCGTTGAACTCGAACATCGGGAAATCCACCACCCAGAGGAAGTTCCACTGGTCGTTGTCCCGCTCGGCCGGCACCAGGCCCAGTTCGCGGGCCAGGTACTGGCGCACCCGGTCGAGGGCCTTGTGGACGGTGGCGGTGTCGCCGGCCCCGAACAGCAGCAGGGTGCCTTCCGTGGCGCCGGTGCGCTCCAGCAGTTCCGCCTTCATCGCGGCCGTGAGGTTGTCCTTGATGGCGCCGATCGTGTCGATCTCGCCGCCGGCCCGCACCCGGATGAAGGCCAGGCCGCCGGCCCCCGCCTTCTGGGCCTCGCTGAACACATCCCCGCCGGGCTTGATGCGCACGTTGCTGACGGCTTCGTTGCCGCCGGCCACGGCGATGCACTTCACCGAGCCCCCGGCGGCCACGGCGCCGGAGAACACCTTGAAGCCCATGTCCCGGACGATGTCCGAGGCGTCGGTGAGCTCCATGCCGTAGCGGGTGTCGGGGCGGTCGGTGCCGTAGCGGGCCATCGCCTCGTGCCAGGTGAGGCGGGGGAAAGGCCGCGGCAGCTCGATCCCCTTCACCTGCTTCCAGATGGCGGCGATCAGGCCCTCGTTGAGCGCCAAGATCTCCTCCTGGTCCATGAAGCTCATCTCCATGTCCAGCTGGGTGAACTCCGGCTGGCGGTCGGCCCGCAGGTCCTCGTCGCGGAAGCAGCGGGCCACCTGGTAGTAGCGCTCGATGCCCCCCACCATCAGCAGCTGCTTGAACAGCTGGGGCGACTGGGGCAGGGCGAACCACTCACCGCCGCAGACCCGGCTGGGCACCAGGTAGTCGCGGGCGCCCTCGGGGGTGGAGCGGGTGAGCACCGGGGTCTCCACCTCGATGAAGCCCTCCCCCTCCAGATAGCCGCGGGCGGCCCGCACGGTGGCGTGGCGCAGGCGCAGGTTGCGGCCCATGCGCTCGCGGCGCAGGTCGAGGTAGCGGTGGCGCAGGCGCAGCTCCTCGCGGGTGTTCTCCTCGTCGTGCACCGACACCGGGAAGGGCAAGTTGCCGCGCACCTCGTTGAGAACCGTGATGCCGCTCGCCAGCACCTCGATCGCACCGGTGGCCAGGCGTTCGTTGAGGGACTCGGCCGGCCGGGCCCGCACCTTGCCCTCCACCCGCAGCACCGTCTCGTTGCGCAGCCGCTCGGCAACGGCGAAGGCGGCGGGGGCCAGGTCGGGATCCACCGTGATCTGCACGGTGCCGCTGCAGTCGCGCAGGTCGATGAAGATCACCCCGCCGTGGTCACGGCGCCGGTCGACCCAGCCGCCCAGCTGGACGGCCTCGCCGATGGCGTCGTTGCGCAGATCGCCGCACCCGTGGCTGCGCATGGTGGCAAGCAGAACGAATCCGCGAGTTTCCCACAGGGCGCCTGCGGGTGGTTCAGGGGTGGCCGGAGCAGGGCCGGAAGGGCCCTCAGCCGCGCCGGTAGAACGGCCGCTTGACCACCACGGCCGGCTCGGCCCGCCCGCGGATCTCGACCGCCAGCTCCGTGCCGGGCTTCGCCGCCGCCGCCGGCACGTAGGCCAGGGCCACCGCTTCCCCCAGGGTGGGGGACCAGGTACCGCTGGTGACCTCGCCCACCGGCTTCCCATCGAGGAGCACCGGGTAGCCGTGGCGGGCGATGGCGCGGCCCTGCAGCTTCAGCCCCACCAGCTTCCGGCCCACCCCCTCGGCGGTCTGGCGCTCCAGGGCGGCGCGGCCGATGAAATCGGCAGGCATTTCCAGGTGCACCAGCCAGCCCAGGCCCGCCTCCAGGGGGGTGGTGGCCGCATCCATCTCGTTGCCGTAGAGGTGCATCGCCGCCTCCAGCCGCAGGGTGTCGCGGGCGCCGAGGCCGCAGGGGGTGACGCCGTCGGCCAGCAGCCGCTGCCACAGCGCCACGCCGGCCTCGCGGCCCAGCAGCAGCTCGAAGCCGTCCTCACCGGTGTAGCCCGTGCGGCCCACGAACACCGGCGCGCCGTCGATGGCCAGCTCCCGGTGGCCGAAGCGGGGCAGTCCCGCCAGGCTCGTGCCCACCAGGGCCTCAAGGCGGGCGGGGGCCTCCGGACCCTGCAGGGCCAGCAACACCCCGTCGCCCTTGCGGTCGGTGATGGTGATGCCCTCGGGCTCCAGCTGGCTGGTGATCCAGGCGGTGTCGGCCTCGGCGCAGGCGGCGTTGATCACCAGCACCACTTCATCGCGCTCCCCCTCGGGGCCGGCGACGCGGCCGCGGTCGTAGACGATCAGGTCGTCAAGGATGCCGCCGGCCTCGTTGAGCAGCACCGTGTAGCAGGCCTCGCCGGGGCCGATGCGGAACAGGTCGGTGGGCACCAGCCGCTGCAGGGCGTCCTTGGTGCCCTGCCCGCGCAGGGTGAGCACCCCCATGTGGGAGATGTCGAAGACGCCGCAGTGCTGGCGCACGGCGTTGTGCTCCTGCACCAGGCCGGAGAACTGGATCGCCATCTGCCAGCCGGCGAAGGGCACCATGCGGGCCCCGGCGGCGATGGCGGCGGCATCCAGGGGTGTGCGGCGCAGGGAGGTGGGATCCATCGGAGGCGACCGGCCGGCCAGGGGGACGCCGGAGCAGGGTGGCGCGATCCTATGGAGCGGCGGCCGCCTATACCGGAGGTGCGGCTGCCAATACCGAAGAAAGCCTGTGATTCGGCTTCCACCCCTATCACACCGGCAAGGAAATGCGTACTTTGAATGGCCCAATGGTTCAAGAGGATGGGCAACCGTCCCAACTGCCGCAGCTGCCGCCACTGCACCCCTCCCGCCGGGGTGGAGATGGGATGGTGTCAGCTGCGTCAGCTCCCCATCCACCCCGAACTGGTGGCTGACCTGTGGTGCCACCACTGGACGGCCCGCCCGCCGCGGCTGCCGGTGGTCTCCCCCGAGGCCCTGCTCAAGCAGTCCCGCCATCCGGTCGCGAGCCAGCAGCTGAGCCTGGCCACCGGCCTGCCCTGAAATCTGAGCAAAAACGGAAAAGCGTAACGATTGATTCCGTTTCGCCTTTCTTCTGGCTATTCTCCCTCCCTTCCAGTAGCGGAACGGTCCGTTTAGCCCTAGGAAGGCAGAACCCCGTCCACCCCGACCACGGAGGTCCCCTGCGTTGATCAGAACCGCCACATCCCCATCACCCCTTGAGCTGATGGCCGTCCATGTGGATTGTGAAACCTTCACCCTCCCAACGGGAGCCCACGTCTTCAGCCGCGGCGCCAGCGCCAACGCCATCTATGCCGTGCGACGCGGCATCGTCGAGCTGGTGGGCGAGCAGGGTGAAAAAACCTGCTATCGCCCCGGTGAGCTGTTCAGCTACCAGGACATCACCTGGCGCGAACTGAGCCACCGCAGCGACGCCTTCGCGCGCACGCCCGTGGAGGTGCTGCGCCTCGACCGGCTCCGCTTCCTCAACCTGCTGCACAACCACCCCACCCTGGCCGTGCAGCTGATCGGGCAGCAGCACACCCGCCTTCGGGAGCAGCGCGCCAGCGGCACCTGCTGCTACTGAGCCGGGGCGCCTGAGGGCAGCGGCCGCCCGAGCAGCAGCAGCAGGCTGCGGGTCACCTTGGCGGCCAGCACGGCGCTGACGCCGCTCGGGTCGAGCTGGGGGGCCAGTTCGACAACGTCGGCGGCCACGAGCCGGTGCTGGCGCAGTTCCTCCACCAGCTCAGCGAACTGGGGCCAGTGGAAGCCGCCGGGTTCGGGCGTGCCCGTGCCCGGCAGCACCGCCGGATCGAACCAGTCGAGATCGACGGTGAGATAGAGGGGCCGGCCCCGCAGGGGTGCCAGCGCCGCCGCCATGGCGTCGATCGGCACCAGGCGGCCGGTGGCGCGCAGCTCCTGGAACTCCTCGCGGGTGCCGCTGCGGATGGCGATCTGGCGCAGCTGGCCGCTGGGCAGCACCTCCAGGCAGCGGCGCATGGCGCAGGCGTGGCTGTGGCGGGCCCCGAGCCACTCCTTGCGCAGGTCGGCGTGGGCATCGAGCTGCACCAGCACCAGATCGGGATGGCGCCGCGCAACCGCCGCCACCGCCCCGCTGCTGATCGAGTGCTCACCGCCCAGCATCAGGGGCGCCAGGCCCAGATCCAGCACCGCCCCGGTGGCCCGGCCCACGGCCTCCACCACCGGCTCGGGGGCGCCGAAGGGGATCGCCACCGCCCCCAGGTCGGCGAAGGCCAGGTCCTCGAGGTCGAGGTCGAGCTGGGGGTCGTAGCTCTCCAGGCCGCTACTCACGTCCCGGATCGCCGCCGGGCCGAAGCGGGTGCCGGGGCGGAAGGAGGTGGTGCCGTCGTAGGGAACGCCGAACAGGCCCACGGCGCAGCCGAAGGGGTCGCGGCGGGCACCCATGTAGATCGCCCCTTCGGTGTCGAACAGCTCCTGGCTCATGGCTGGCTCCCCACGTCGGCCAGGGCGCGCTCCACGAAGGCCGGCACCGCCTCGAAGGCCCCCCGCTGCCAGCGGGGCGACCAGATGCTGCAGCCCGGCGCCACCGCCGCGGCCCGCTCCGGCAGCGGCTCGCGGTACCGGGGGCCGTCGGGGCAGGCGAAGGTCCAGCTCCACCAGCCGCTCGGGTACATCGGCACCCAGCCGTACATCGGATCGGCGTGGCCGAACACGTCGCGCAGCAGCCGCACGGTGTCGATGTGGACCTGGCGGAAGGCCTCGGGGGATTCGCTCTGGGTGGCGAACACGCCGCCCGGGCGCAGCAGGCGGCGGCAGTGCTGGAAGAAGGTGCGGTTGAACAGGCCCTCGGCCGGCCCGGCCGGATCGGAGCCGTCCACCAGCACCACGTCGTAGCTGGCAGCGGGGGCATTGGCGGCCCAGGCAATGCCGTCGCCGACGGTGAGGTGGAAGCGCGGGTCGCTCCAGGCGTCGCCGCCCAGGCTGGGCAGGTGCTTGCGGGAGAGCTCCACCACCAGCCCGTCGATCTCCACCATGTCGAGGTGGGCGACGCCGGGGTGGCGCAGGCACTCCCGGGCGGTGCCGCCGTCACCACCGCCGATCACCAGCACCCGCTCGATGGAGGCGGCGGCGCAGAGGGCCGGATGGACCAGGGGTTCGTGGTAATGACGCTCCTGCCGTTCCGCCGTCATCCAGCAGCCGTCGAGCAGCAGGCCCTTGCCGTAGGTCTGGCTGTCGATGATGGTGATCCGCTGGTAAGGGCTGGTGTGCTCCTCCACCACGGTGGCGGCCAGGCCGTAGCGCACGCCACCCAGCTCCTCGTCCACCCAGGCGTCCGGAGGGCCGGCGTCGGCCGGTGGCTGTTGCGGTCCCATGCGGTTGGCTCGTGGCTTTCCAGCTAAACCTTCGGCAGGACCCCTTGTCACGGCGCCATGGCACATTCCAGACGCCACCTGCTGAGGCTCCTCGCCCTGGCGGGCGCCGGCGTGGCCCTCGACACCCTGGGGCCCCGACCGGCGGCGGCGGAGACGGCAGCGAAGACGGACGGCACCCTGGTGGAGCGGCTCTCGGTGTGCCACCCCGGCGGCGATCCGCTCCAGGAGCTGCTGCGCCGCAACCGCGACTTCTGCAAGGCCTGGCAAGGCGCCGAGCGCAGCGCCGATCCCCTCTCGCGGGCCACCCTGCTGCTCGAGACCTGGCCGATGCACTGCCAGGTGCGCCCCGATGCCCTCGCCGCCGGCCAGCGGCCCTGGGCCTCAGTGCTCTGCTGCGCCGACTCGCGGGTGGCGCCGGAGTGGATCTTCGCCTGCGGCGCCGGGGAGCTGTTCGAGGTGCGCAGCGCCGGCAACACGGCCTTCGATGCGGGGGTGGCCTCACTGGAGTATGCCGTGGGGGAGCTGGCGGTGCCCCTGATCCTGGTGATGGGCCACAGCGGCTGCGGCGCGGTGACCGCCGCCATGGCCAGCAACCCGCTCACGCCGTTGCTGGAGGAGCTGGTGGCGCCGATCCGGGCCAGCCTCGAGCCCGGTGCCGACCTGGCCCAGGCGGTGCGCCGCAACGCCAGGGCCGCCGCCGCCGCCCTGCCCCAGCGCAGCGCCCTGCTGCGCCAGGCGGTGGCGGAGGGGCGGCTGACCATCCAGGCCGCCTACTTCGACATCGGCAGCGGCGAAGTGAGCCTGGTGTGAGCGGCGATCTGCCCCTGGGGAACGGCCGGGTGATCCCGGCGGCCGAGCTGGGCTGGCGCTTCTCGCGCGCCTCCGGCCCCGGCGGCCAGGGGGTGAACACCACCGACTCCCGGGTGGAGCTGGTGTTCGACCTGGCCGCCAGCGACGCCCTGCCCCCCGCCCTGCGGGAGCGGGCCCTGCGGCGGCTGAAGGCCCGGCTCACCCCGGCCGGCCTGGTGGTGGTGGCGGCGGAGCACCGCTCCCAGTGGCAGAACCGTCAGGCGGCCCAGAAACGCCTGGTGGAGCTGATCCAGGCGGCGATCGCGCCGCCGCCGCCGCCCCGCCGGCCCACGAAGCCCAGCCGGGGCTCGGTGGAGCGGCGGCTGAAGGCCAAACGGCAGCGAGGATCGATCAAGAACAACCGGCGGCAGGGTCCGCCGGAGGAGTCGTAGGACCGGGATCCTGCTCGGCGCGGATCTGGGCCTTGGCCGCCTGCCAGTGGCCTTCCAGCTCGGCGATGCCCCGGCCGCCGAGATCCCCGCCCAGGGCGGCCTCCACCCGGGAGAAGCGGTCGAGGAAACGGCGGTTGGTGCCCGCCAGGCCCTCCTCCGGGTCGAGCCCGCACCAGCGGGCCACGTTCACCAGGGTGAAGAGCACATCGCCCAGTTCCTCCTGGGCGTGGGCCCGGTCGCCGCTGGCCACGGCCTCCCGCAGCTCGTCGAGCTCCTCCTGCACCTTCGCCCACACCCCTTCGATGGCGTCCCACTCGAAGCCGGCGGCGGCGGCCTTGCGCGAGATGGTCATGGCGCCAGCCAGGGCGGGCTGGCCGCGCACCTTCTCCGCCAGGCGGTCGCTGAGGGGGCTGGCGCTGGCGGGCTGCTGGCGCTCGGCGGCCTTGATCGCCTCCCAGCTGCGGCGCACGGCCTCCGGATCGCCGGCCGGCTCCGCCGCCGGATCGAACACATGCGGGTGGCGGCGCACCAGCTTGGCGGCGATGGCACGGGCGACGGCGGCCAGGTCGAAGCGCCCCTCCTCGCTGGCGATGCGGGCGTGCAGGACCACCTGCAGCAGCAGGTCGCCCAGCTCTTCGGCCAGGTGATCGTCGTCGCCGCGGCGGATCGCATCGGCCACCTCATGGGCCTCCTCGAGCACGTAGGGGATCAGGGTGCTGTGGGTCTGGGCCAGGTCCCAGGGGCAGCCGCCCTCCGGGTCCCGCAGCCGGTCCACGATCGCCACCAGCTCCGCCAGGGCCTCCAGCGCGGCCCCATCGGCTTCAGAAGCGGGAAGCGGCCATGAACCGGACATCGCAGGCATGGAGAAGCACGGGCACCATCCTTGGCGATGGCAGCGGCCCGGTGATCAGGCCAGGCCTGCGACCGCCTGCTGCAGAGCATCATGGCGGCTGAGGGTGGTGCGCTCCAGGGGAAGCTTGGCGTACAGCCCCAGCTTCTCGAGGCGCTGGCGCGTGGTGCCGCTGGCGCCGACCACGAACACCTGGCGACCCTTCTCGATCGCTTCCTCGACGGCCAGTTCCACCGCCAGGGCCGCGGTGACGCCGAGGTGGGACACCTCGGTGAGATCGAAGACCACCGCCTTGCAGACGCCGATGGCGTTGTGCTCGCGGCCGATGGCCTTGGCCACGCCGAAGATCATCGCCCCGGTGAGCTGGAAGAGCAGCACCTCGCCCTTGCCCTGGTCCAGGAGGGTCTTCTCCTCAGGGTTGAGCAGAAGATCGCCATCGCCGGTGGAGATCGACTTGACCGACTTGCTCTGCAGCGCGCTCATCTTGTCGATGGTGAGGATGTTGGCGATGAACACGCCGATCCCCACGGCGGCGATCAGATCCACCAGCACGGTGAGGGCGATCACCAGGTACATGATCAGCGCCCCGGTGATCGAGATGCGATGGGCGCGTTTGAGGAAGCCCCAGTCGACGATGTCGAAGCCCACCTTCAGGGCGATGCCCGCCAGCACGGCCTGCGGGATCTGGGCCGCCAGGCGGGTTCCCGCCAGGATCACCAGCATCAGGATCAGGGCACGGCTGATGCCGGAGAGGGCGCTGCGGCCCCCCGCCTGGATGTTGACGACGGTGCCCATGGTGGCGCCGGCGCCGGCGATGCCGCCGAACAGGCCCGAGGCCAGGTTGCCGAGGCCCTGGCCGATCAGCTCCTTGTTGGGATCGTGCTCGGTGCGGGTGATGCTGTCGGCGATCACGGCGGTGAGCAGGGCGTCGATGCAGCCGAGCATGCCGAGCACGGCGGCATCGATGAGCATCAGCTGCAGCTGGGGCAGCTCGAAGTGGGGCAACTGCAGGGTGGGGAAACCGGAGGCGATCTCGCCGATGCGGCGAATGTCCTCACCTCCGGCTGCAGCCCCGCCACCGCTTCCGGTGAGCAGGGTCAGGGAGAGGACCGTGCCCAGCACCAGGGCGATCAGCTGGGGCGGCGCCACCTTCTTGATCTTGCCCGGGGTGAACCAGAGGATCGCCAGCGTGATCACCGCCAGGGTGACTTCAGCCGGTCGGGCGTTGGCGAACAGGGAGGGCAGGCTGGTGAGGGTTCCCATCACGCCTCCCTTGGGGATGGCCTGTCCGAGGAAGGGACCGAGCTGCAGCACCATCAGGATGATGCCGATGCCGCTCATGAAGCCCGAGATCACCGTGTAGGGCATCTGGGTGACGTAGCGGCCCAGCTTGAGCATCCCGAAGACGATCTGGAACACCCCGGCCAGCATCACCACGGTGAAGGCCATGGCCAGGCCGTTCTCCGGATCCCGGGCGGTGAGGCTGGCGATGACGGCCGTCATCACCACCGTCATCGGCCCGGTGGGCTCGGAGATCAGGGTGGGGGTGCCGCCGAACAGGGCCGCGAACAGCCCAACCAGCACAGCGCCCCAGAGGCCGGCGGCCGCGCCGGCACCGGAGGCCACACCGAAGGCCAGGGCCATCGGCAGGGCGATCACCGCCGCCGTGACCCCTCCGAACAGATCCCCCTTGATGTTGCTGGTGCTGATGTGGTTCAGCAGGCGGAAGCTGGACGGTCGAGGGGCCGCCGAATCGGTTGCCATCACTACAGACAGGTGTGGTGGGCGCAACCATAGGGGTTACTCACGCCCTCTGGGTGTCCTCGACCGTTTCAGGGCCAGGGCCGATGAGAATCGCAATCTTGCGCGGGGGAGGCCTGCCCTCCCTGTCGTCAAGTTCGCTCCTGTCTCCAGGTGAACCCGTCCGGCTCCGGTCGCACCATATCGGCCCTGAAGAAGCGTGATCTGGAGATGGCCGTCGCCACGCCATTGAGGTCCTGGCGACGCGAAGACGGACAAGCCTTTTCAGGTGCTGCACCAATTCCTGCCCAGGCCAGAAGCCTTGGCAAACCTGCACTTTACGCATCGCAAGACGACGTCACCAGGCCAGCCCTGGCTTCCATCGTCATGGTCGCAGCCAGCGGCCAGAACGCTTCTGAGCACGAAGCAGAGACGTATGCCCTGGCTTGCTGACAGGCCGGACCCAACATCGCTTCATCCTGGGGCGCCGCTGAAGGAGTGTCGCATCAGAGCAGAACATATGCCTTGGATGTCTTGCACACCATTCAGTAGGTGAGCGCGTGCCGATAACGATGCCTTATGGCTATCATGGCCCCGACATCGACCGTCTGGACCTGCTACCTTCCTCTCGTTAATTACAGGAGTTGCAGACTCACAACGTGGAATTCATCTCCGATTTCATCCCGCTCTTCATTGAGCAGTTTCAGTCCCCGACCCTCGGATTTCTGATCGGAGGCATCGTGGTCGCCTCCCTTGGCAGCCAACTGGCCATCCCCGATTCGATCTACAAGTTCATCAGCTTCTTCCTGTTGATGAAGATCGGCCTGACCGGCGGGATCGCCATTCGCAACTCCAACCCCTCCGAGATCCTGCTCCCTGCGCTCGCAGCGGTACTGGTTGGCATCGCGATCGTGTTCATCGGCCGCTACACCCTGGGGAAACTGCCCGGCATCAAGGTGGCCGATGCCGTGGCCACAGGTGGTCTGTTCGGCGCGGTCAGCGGCTCCACCCTGGCGGCAGTGCTGCCCCAGCTGGATGCCGCCAAGATCCCCTTCGAGGCCTGGACGGCGGCTCTCTACCCCTTCATGGATATCCCGGCGCTGGTGACGGCGATCGTGGTGGCCAGCGTCTACCTCAGCAAAAAGAGCGGCAACGCCTCAGAAAAAGTCGAGATCTGGCCGATCATCAAAGAAAGCCTGCAGAGCTCGGCCGTCACCTCGCTGCTGCTGGGCGTGGCCCTTGGCATTCTCACCAAGCCCGAACCCGTCTATGAGAGCTTCTTCAACCCCCTGTTCCGCGGCTTCCTCGCGGTTCTGATGATCATCATGGGGATGGAGGCCGCCCAGCGGATGAACGAGCTGCGCAAGGTGGCCCAGTGATTTGCCATCTACGCCTTCATTGCCCCCATCCTGCATGGCTTTCTGGCCTTCGGCCTTGGCCTCATCATTCACAAGATCACTGGCTTCAGTATCGGTGGCGCCGTTGTGTTGGCGGTGATCGCCGCGTCCAGTTCGGATATCTCAGGCCCGCCCACGCTTCGTGCCGGTATCCCTTCGGCGCATCCCTCGGCCTACATCGGTGCCTCCACAGCCATCGGCACCCCCGTGGCGATCGCTATCTGCATCCCTCTGTTTATCGGGATTGCAGAGATGCTCCTCGGTCGATAAGCTACCGATCCACTATCAGTCCCATCAACATCCCCTATTGAGGTCAAAAAGATGAGTCAACAAGTCTGGAAGCTGGTGATCGTGGCAGAGGAAATCCTCTCCAAGAAACTCATCAAGCTGATCAAGGCAGCAGGTGCCACGGGTTACACGGTCAATGCAGCCGGCGGTGAAGGGAGCCGCAATGTGCGCTCCACGGGAGAGCCCAGCGTGTCCCACACCCTCGCCAATGTCAAAATCGAGGTGCTCACCGGCACCCGCGAGCTGGCCGACACCATCACCCGTGAGATCGAAGCCAAGTTTTACGCGGACTTCTCGATCATCACCTATATCTACCCGGTGGAAGCCCTGCGCGATCACAAATTCTGATCCAGCGGGTCCCCCCTCGCCCTTCCGTTGCCCCCATGGCGCGCGGGGCTCTGCCGAGGCCACGGGCCGCCGCGGAAACCTGCGGCGGCATGCTCCTCCCTACCTCTGCAACACGGCTCCGACCGGATCCATCACCACCGCTGATCGGGTCCATCACGGGATCCTCTGGTTTCCGGTGTCTTGCAGACAACAGTTCGAGCCTCCTTCCCACTAAAACTGCTCCCACCCCCAAGGCCACCGGATGGATTTGTTGCCAACGCTGCTGATGGAAGTCGGCAGCCACCAGGTTGAAGTGACGGAGACCCTGATCGGGGTCGGCCGTTTTCTGGTCATTTTCGTGGCGGCCCGCTTCATGGCCGAGCTGATGGTGCGCCTCCAGCTGCCCACCATCCTCGGCGAGCTGGTCGCCGGGGTGATCATCGGCGCCTCCGGTCTGCATCTGGTCGTGCCCCCCGAGGCCCAGGCCCAGCTGAGCGGCGCTCTGCTCGGGATGCTGAGCTCCCTGGGCGGCATGAGCCCGGAGTCGATCAGTTCTCTGTATTCCGAGACGTTTTCCAGCCTGAAGGCGGTGGCCGAGATCGGCCTCTTCTCCCTGCTCTTCCTGACGGGCCTGGAAAGCGAGCTGGATGAACTGGTAGCGGTCGGCATCCAGGCCGGCACCGTGGCCTTCACCGGCGTGGTGCTGCCCTTCGCCGCCGGCACCGCCGGGCTCTACTACCTCTTCCACGTGCCGTTCATCCCGGCCGTGTTCGCCGGTGCCGCCATGACGGCCACCTCGATCGGCATCACGGCGAGCGTGTTCGGTGAGCTGCAGTGGCTCAAGCGCAAGGAAGGCCAGATCGTCATCGGCGCCGCCGTGCTCGATGACATCCTCGGCATCGTCATCCTGGCGGTGGTGGTCTCCCTGGCCGGGGGCGGTTCCTTCACCCTCGGGCCGGTCGTGAAGCTGTGCGTCGCGGCGGTGATCTTCGTGGCCGTCGCCCTGGTGCTCAGCCGTTTCGCCGCCCCCGCCTTCGACTGGGTGGTCGACCACCTCAAGGCCCCCGGCGATGTGGCGGTGGCCAGCTTCGTGGTGCTCACCCTCTGCTGCTTCGCCGCCCAGGCCATCGGCCTGGAGGCCGCCCTCGGGGCCTTCGCCGCCGGCCTGATCCTCAGCGCCTCCAAGCACACCCACGACATCGAAGCCGCCGTCAAACCCCTGGTGGCCCTGTTCGCCACGGTGTTCTTCGTGCTGATCGGCACCGGCATGGACCTCTCGGTGCTCAACCCCTTCGATCCCGCCAACCGCGAGGGGCTGGTGGTGGCCCTGTTCCTGCTGGTGGTGGCCGTGGCCGGCAAGGTGGCCGCCGGCTGGACCTACACCAGCAAGGACCCCACCAACCGGCTGGTGGTGGGTCTGGGGATGATGCCCCGCGGCGAGGTGGGTCTGATCTTCCTGGGACTCGGCACCCAGGCCGGCATCCTCACCCCGGCCCTGGAAGCCGCCATCCTGTTGATGGTGATCGGCACCACCTTCCTGGCCCCGGTTCTGCTGCGTCTCGTGATCGGTGGTCAGTCGGAGCCCGCGGCCCAGACCACCTGAGCCGTCCAGCCTCCAGGCCCATCCGATTCGCCGCCCTGCCGGTACCTCCGTTATCCATCCCCTCCATCCATGGGCGTTGCCGATCTGAACGGCCCCACCACCACCCTGGCCCCGCCGTTCCCGGCCCTGCGCCGAGGCCGGCTCGACACCCTGCAGGTGAACCTGGGCTACCGCTGCAACCAGAGCTGCAGCCACTGCCATGTGAACGCCGGCCCCAGCCGCACCGAGATGATGGATCCGGCCACCATCGCCCTGGTGCCGGCGGTGCTGCGGGCCCGGGCGATCGCCAGCCTCGATCTCACCGGCGGCGCGCCGGAGCTGCACCCCGGCTTCCGTGACCTGGTGCGCCAGGCCCGGGGGCTGGGGGTGGCGGTGATCGACCGCTGCAACCTCACCATTCTCAGTGAACCCGGCCAGGCGGACCTGGCCGCCTTCCTGGCCCAGCAGGGGGTGAAGGTGGTGGCCTCCCTGCCCTGCTACCTCGCCGACAACGTCGACCGTCAGCGCGGTGATGGCGTGTTCGAACGCAGCCTGGCGGGTCTGCGCCAGCTCAACGCCCTCGGCTACGGCGAAGCCGGCTCGGGCCTGGAACTGGATCTGGTGTACAACCCCCAGGGCCCCAGCCTGCCGCCCCCCCAGGCGGCCCTCGAGGCCGACTACCGGCGGGAGCTGACCGATCGCTTCGGACTGCGCTTCAACCGCCTGTTCACGATCACCAACATGCCCATCCAGCGCTTCGCGGCGGTGCTGCGCCAGCAGGGGCAGCTGGAGGGCTACATGGCGCTGCTGCGCCAGCACCACAACCCGGCCAACCTGGCCCAGGTGATGTGCCGCAGCACCCTCAGCGTCGACTGGCAGGGCTTCCTCTACGACTGCGACTTCAACCAGATGCTCGGCCTGCCGGCCGGCGGCGGCAGCCCAAGGGCCCACCTGCGCCAGCTCCTGGAGCAGGAGCCCGATGGCCAAGCCATCGCCGTGGCCGACCACTGCTTCGGCTGCACCGCCGGCGCCGGCTCCAGCTGCGGGGGGGCGCTGAGCTGAGGCCCCGAAATGCCCGGGAGCACCCTGAGCCCAGCGGCCTCAGCGGCTCTGGCGATTCAGGTCCCAGTCGTAGGGGAGGTAGGCGAAGCGGTAATCGCCGCCCAGGATCAGGGCGCGCTCGGCGGCGGGGCGGTAGCGGGCGATGAAGCGCAGCACGGCGCTCTGCTGCGCGTGGCCCGGCACGGGCTCCGCGTCAGGATCGGCCCGCTGCCAGTCCTCGGCGAACCACTGGAAGATCTGGGAGATCCGCACCGTGCCGGCGGCCCGGTCGATCGCCAGGCCCACGGGGCTGGCCAGCCAGCGGGTCGTCTGATCCTCCAGCTGCCGCTCCAGCGCTGCCCCCGTGAAGGCCTCCTGCCGCAACGGCGGGCAGCTGATGGCGGCGCACACCAGGGCCGCGTGGATGCGGGGTTCGTTGTACTCGCGCCGCAGGATCTCGTGCTCGATGGCATCGAGGGTGAGGCCGCGGCCCATCAGCTGGTGGCGGCGGAACTTCCACACACCGGGAATGTCCCTGATGCTGGGCCGGATCGGATCGTTGTCGATGATCGCGCGCAGGGTGAAGGCGTTGTAAGCGTTGATCAGCAGGGCGATCTGCTCCGCCTCCGGCCAGGAGGCGAAGCGCTCGGGGGCCAGGGCGCCCAGCGCCTTGATGTAGCGATCGAGCTGGGCCGGATCGCGCTGCAGGGCGGCGTAATCCACCAGACCCTGGCCATCCACCACCGACCGCAGCACCACGTTGTAGGGGCCGGGATCGAGGGGCGGCTGGGGGGCGGTGGCCACCGGGGACGGGCGGCTGGCGCCGGCCGCCGTCCACGGGGCCGGCCCGCCGCCGCAGCCCGTGGCGGTGATCAGCACCAGGCCGCAGGCCAGCAGCAGCGGGGTGCGGGAGCGGACTCGGACCATGGCGCAACGGAGGAACACCAGGGGTTTACCGGCCAGGGGCCGATTCGGTTCGATCCCGGGCACTGAGCAGCAGCCCCAGCAGCAGGGGCAGCCACAGCAGCAGCCGCTCTGCGGTGGTGAGCTGCCAGTCCGGCAGGCGTGAGGGGAGCATGAAGTAAACGAACGCCGAAAGGCTCACCAGCCGCGCCCCCCAGTTCTGGCTGGGCACGGCGAAGGGCATCAGCCAGATGAAGTACCAGGCGTGCACCACCGGCGAGAGCAGCAGCAGGGCCAGCAGGTAGCGCCAGGCGAACACACCCAGCCGGGCGCTGGTGACCAGCAGCACCAGCAGCACCGGCAGCAGCAGCAGCCCATGCACCGCATTGGTCTGCTGGCTCCAGGGCCAGAGCTGGCCGATCCAGTGCGGCAGCCACTCGGCGCTGCGGCCGTGGCGGATGAAGCTGGAGCCGGTGGGCAGCAGCGGGCAGCTGCTCAGGCCGCAGAACAGGGAGGCCCCCAGCATCAGCGGCGCCAGGCCCAGCAGCAGGGTGGCCAGCACCGGGGCAGGCCGCCGGAACCGGCGCCAGCGGCTCCAGGCCCGCTGCAGCAACAGCGGCAGGGTGATCCACTTGAGGGCCACGCTCAGGCCCAGCAGCAGGTCGATGCAGGCCTGGGGGCGTTGGCCCCGGGGCGGGGGCTCCCGCTCGGCCAGCAGCCAGCCGGCCACCAGCGGCAGCAGGAACCAGCTGTCGTAGTGCCCGCCGCCGCTGAGGCCATAGATCACCAGCGGGTTCCAGGCGTAGAGCGCCGCCCGCGACGGTCCGAAGCGGGCCGCCAGCAGGCCGGCGATGGCCAGGTCGGCGGCCGTGAACGACAGCTTGAACAGCAGCACCTGCTGGGCCACGGCGGCATGCAGCCGGAACAGGAGCTGCGCCAGGGGCGGATAGATGGCGGTGGTGTCGGGGTGGTTGATCGACGACCACCACGGCGTGCGCAACCCCTCCAGCACCGCGGCATCCGGGGGCAGCGCGTAGGGACTGAAGCCATGCAGCTGGATCCCCCCCTCCCAGAGGTACCGCCAGATGTCGTCGCCGGGCTCCATCGCCAGCAGGGCCAGCCTTGTGAGTACCGCGACGGCCCAGAACAGGGCCCGGGGGATGGTGGGCAGCGACCAGGAGAGGGCGAAACCCAGCCCCATCACGGCGGCCGCCCGCCAGAACGGCAGCAGCTGGGCGGCGTCGAACAGGTCACCGTGGGGGCGCATCAGCAACGCCCCGCCGATCAGCAGCAGGGCACTGGCCGGCAGCTGCAGGCGCCGCAGCAGGGAGGACAGCGCCATCAGCGCGGCCCTCGCCGCAGGGATCGCCGCAGAGTTCGCCGCAGCCAGAGGCCGCCCAGGCTGGTGAGGATCACCCATCCGGCCCGGAGGCTGGCGCCCCAGCGCCCGGAAATCTTCGAGGCGCCGGCCAGGCGCGGGCGATGGGAGAT
>Ga0194134_10001808_pt1 | contig 27170 bp, 27 predicted proteins | sample TA2KigOff0mmetaG_FD_148602 | JGI IMG/M metagenome (GOLD analysis project Ga0194134, IMG submission 148602) | Freshwater microbial communities from Lake Tanganyika, Tanzania - TA2015056 Kigoma Offshore 0m | ecosystem: Environmental > Aquatic > Freshwater > Lake | place: Tanzania: Lake Tanganyika... | reverse complement strand
GCTGAGGGTGGATTAACGCCAGCTTCAAGTTCAAGTCGTCTATATTCAGCGCGCATGAAATTTTCGACAACATTTAGCCGCTGATTGAACTCCGGATATTCAGGGAAGCTTCGGTTTTCAATCGCCCGCTGCTTTTTCTTATTCCAAAACATAGGCTTTATGGACTCGCTCACATAGATCTTTACGCTTATCCCGTGGTAGCAAATCTTACAAAATACTGGCGTCGGCTTCTTCGACTTTGGTTCCTTCAAATAAAAATTAATACGCATACGATGTCTGGCAAATTTGAGTTGAACGCATGGAAAATTCCAAATTCGAGCCAAAGGGGACACTACAGGGGACACTGAAGGGGACAGATTGGCTTTATTTGTTCAAATCAGGCTGCAATTGGTTGTAACTCTATGTGCCTAAGAGAAGATGTAATATGATGTAAATTAATGTAATTAGCTGTTTTTCAACAACTTATACACTATTCCGCCCCACACCACAGTTAAAGCCTGATAATCAAGAACATTGTTGATTATCAGGCTTTTTTGTTTGCAATAAAAAGCAAATAAGTGCACGATAATGCACGGTTGCCGAGCACTTGCGGAGCACAAAAAGGGGTCTCTGTACCCCGTTCCATTTTGCCGTTTTCTGCTTCATATAGCATGCTGCGGATTACTTGAAATATCTTCAAAGGGGTTTGTCCCTTCTAAATACAACTCTCCATTCACTTCGTGAAAGTATTCAAGGGGTGATGGTTCATCGCCGTCCTCATCACAATCAAGTGTTATTGATAAAAATTTAATTTCCTCTATTTCCATATTAATTAATTTAAACAATCACATTGACAGCAACATGAATCTGATGCTGATACAATTTTAAGCTTTTGATCGGAAACAGAAAAGTAGTTTACTCCTTTTTCTCGATCGGGCAAATGGGTGTCTGCTTCACCTAGCTTATTCCATTTGCCACCTTTCACTTCATATAAGTAATAATTCCTGCAGGCACTTGTTTTGTAGCCAGGTAGTATACCAATTTCTGGGATACCGTCAAGATTGATGTCTTCCTCAGGGTAAAAGGCTATTGATGCTGCTTCAATTTTAAGGGTGTCTGAAGAACCCTTAAATACAAGTGAAAAAACTCGTGTATTCGGATTTTCTAAAAAATCTACTTCAATTTTCGAAATCCTGTTGATTCCAATGGTGACCGAATCAATGTTTAATTCAGGGTAATTAATTTCATTTATGAAGCGATTTTTTCCAAATTCGGACTCCCTAGATTCATTTTTGAGTACTTCTTGTTCCTCTGCAACTTGCTCTTGGCATGCGCTTAGAAAAATAATAATTAGAGCGATTCTAGTTAATGCAATCATATAGTAGTTTTAAATCGTCTAATGGCCTAGCAAGGTGGAACAAGTCTGAATTTTCACTCAAATAAATTTTACGAAGTAATTCCAGCGCTTCAGCTTTCATCTCATTTTCAAGGCTTGGATTTTCCTTAAAAAAAACACTCAAGCTTTCTGATACCACTTCCTCGGATTCTTTGGATGTTTGGCTATCGACTATAAACATGAAATGCTTAAAGAATATCTCAAAGGGTGGTGAGTCGTTTTTGTTTTCGAGGTATTTCTTAATCCTCAAAGCAGGAAGACGACACTACTGTAAAGATTTTATATCAGAAACTGACAATAGAACCAACTCGCCCTTCTTATTTCTTACCAAATACCGAACAGAATATTCTAATTGATTTGCTGTCAATGAAATAGAATTTATCACTCCTACTGAACTATCAGGCAAGATTAATACTTGCTGACCATACCGAAAAGGAAGTGACTTATATGCAGTATCTAAAATTTTAAGGTTATAAAGTAAGGGCAAATAAGGAGAATAACTCTCCAGCTTATTTTTTTGACTTACTATCACATTCTCTAAGCTAATTCGTTGACGCAGCAATGAATCATTAATACTAGTTAATTGATTAAATTTAACTGAAAAAGCTACCTCTAACTTTTTATTATCGTCGTATTGCTTATACAAGAGGTAAATAATTAAAATTAAACATGCAAAAAAAAGAACCTTAAACCAGTTTCTTTTTTTTGAGCTATTGCCTTCTTGAAGTGGTTCTATTTCCATAAACTATTTTTAAAAATTAAGTGTTAATCCCAAAAGAATTGATATCTAGAGAACTCAAATTCTCAGCCTGAATAATCTGATTAAGTTCGATTCGATTGATCTTTCTTTTAATAAAAAATCGCTCTCCAAACTCCTCCCAAACTGGGGTGTTAGTGAAATCCTCGTAGTAGCATTCTATCCACATATCCGAGCAGGTAAAGCAAGTGTATACTTCAACTTTAAAGTAAGAATGCTGTGAAATAAAAGAACTCGTGCAATCACGACATTTAATATCCTGATTATTACCCAACTCTTTACATGCTACACAAACTAATTCTTTCATATCCGTAAGACAACTATGAACTATAAGATATCACTATTATTGATAATTTTTGACCTACATAAACCCTAATTTAATTGTAACGATATAAAAAGAGGTAAATAAATAAATATATTGTCTTATATAACAATAAGTGTTAATTATTATGGCAAACTATAGAATTATGGATGTTTGATTGCTTCTTATCGCGAACTACTAGGCTTTACTACCGCTGGTTCAAACGAAACGAGGTCTGATTCTACAGCTCTGATTAAATTTTGAAAAGCAAAAGTTGCAATATCAGGTATTTCCGGAAATAGTGATGTATTTTATTAAGGCTCTGAATTAACATAAATTACTTACGCATGTCTTTTTTACACTGCCTGAGTATTTTTCGGTGCTCTTTTGCGTGTTCACAATTTAGATAATAGTCATTAAGCGGTAGATACTTTGATTTTATACTTTTTTTCTCTGATTCTTTCAAATCCCCTTTTTCTAACTTCCGGTTAACATAGCAATTAGCGCCCCCTCCTTAGTCGGAAACAATATTATCCAAAGCTACCCAACCACTCAATCCATATCCTTCTGAATAAAAATCCTTGAAATACGCCATACTCCCAACGATCTTATATACATTGATGCGATCCATGGAGCTGAGAACTGCCCGGTACTTCCCCTTCTTCAAATAATCTTTATATACAATTACCCGATCAGCGTCGCTCTTGATCCTATAATATTTACCATACTTGTATGTAAAAAATGCTTCTTCCGGAACCAGATTTTTCATCTCTACCCAGCCTTTAGGTACCTGGTTAAAATTATCATCGAAATACGACTCAAAGAAGCCCATGTCTGCCTCAATTTTATTTATGGGGATTTTATCCATTGGGCGAAGTCGGTGACCCAATTTGGCTTTTTTTCGTACATCACGATATAATGGTGCGCCTTCTGTGGCAATTTCAGATAAATAATAATCGCCGGGGCCTGTTGGCGTCGTGTTGCTAGTGCCAGCTCCGCCGACCTGAGCATTTACCGACGCCCCATCACCTGTTTCGGTCAGGGATGTTGAAACCAAGCCTGGCTGTTTGGAGCGTTCTCTATAATTGTAGTATGAAAAGCTTCCAATCAGCAGCAAGACGATCAATACAATCACACGCTTTCGATTCCGTTTACGGCGTGCGTACATGATGGAGAGTGCAATACGCTCTTCTGCAACTTTTTTTATAGGTTCAATATTGTTTATCAACTCCGCAGCATGGTCTTTGACAGCGTGCGACTTAAGCTGTTTCTTCATGCCATCCGTCCATTCCCGATCGGCAAAATCAGTACTCAGCACATAGGACCTCGCAATGCTCGATTGCAGATCCTCCAAAATCTCGTCCAACAAATAATAGCCATTGTATTCGTTTAAATCGGGGGTGTCACAAAGCTGGGTGTAGTGATAGCTTTTTATAAAAAATTGGGAAGGACTTTCATTATATAAAAAATCCTTATCTCGTACGAAAGCACTTAGTTTTTGTATAGCTTCTGTTTGCTCCGACAAAGAAGCGGATAAAATGTCATTGATAATGTCATCATCCAGACATTGCAGACAATTATTCTCAGCCAATAGTTGTAATAGGGAAAGGTCATGTGGTAGTACATCCAAGTCATTGTCCTCCTGATAATATGAATTCTTATAGTCTTCGGCAATATCGGTTTTATCGGCATAAGTAGACAAGCGATCGTCGTAGAATTTACCCTCGAATGCGATCACCTCACGATCGATCTTCAGGCTTTGGCCATATGCCCTTAATTCGATGAGTGTTCCTTTTGAATTGATGGTTTCCTCCTCACGGGTGTCCTTGAAGAAATCACGAAAATAGCGGAGATGCTGCCCGGGTTCGAAGTTATTCGAGTAAACCTCCATATCAAGTTCCGAAATATCCCCCGAGATCCAATCACTGAATAAGGTGGGGTAATCCCGAACATGTCCTCCATTATACAGCAGGATCTGCTCCTTAAAAGCCAAATATTCCTCCACTGTTTTATACGGCAAGATCTCCTCCAGTAATTCAAAGTCATATATCTCGGTCAACTTGCCCGATCGGGCCTGCGTCCGAATGTAATCGGCAGCTTTAGGAAAAAGTCTCATTGATCTATTTTTGATAAAGTTATTGAAAATCCACTATTTTCAGTGCTTGTATGACAAACAAGATTGCTTTTACGTAAAAAGTACGAAACACCAGAATCAATACAGATTGGGCAGGAGCATCGCTTTGAAAACAACTTTAGTGCATATTTAAAAGTAGATGAAATGATTGAAATATTTGAAAATAATATGAACATGAAGTCATACTTTATTAAGAGAAATAATATCACAGAAGAGGATAAAAATTATCTACTAACACTATACAAAAGCGATACAGATGATAAAATTAAAACTGTTATCGAAAAAATTAAAGAGACAATAAATGAGAGGGTTAAAGCAGCAAAGAAAGAAAACAGCTCAAGCAAAAGAGTAGGCTTTATTACTTTTATTGTTATTTTTATTATACTTTTCTTAATTTGGAATTGGCTAACTAAGTAAACGAAATATTTTATTATGAGAATAAAACTGCTCTCTCTCCTCACAATAATAGTTATACTTTCTTCTTGTCAACCAAAAACTAAAATTGAAAGTATTGAAGAAATACTTACAAAAGCTGAGAAAAATATATCCACTGTAGACTCAACAGACCTAAAAAAGTTAGAAACCCAGATGTATGAAATTCAGCAAGATCTAGAGGAAAACCGTGCAAATTATACTGATGAAGAAGTAAGGGAAATTGGAAAGCTACAAGGTCGGTATGCAGCATTGATTCTCAAAAAAGGGGTTGATGAAATAAAAGACAACTTAAATAACTTTAAAAATCAAATGGAAGGATTCATTGAAGGCATAAATACTAATTCCAATAAATAACCAATAAAAAAACAAAAAATGGAAATTTCAATCTACTTCTCACACAGCTTCGTTAACGAAAATTCCCCTATCAATAAAATAGGTGGCCAAGGAGCACTGGCTTATGTTGATGACAAAACCGAAACTACCACCCAAGCTATGATTAAAGATGGCTGGAGACTTGCGCATGCGATTAAAACTGCTCAATCTGCCCAGTTAGAAAGTTTTAATTTCCTGCTCATATTTGAAAAATAATTATATGGTAAAAATGATCATATACGGCATTGTGTTTTACATTGCCTACGTACTTTTTATTAAAAAAAAGAAGCTCACGCCAGAGCAGATTGCTGAGCAGGAAGAAAATAATAGAAAAATTAAGGAGGAACAAGAAAGGCAAGCTGAGATTGAGAAAGAAAAACGAAAAGTACAGGAAAGAAAAAGAAAAGAAGCTGAGCAACAACTACTAACAGAATTGGAAAATTCCACGTATAGACTTTACTTCTCTCATTCACTAGTAAATGAGGATTCTTCGGTTTACCTTATCAACCCACGAACAAATAATATTGTAGAATCGAGTGAAACATCTTTGAAAAAATTATACCAAAGTGGATGGCGCCTCGTAGATGTAGATAAGACTGGCAAAAGTGCACAACTTAGCGACTTCAACTTTGTAGTTAGACTTGAAAAGCTTAATTAAACTACCTCTATCTTCAATTGCATTTAGAACAATTTAAGCAGATTTTAATCTAGCAAGAATCGACTCTGCGGCCAACCGTCCTGTCTCTGCACCACCATTCATGTAGCCCTTAAAGTCAGTACTACAATGCTCTCCAGCGAAGTGCATATTACCTACAGGAGCAAATTCCAAGCCAGCAAACTCTATCCAATCACCAACTCGATATACCGCATAGCTTCCCCGCGTAAGTGAAGATTTTGTCCAATTAAATACTACTTTTTTTTGATTATGGCTTTCAATAAAACCGGGAAAGGCATCATTCAACTCATCAAGATATCTACTAGACTGATCAACATTCAATTGCATACCTAAATTACCTCCCTGAAAGATAGTATATGCCGCATTACCCGCATTAGCAGCTGCAATACTGCTATCCCACCCATTTTGGATATAATCACTAAATAAGTAGCCCGAGAGTCGCATATCCCGCCAGGGTGCATTGCGCGTAGCAAAAGAAATCTTGCTATTCGTTCCATAATTTAATTCATCGATTATCCTTCGCTTAGCAGCTGGCATATCCACATTAATACTTATTCTTCGAAGTGCCGTGAAAGGTAAGGTTACTAGTAAATATATACAACTAGCCTTCTTACCATTATTGAATATCAAATGGTAACGCCCATCCTGGTATACAATACTTTGACAAAGATGTCCATAGTAGACATTCTTAGCAATTGAATTTGCCATCCTTTGAATTAGTACTTGATTCCCATCTTTAAACGTATACCTCTCATCGCTATCTCCATATAAACGAAGTTGATTAGTGGGTGTTGCATCAATCATCGTTAAAAAATTCAATGAACTTTGAAGGGAAGCCTCCAAACCAAATTCAGCTGTGAAGGCAGCGCTTAAAAGATTGAAAAACCAACCAGATATTCCTTTACTCTTCAAATAATCCGTAATGCTAATGAGATCAAACCTTTTCGTAATAATTTCATTGCCTTCATTTAATTCAACAATATCCTCGAAAATAGAACTAGAAAAGCGACTAAATTCCTCAATTACACTTGATTCACTAAAGTACTGCTGCTCAAAATAAAAAGAATCTCTTGTTAGCTTTAAGTCATTAATTTTTTTATGTATGTCAATCAGAGGTAAGTTAAATTTTTTTGCTAGGCGAAACATGTCACTGTGATTAGAGTCAATAAACTCGCCACCCAATTCAGTATTTATACCCTCACCTAAAACATCAAAAAGAGTTAAAATTCGACCGCCGGGCTGATTCGATGCCTCGAAGACTTTAAAATCAATTTTTTGATCAGAGAATTCAATTCCAGCACTAAGACCAGCGATACCCCCACCTAAAATCCCCACTATAGAAAACTCTTCATTACTACTCCCAAAATTACAAGATGAAAACAATGAGGCTCCACTTAACGCTCCAAATGATAACTTTGTAACATCTTCTAAAAATGTTCGGCGAGCAATTATTTTTCGTCGAATATCCAAATCATTGCCGATTTGCCTTTTAGTCGATTGAATTAAAAGCTCTCTTTTGATGAGACTAAGTAAAATACCCGATTTAGTAAGATTAGGCATTAAATTTATTTTGGCAAGAGTGCAAAATTGAAATCAATTGAGATAAATTTCTACACGTCGCATCAGTTTAGAATCAATTTTTTCCCCTCGAAGATACTCACTTGATACGCCTTTACCTTCAATCTCAATTTTATTCTGAACCCCTTTTTCTTTGAGCAAATCCCCTATCGAGTTTGCGCGCTTCAAAGAAAGCCCATTATTATATGTCAAAGACCCAACTTTATCAGTATAACCATAAATAGAAATCGTCTTTTCTGGATTTTGCATACATAGATCTGCAAGATTGAAAATAACTTGTGTCATATTTTTTTTTAGGTAAAAAGAATTGAAATCAAAGAAAACATCAGGAAGAATCACTAATGGTGAATTAGAAGGGGGAATCATAAATATATCTGCCTTCTCTCCTTTTGTGAATGATGCAGACTGTGCGCCTTTTACTAAATAATTTGATCTAAAATTTGTCTCTCTAAATCCTGCATCTTCCCCACGATGGGTAGGACTAAAATTTAATTTTTTAGCACGCGAAAAAAATTGATAGGAGGTATTTGAAATCTTATACCCCCATTCATCAAAATTTGAGTTTACGTAAAGTAAAGGGTAAGGCCCTTGCCAATCTGTCCAATTTTGCAGATTAGTTCTTGTAAAATAGTAAACGTCCATGTCATTTTTCCCTTTCTTATGGCCATTTGAACTAATATATAATTTCTTCCCATCTGGAGATAACCATGGACTACGTTCAGCAAATGGAGTATTAACTATAGGGCCGAGATTGATTGGGATTGACCAATCATATCCGCTTCGTAGTGAAACATAAATATCTGTGTTGCCCCAGAAATTACTATTCCATAACCAGCCTTTTTTGTGATAAGCGCCAATATGACCAGGACGGTCAGAAGCAAAAATCAGGTAAGCCTCTGACTCGTTACTAACAGCATCGAATTCACTAAAAATCGAATTCAGCGGCTCTGGAAAATGATAAATCTGATACCCAATGGAAGATTTGACAGCCTTAAAAATATCAGTCGTTTGAGCCCCTTCCATGGCATTTTCACTCATAGGCCCAAGATTCTCAATGTAATTACCAACAACTAATAAAGAACCATCTTTGAAAGCATGTGTTGCAACTTCATGTGCATCCGTATTTAAAAAAGTTATTGGTCGGGCATCTTCATATACCCCATTTCTAAAACGACTTATGAAAATATCTTCGCCACCAGCACTCTTCTGCTTTGTAAAATCCAGTTTAAAATCAAAAAATCCAGTTCGATCCATACCAGAAAAGATTAAACCGCTGCCATCATACGTAGGGATCGGAAGATACTCATTGGCCGATGTGTTAATATGGTGTGACATACGAATTGGTGACATCCCTAACTCATTGAACTGAATTTTTTTCTGTGAATAAAGACCGGCGGAATAACAGAAGTAGAGCAAAAAGACTAGGAGTTTTATGGGTAAATCTACCGATTGAACATTAATAGCGGACTTGTCATGCGTTTTATTATATCTCATTGATTTTCTGATGTTAATAGAGATAAATTAATTTGGGATTTATACCTTAGTTATACAATTTTAGGATATTTTTATCAAATATATAATTATGCGTCTACAACACATATGAGATTAAAGATACTTAATACTACTAGTTCAATATTTATTATACTAAGTGCAGTATGCCTTGGGTTTGAGGCTAATTTGGCAAGCCACACCAAATTGCAGCCAATTTTCCTTGCACTTGATTCTTTGTTTGTAGCATATTTTACTCTAGAACTTATTCTTCGAATTAAATACAGGCAAACCAGCTACAAAGATTTTAAAATTTCATTATTAAATCATCTACGTCTATTAATAGGCAAACAAACAGTAGTAACCTGTAAGAATGAAAGTATAGAAGAATGGAGTTGGCTAATTTTTGATTTTATACTCGTTCTTCTAACCTACATTTCATTTTTAAAACATATTGTAGATCATCCTCAATTAATCCTACTTTGTAGGCTATTTAGAGTCTTTCGCATTCTACGATTATTTGAACTTAATAATACATTAAGAAATATTGAAAAAAAAATTATATCAGCTATACCAATCATATTCACTTTTTTAATACTCATCAATATAATATTGTACACCTATGCGCTAATAGGAATGTATATGTATGAATTTAATAAATTTAATAGTATTGACTTTAGCAGTGTTTATAATGCAATGATAAGCCTGTTTATGATAATGACGAATGGATGGTCTGATCCTATCAAAGAAATGCGAGCATTTGAAAATATTCCAAGTTTTGTTACAGATGCATACATAATTTCCTTTTTCATTTTTTCTGTATTAATTACCCTCAATGTATTTCTTGCTGTAATGACATCCCAAATACAAGAAAGGATAAAATATGATATGGACTTAATTAAGAAGAAAGAAGATCAAATTCAAGAAGAATTACATTCATTTGAAAAAGATGTGTTGATAGAGAGAGATTATATAAATAGGAAACTAGACCAAATTCTAAATAAAGTGTCACAATCACCTAAATAAACATGTCGTATGAAAAAAATAATTATTTTATTGATTTGCTTTGTGTATTTAAAACCTATGATAGCACATAGCCAAGAAAAAAAAGAAGTAGTCAAAGTAACTTATGGACTGTTCATAAAGAAAGTAGTACCAAATTTTAAAGAGGGCACTTTTTATGCAGAATTTTACTGGTGGATAAAATTCAAAAACGATAGCACAACATCAGGCTGGAGAAATGACGATATCATTAATATTGAGTATGTAAACGCATGTCAATCAGAAAATGGGAGTGGTATAAGCGAAATTCAAGAAAATAAAGTAATTGGGAAAGATGAATACTATTATAATGGATATCACCAAGGAGATTTTTATTTCAATCCAGACTATACATCTTACCCTTTTGATACACAATCGCTCAATATTTCAATCGAAAATACTCTTATACCCGCATCTCAATTAATTTTTGTAATAGACACCGCCTCTTTCATTAGCTCAGGAGCAGAAAAAAAATATTTTGGCCTATCAGATGACTTGCTTAGAGCAAAATCTACAAATTTTAATATCGCAAAGTCAGAATTGACTACTTTAAGCGGGCTATATAACTCAAATTTTGGAGATCCTGATTTCCCAAATCAATCCTCATATAGTCGTGTTAGCGTTGGTATTTTTATTAGCAGATCATTTATTCCATTTATTACTAAATTAATTATACCACTAGCAATTATTCTTTTTCTAGTATACTTTGTATTCTTCATACCAGCTGATAAAATTGATATTGCCGCCGGCCTTACTGTTACATCCTTATTGAGCGCTATTGCATTTCAGCTTTCTGTAAACTCTGACCTACCAGAAATAGGATATATAATATATGTCGATAAAGTGTTCTATAGTTGCTATTTCTTAATTGCAATTTCAATGGCCGAATCGCTATACACCTTTTATTTAGACAAGAGTGGTGATGAGAAGAAAATGAGACTCGCCGAGCGAATTGACATTGCCTCTAGGTTCCTCTTTCCCGTAATGTTTGTTGCAAGTATTTATTTATTCGCCTAAAAAAATAGGGGTGCAAATATTGCACCCCTATTTAAAATCAATATGCCAGCTACTACGAGGCGGTCTCGCTGTATATGACATTCATCAAAACTTCATCCAAAAAGCACATTCCTTGAAATAGAAACGGTGAGCTCGAAAATCTAAACTCAGACTCATTTTGTGTTCGTAATCGCAACATATTATTCGCAATCCAATCCTCGTCTGATTTGACATAATTTTCAAGATAAATCTCAACAAACTTATTAGCCCTGTTGTTTAATTTATAATAATCGAATAAGTCCCACTCACGTACAAGACCTATATACTCATTTAAGAAGATGTCAAAACGAGGCAAACCTGTTATGTTTTGAGCAGTTGGACTAACAGAGGGAAAATGAAGCTTTTCGCCCAACTCAAAAATAAACTTATTTTCCATCTTAGTATCCCAATTCATATTATCAGATTTGGAATCATTGTCATACACATAACCGAATTCACCCAAAATTTCCACATCGGCATTAGGTGATTTTCTAACAATTCCGCGAGGAGAGGCAAGACCCAAAGAAACTTCCATTTTTAGATTCTCCCTCTTAACATAATAATTCAAGTGCTTCAATACCTCTCCTTTCTTGACACCTGGAAAATCATAAATCTCTAGCCCTTTTGAAAAGCATCTACGATAAAAATTATTAGCCGTCTCCTCACCTAAAGCCACTGGTAGCCAATCGAACAATTTACCCCCTTTTCCGAACGTTGAAATATGAAGATTTAGCCCCTTCTCTAACCCTAATTTAGGATTTCCAGACTCTACATCCTCCTTAATTATACTTGCAGTCAATTGACCAGAGTGAAACAACAGTAAACCACAGATATATGATGCGATAGCAATTAGCCCTCGAGTATGATCTCTAGAGAGCTCCTCATTTTCTGGATCCCAAAGCTCGGAGTAAAATGCTCGTTCCATATCAGGTACAGCTTGCAAATTTTCGAAAAGTAAATTTGTATAGTAAGAAGCTGTAGTGTTATTCATCTTATCCATCCCTAAAATATTCAAGCCCTCACGCCGTAAAAAGTGATTTATACATTTTTGAATACTGCTAGATGCCCCAATAGCTTTGGCAATTCGATCTCCGGCAATCTTTACCGATGATTGTTTGAGAAGCATAGCTCGTTTATCGCCGGGGTCATTGGCAAGCAATAAAATATCAGAGGTCACACCCCCAATGTCAATACCCAAGAACACGGAACCAACAGGAAGACCAATACCACCCATAGATAGCGCATAATTACAAACAGCTTCACTTTCGCTAAGCGCTGTTGTGTACTCGTGTGTCTCGCCGGATATCTTCGCTGTTTTTGTTTTTGACCCCTTGATTGGAAACACATTTTTGACCACCTCCTCATATATACCCTCATAGGTCCTTCTAAGATCTTTTGGCATCGCATGGGGGTAGGACCAAATCAACTGCCCGGGACGCTTTCCCTGCTCAAAAAGCTCAGCACAAACACAAAGCCACACGTTCTTCAAAAAAGCCTTTTTATGAACTAAATAACGGTCCTCTCTCTTCCACTTTAAATCATAAATGATCTTGGACTCTTCATCTTCAACCTGAATATTTAACACTGCTTTATCGCCACTTTTAATAGGGATATTTACCTCCTGAAGGGGGATTCCACCTGACACTGCCTGTGGAAGTTGTAGTTCATAATCTGATAACCGAAGGGTATTATGTAATACCAGTGCAGATCGGAGCGCCTTGGCCTGTTCGTCGTTTTGGAAGAAAAATATCTCATTTACACCTGCAGAGCTAGCCGGATCATTTTTTTCCTCCCCTAATAAAAATGTTCTTCTTGACTTAACCGCTAAATTGCTAACAACACTTGATTTATCAACAATCGAAATAGAAGTATTCGTAGAGCCAAAATCCATAGAAACTGTAACTGGTTCTAGTTCTTGCCTTTCGTGCGTCAAGTTTCTCAAGCTTTGCTTTGACCCAGATTTATTTGAAAGCAAAATATATCCACAACGATAATCTTCATAGTGTTCACTGCTCCTTCTAAACTCTACCCCTAGGAATGGGACATTTGACTTGAATATCTCGTATTTAACCATCTTTTCCTTAACCTTTTCAACGTTGTGTTCTACAATACACGAAGCGGGAGAATCTTTATCTTTTTTATCACTGAAGTAGTAAAGATTGTTTTCGTCAACAAATCGTAATTTTTCCATATTATCCTGATCGGATATCAATGGAATTGATTTAATACCCTTACCAGAATGAGGTATCTCTGAATACATATAATACTCGGACCAATTTTTTGCATAAAAGTTAGGCCATAAGATAATAGATGTATTGATAGGTGCAGAAGCATTAGACACGTTATAACGCTTAGAGAAGAAAGTATCAAATCCCGAAATTTCAAGTTTTAATGTCACCTCTAACTGCGAATCGTCGGTAATGTAATACCCTGATAATATCTTATCATAATCAAGACCTCGCTCACCTTTTCCCAATATATCCTCAATTTGATTTTGAAATTCACTCACTCCAATCGAACTCAATGGCAAAGTAAAATGGTATTGCTTACCATCATCACCTTTCGCAGTAAGCAAAGAAACCAGACCGCTAGAAATATCACTAGAGTCAACCATAAGAATCTGAGAAGTCTCTACTGACAATAGAAGTTTGTCAGGATTGAATTCCTTTAAGTCCCCTGTGGCATTCTCAGTCAGGTAGCGTCCGTCAGCAGTTTTGTAAATTTTGACATCAACATTGAATAAAGTATCAAATGGCTTGTGGGCAGTGAATTTATCACATGAATCTAAGACCCCTGAGACCTTATCATTGAATTTGGGATCTAATTCGACAAGTTTATCCTTAACCTCATTCTGAAAGTCACGCAAAAAGGAGTGAACGGTAATTATATTGAATTCTGCGTCCTTAAACTGCTTTTCAAAAACATTTACTTGCTTTCTCAAGTACCCAACATAATGAAAAACTCTTTCAAGCTCCTTTTTTTCAAGGTAGTCAGATGGGTTTTTGAAACGACCCCTTACGTAAAAGGGGATTTTAGAGTCCTTTAAGTCATAGCTGGCAGCAGGATAAAGTAAAGTAAGTGGACTAGAACCGGCTATTACAACATTATCCAATGTCAACAGCAACACGTATGGAAAGGTGACAGATGTATTTTTCCTCTCATCGGCATTTTGAGTTGGCATTGAGAACTTAGCCTGCTCAAAAAGCATATTGCCAAAGGCACCAGATAACTCATAAATATTCGAAGTTTGCTTTAAGACATCAACTGTCGAGAGCTCATTGAAATTAAGATCATCTGAATATTTCAGATCAACTGGGTCAACTCCAATTCTGCTATTGTACAAAGCAAGACATGCAATCGCACCTTTATACTCATCCTGAAGGGCGCTATATAAGTTGTCCATGCCCTTCATTTCACCCTTTGGAGATTTATCAAATTGGGTGATAAAACGGTAAGAAATAGCATTTTTCATCATATAAGCTCTAACCCAAGGGGAGGGTACAGCAGTTAAAATGCTATACACATCCGAACCCTCGTCCATATTTAGACCCGCCAGCTTAATTGAGTTGACATAATTATTTACTTGGGTAAATGAATGCCATGAATCATCAGACTTCGGTATACCCTTACTCAAGCTATCATTATCTGCCAGTACAGGAATTCTTTCTTTATTTGCAGCCATAAAATTATTTTTTATTCTTCTTGTAAAATAACGCGTGAATCTAGTTTAAAACTATAAAACGTCTCTCGTAGGTTATCAACGAGTGTGCCAAAATCACCGCCTGCGTTTTTATGCAATTTTTTAAACCGCGTAACAAAGGCGTTTTTGGCAGATTTTTTTGACAATTCTGGATATGCAATTGACCAGTTGCTAGGGTCTAGACCAAAAAAACTGTTGGGCAATTCCAAGAAGTCCTTGTCGGCTTGAGGCTTGAACGTAAAAAAAACTTGATTCAACCAACCTGGCAGATAACCACCCCCATCATCACCTTTGGGAATCAATGTAAAATAGTTAAGGAAAAAGCTAAAGGATTCTAATAGCTCAGGATTAACATCGTAAGCAGAATTATATAGCTTTAAATCATCTACTAGCCCCATCAGATTTCCTTGATACTCTGAATGAACTAGAGCACCAATAGAATAAAAAGCAATTAAATTCTTTCTTAACTCTTCGTGCTCAGGTATGAGATTTTCACTACTAGTAGTATTTATGCCCTTGATCGCGCGGAAGATAATATCATCGGCATCAACCACCATTTTTGCATTCTCTCCACTGCCCTGCACTAAAGATTTATACTTAAACAGAGTGGTAAACGTATCCTTTAATGATTTACTGGAATTAAATTGCTGGTCGAAAAAATGATGTGCTGCTGCAGCCGAAAAAATTTCGATTACATGGGCCGGATTCTCCTGGGCCTTACCACCAGTTATTGTTTTTTGGTCTTGTGATATATTTAAGGTTTCAGCCTTATACTGGTCAAGATCAACATTATACTGTGAGGGCCAGCCTAACAAGTATAATCTCTTATAGGTTTTTGATATTGTATAATCATTAACATAATAGTTTAATGCAGAAGCGCTATTATGATTAAAAAATTGGCTATTGGCAATAACTTTCTCTTTTTTCTTCTCTGCGTCGCTTGGAGCCTTAAACTTAAAATAGCTAGACAATACCACCCCACCATAATAGATGTTATCCGTCTTGATAGCACCACCACTTATCAGCTTTGTGCAGTCTGATATTGCTCTAGGTATAACTGGAATCGAAGATGCGCCTGTTCCTCCAAATGAAGAACCAAAAGCAAAGATTCGCGCTTCTGTGTTATTTGCCTTTGATACAGCAGCGATGAATTTATAAAGCAGGCTATTTACACCATAAACGGTGTCCTGAACAGATTTTCGAATTTCCTCAATAAAAGCGTGGTACATAAGATATGACCCCAAGTGAGTTTGAGCGCGATAACCGTGGGACAAATCGAATTCTTGTACATTATCCTCAAAAAATATATTTGCAAGCTTGTGATTAATATCAGATTTCCCTCGCTCCAATTGTGAAAGAATGATGAAATTACGCCTGGAATCTTTTGAATAGTCTGGAACAAAAACATAAAGCGCTAACTCACATTGAAAAAAAGTGCCCTTCGGTTTTGAACTACAGATTTTCTCATATGCTTTAACTAGGTTTTCAGCATTGCGCTTGTCCTTATTCTCCTCATCAGTGTCCATCAGCAAAATATGGACTTTGGATATTCCTTTAAACATGCCTACCGCAGCAAGGTTAATAAATGACTGCAAACAACGCATTCCTGTTCCGCCAGCGGCAACAAGAAAATACTCAGCTGAATTATTTTCTGCCATAACTATAGATTAAAATAAACCAAAAATCTTACCATTAGATACAAATACCGTCCAGGGCTTATACCCGACTAAACTTCTCAAAAAACGCGCAATTAGCCAAAAGGTGGAAACATAGATGACTAAAGAAACAGCAGAAGCAACTAAAACAAATGACAAAAGATCACCTACCATAGTCATGCTGTAATCCGGATCCATTTTGGGTTCCCAGCCGCGAACAAGAAATTCCCCGATATAAAATAACATTGCAGAGAAAAAAGATACAAGACCAGTAAAAAATTGAACGCGCCTAAAAAAGACATCTTTTTGCTTTTTCACAGTCAAATTGTAGGGTATCAGCATAGTAAAAAACAAAAAAACTACTGCATATAATAATGCTGAAACTCCCATAATGACAAGTAGTTTAATTTTTAGAGAATTGATGTCAGTAAATGTATACTGCATAAAAAAATTATTTATCGTGAATAGATATTAACACGGCACCTAACTGTGGATTTTTGTTTTTAGTTATGAACTCATCTAGTGCCAATCGGAGGCTCTCCTTTAAGGCGCTATTTTCCATGGTACCTTCCTTAGACTCAAAATTCCATGAAAGAGATTCATGTACTGGCAACAGAGTGAACTTACTTATATTAAACTTTGATAACAATAACTTTGCAAAGCCCTTATGCTTAGACATATAACTAATACCAATAACCTTAGTGGAGAGCTTGATGCTTATTGCAGAGTCTCCAGCAATATCACAAGCTATATCGGTGGATGAAACAAGGTCTTTTGGCCTTTTACCATCTTCCCATTCCTTTTTTGAGATAGCCAGAGCACCATAGTAGTAGTCAGTAGCATCAAATCCTTCCGCAGCTAATTCAACCTTGAAAGGGCTTTTGTTAGTAACCCCGATATTACAAGCAATTGGCTTATCTGCATAAGCAGCTTTTTTAAGTTGGGGGTAGCTATAAGGTATGTGCTCAGCATTTAATGCAGAAAAAACCTTCATGGCTTTTTTGGTTACAGGATTACTCAATGTTGCATAATTCTCAACACAAGAACCTGGAACGTCATCATTGATATTTAAAGTAATGGCTGAGGGATCCAACTCAACGAAGTTCTTAAACAGCCCAGAGGAGCTAAAATCATTTTTAAGATTGACTAGATCGGAATTAATCGCACCTCTTGGCTCAAATATTATATAATATATATATTTACTTTCGGACTTCTTGTAATAATTAACGGCGCTGTAATTGTATGGATAAATGGTGACCTTGTTTCCTTGAGAAAACCAGCTAGCGAATTGCTCTTTTGCCCACGTAGAATTATCAGCAGTCTCTTCCTTTGTATAAGAGCCGTTTTTTAGCCGCTTATTCCCCTTTATTCCCTCATCTAAAAGGAAGTCTGTTATTACAATTGAGACCTTGTCATTTGATTTGGTCGCTTCGATCAAAGCAGGCCTAAGCATTGAATTTTGCTTTCTGAAATTAGCCGGGTTTGTTAAAACAGCCGCGTCAGATAACGATTTTATTTCTGTTATAGGCTCAACTGATTTTGCATTGTCATCAACATGAAAATATTTGGTTTTTTCAGGCGTAAATCTGCTTAAAATAGCGCTCATTGCAGCATAAGATTTTTCAATTCCAAGGTTCATTCCTGCAGACATATCAACGATTACCTGTGAACTAGAGATACCACGCGATTCATAAATCTTGGAGCTCAAAGAAGAAAGGAACTGACTAGCATTAACTCCCTCTTGTCCCGTCTCATTGTAAAAGAAATTAATCGGCTTATCACCATCCAACACAATTCCTTGGGAAGAGATGAGATTAACTTTGAACTTTTCTACAGTCTCTAAGGGCTCTACAGAGCCACATGAGGTAAGTACAATCGTGCTGAGAGCAGCACAATAAAAAATGAAGACATTTCTGCTCAGAAGCATTGTTTTCATAACTCGGGCTTGGTTTTAGCATGACAATATAGGGTAACTTTAGCAAATGAAAAAACAAGCCCGTTTACTTTTACAACTTCTAGAATTAATATAACATTGAGGATCCAATACTTAAACAGCTATTTACACCCGTGCTGAAAGCATCTGCCATTTGGGCAGAATGTGGTTCTAGAGCAACGTTTTCCTGATTTAGTGATTCCACCACACTGTACTAAAGTAGAATTTAATGGTTTTTGCTTACTACTATTAGTTTTACTACTTATTCCATTCCAACTCCAACAAGGAATGCAAACCAATGATTCAATCTGTTTCTCAACTGAATCAGGCAATAAATAAAAAAAATCCAAGCCCGTAATTTTCTGAACACTATCAATTGTAACGACATAAGAAGTCAAAGAGCTGTCATTATTCTTATTAGCTAGTAAAAAACCGATCCCGTTTAAATGGGACGAATTTGTATCAAGTACCACCTTGAAAAATAATTCAGGTATAGAGACTCGACTATTTGGAAGTTTGTGTAAATCCGGAGTAAGCACCGGACCAGTCACAATAAATACAGATTCATTCTCCATTGCCCAATTCCTGACAAGATCCTCAAGCTGTTTCCATATCCCACGATTGAAAGCAGGTATTTGAGGGCTGATGTTACTAAAATAGAAACTTTCTGACATTGCAATTGGAGACCAGCGCATGTCTGCTGCAGGTGCCAAGTGGCCTCTATCATATCCACTCTCAGCATAATCAGCAGCAGTAGCAGTGCCAGTAAACACTAAAGGGTCTGACAAAAATTTATTAGATCTTATAGCAAGAGAAGATTGTACTTCTTTCTTAGTCAACTCATAAGCAACCCAACTTGATTGCTCATGGGTCTCATTATACAGATATGAAAATCCAACTCTTTGTATTATAGGTTCATTGGATTTTGACCAAGGGTGTTCAACTCTTTTTTCGGAAAGAGGAATAAACTGTTTTTTTGGCTGTGTATCAGAAACTAAAATGCCTAAAGAAGTTAAAGGATCAGACCAAGGGTGTGCCATGGACCTTGTCGGAAAGGGGATTACAAAAAGGAGAACCCATAAAAGCGGTAGCAATTTCATTATTACTCAATATAAAAAAAGAGTGAATTTGATTTTTAAAAAAATGGTTTTGACATACAACTTTATAAACTTCAAGTAAGTGTTAACACATAAAGTAAATTCAAATAATTTAAAACCCAAACAACAAATGAGATGTACTTCAACAGAATACAACCATAATGAGTATATTCAAACTAAATCTTAAAACATGAAACACATAAGACTTACCCTTTGCGCATTTCTACTTATCTGCGTATCTACTTTATCCTCTTGTGGTCCTAGTCGTGCCGAATTACAAACACAAGCCCGTCTGGCCATCTCAAAAGATGTGGTAAACATTACTAATACCTGCTTTGAGCAAGCCACTTTAGGAATTGGCGGTTTTCTTGCCGATATGATAGTATCAAAAAACCAAAAAGACTCTCTTATTCTGCAGCCCATTAATCCTTTTATTGATCAAGAGTTGAGCAATAAAAGCGAAGAAGACTTAAAGAAAATTATTGAAAGTAAAAAAGAAAGGATGAAACTAATCCTCTCCCTCGTGACTAATAATCGAGAAGCTATTTTAAGTTACGCTAATGAAAAAATTAAGTTTGCAAAAGAGCTATTTGAAGTAATCACTCCCTACATAGAAAAAATGCTCGCCCAACAGAATAAATCATAAAAGAATATGCAGGCGTTATTTATAAGCTAAGTATATCCCTCAATTGATATGCAACTGACAATGTAAGATAGTTGGTACGGCTGAGATAACGATTGGTGGCTAAAAAAATGGGGCTGTTCCCCTGAAAAGAACGCCACTCCAATCGGCAAAGCAAATTGGGAATTGGAACAAAATCGATGTTCAGAGATTGGCTATTGACTAGTGCAGCATAACCGTTTGAGGGCTTGACTACAACTCGGTTTGGGTCAGCATATCGTTCAACTCGAATCGCAGCTCGCCAATGCGGAGAAAAAGAGTACTGAAAGATTGCGACAGGTGAGTACCAGAAAAAAAAATCGGAGGAGCCTTTGGCTTTTTGCTCTGCACCAATATCAAACCCTAGAGTGTAAGCAAATTTATCTTGCTTTCCCCGAAAGTATAAATTATTAAAGTACCTCATTCTGCGTGTAGTATCTGGATAATCAGAGCCAATCCAAACACTCCAATTAAACTTATTTTCGTTACGAAACAAGTGGACCCATTGCCACCCAAATGAAGGGAGTGAATTTTCTTTTTGAGGTACGATTCGCTGCCAACCGGTATGAAGGTGAAAGCTGAGATCATTTTTTTCGTTAATAGGATAATTTGCTTGAAGCCCAGTTAAAAAATACGGAGAGTTCTCGGCAAATAAAGATCTAGTTAATGTAGCATTTTCGAAGCTACTAACACTCTCAAAACCCACATACGAAGGAAAGGTCCCAGCCTCAAGCCAAGCCTCCTTTTTTTTACTTAATCTAATAGCTGCTGACGCCCTGTAAAGGGCTCGTAGTGGAGCTGGTTCGGCAGCATAATTATCCACGACATAGGTTCCAGCTTGCAGAGCGACATTCATTCGGAAAGTGCTTGTTATATACGAAGCGTCGAGACATGCTTGATTTAATGCTAATTTTTTTATACGATTATGATTATACTGGAAATCTGAAAGCCTTTGCCCTGCCGTTTGATTACTTTTAAAAGTTGTGAAAATTTCAGCGTAAGCATTAATCGCCCAAGGACTTGAAGGTATAGAGTCCCTCATCGACCAAGCAGACGCACTGTAGGAAATAAAAACAAAATAAAATAAATACAAAGAGGGTAACTTAAGCATAAAATAATAATTTAGAAAAGCAAATTAATTCAGTTCGAGTATTGTACACCTATAGAAAATCCATAGAAAAATTTATCAATAGGGACAATTACATTCTTATCAAGAATATGATCCCAGTGGAGTACTACATTTATCTTTTCACCTGCTTTGATATAAGTATTAGCATCGACTACCCATCGGGGAATCATTTTTGAAGATGTAACACTAGGCTGTAAATAGCTAATAAGCGAAAAGTCTACCCACTCACTTGCTCGATAGGAAAATTTTGTTTGATGATTGATACGCCACTGCGTTGAAAAAACATCCTTTATAACAGGCGGTAATAAAGCAGGACTCACTCCATTCCAATTCCATCTCTCACTTTCAAGCAATATCCCCAAACTCATGTAAAAGTCATACCCCTTACTTTCTAGAAGACGCTTTCTATACCCAGCATTTATTGAATTTCTATATGCTAACCCCCACTGGCCATTCCAAAGTGATTGTAGATAAACTTCAAAACTTGAGGCCCTTGTATCACGGTCTCTGAACCTAAAATGAACCAATCCCTCATTTTGGATTTCTGTTGGGCCATTATAAGAAAGTTCATTTTTAAAAACACTAGCAACAAAATATTTTGATCTCAGATTTAGAATAGTCTCAACATTAGAACTAGATTCAAGTAAATTGGACTTTTGCTTGTCAGATGACAACGAAAGTCCAATAGCTATATCCCACCTTCGAAAAGTTGAATCGTCCTTATTTTCACGGTCAATGTTCAATACTTGTGCCTGCAAAATAGGTGGCCAAAAAGAAAATAGCAGCAATAGTCTAAAAACCATGTGAATCTTTTCACTAATATAATTGTTTTTGGATTTATATATTTTATCTACTTGCTTACAAATTATATTAAGTAGGTGAAATTATCTTTTGCGTATAATCTAATTGGTTATGATTTATCGTTAAAAAAATATTCATTCCACAAATAATAATAATTGGGCAAAAGCTCCGTCCGATTCGTTCGCAAAACCCACCATAATCGAATGCGGTCCAAGCAGCCAGCGTTGGTGAGCCGTTGGTTAGTCAAAACATATTGGTTTTTACTGCTTGATGCCAACTCCTTCAATGAACTGCCTCCCCTCAGACAGATCTCAACTGATTCAGGCAAAACTGAGGTTACCCAGAATCGCTCACCCCCGAGGAAAACCACTAAATGAAGTAACCCTTTGTAACGAAATAATCCTGCGCGAAAGCTTCCATCCGGATTTACCCAAAGTGTACTGCATATTCCGATGGGTGTGAGACCAACTTTTGATAGCGTATTTGTTATAATGCTCATGTGCCAGGCGTATTACGAGTGAAGCCGATTGAACGACGATGCTTACCAGAACGTAAAGAAACTTCCTCTTCGGCAAGAAGTGTCAAATACTCAGATGAAATATCAGTAGTTGGATCAAGTAACCTACTCACTTCAATTTTTTTAGCTACATTATCTATCTGTCCACCTGTAAGTTTAAAACGGTCATTTACATACTTAACTAAATCTTGTGATAATTCTGGTAATTTATCCTTCCAAATGGACTCTCTCATTTCATCTGTCGGTGTGGTAAACCTTACTTTATAAAGAATTCTCCGGTCGAAAGCGGGATCAAGATTTTCTTCCAAATTAGTAGTAGCAATAAAAATCCCCCCAAAATCCTCAAGCTCCTGCAATAGGATATTTTGAAGAGTATTCTCCATCTGTTCTACCCTATCACTTACAGGCCTACGCGAGCCAAGGATGGCATCAGCTTCATTGAAAAGCAGTATGGGAATGTTCTCACAATTTTTCATTGCCTGTTTATACTCCTTAAAGAGTTTTTTTATGTTCTTCTCTGTCTCCCCAACCCATTTAGAACGAATAGCACTTGCATCTGCCATCAGAACGATTCGATTATTTTTTCGAGCAAGCTGAAGTACAGACTCAGTCTTCCCAGTGCCAGGAGCGCCATAAAGTAAAATTGTTAACCCACCTTTCATCTCTTTTTCTTCCATTCGCTTACAGAACAAATTGAATTGATCATTTCCAATCAAATCAAAAAGACGCATCATCTGCGACTTTTCATTATTACCATAATATAGATTTTTAACCTTTATCTTTTCAGGCTCAATAATCTCCAACATAGATGATTTAATTTTTTTCTGTTCGAATATCGGATCGGGATGAAAAGAGCGAATAGCAGTCTCAGTAAGTCTATACTCATTCATAGAAAAAAGCATGCCATTAGATTGGCTTTCGTGTACAAGGTCTAATTCAAAAAATACTGCTTTTTTACTCTTGAGCTTTTGACGAAATTCAAATTGCTCAATTGAAGACGGGGCAATTTCCTCAATGAGCGAATCAAATTCAAATGACTCAATACCCCTGTAATGCCTATTGCACATTGACAAAAAGAAGACTTTTTCTATAGCGGACATGCCAATATCCTGAATAAAAGAACAAATTGAAAGTTGCTTATTGTCTGCAACTAGATTTTCAGTTGTATCCAAAAGTTTCTTGTATGAAATCTCACTTACTTTCCTTTCTTTATAAGCTTTCGAAAAAGAATCTAGTAGATCAAATGATGTATTAATTGGTTTAGCCTGAAAATGTGACCAGTCTTTCGTTGTGACACAATAAATAAAACGGCTATGAAGCTTATAATTAGTATAGGGAAAATAACGAATATCCTGTTTGGGTTTCAACCAATCCTTAGCTACAAACTCTTCTAATAACCGATGCACATGCAACGCAGCTGAGCCATTTAGACCAGTATGTTCAATGAGGTCCTGAACTGATGGTTCCTCATTTTGATAATGCTGACGCAACAAAAGAGAAAGCAAGATAGCAGGCTGCAGCGGACAATTAAAGAATTGACTAACTTCTTCTAATTCAGATTTGCAATTATCCATTACCTCTGGCCTTAGACAACTACTTTCAGATACTTTGTAAATCTTTTCAAAGGCATCAAGCAAAGAGTTGGGTGATTCTTGAAAATTGACCATAGTTGAAATATTTTATCAAACTTAATATGTGGGGTTGTAACCTTTTTACAATACATAAAACCAGTAACATGTTAACTGCTCATTAACAATACTTGAACATCTAACTTACCAATTCAGAAACCAGCCTAAACTTAACTGGTTCATTTTTATACAAATAAGTCTGGAAATAGTCAATCTTTATAGAAAACAGCTTTAAGGCAGTAGGTGGAACACTTATCTCCGTATACAAATATTTCCTACCATCACACCAGCCATCCACATCTTGCATGTTAGGATCGATGTACCACTTATTATTTATCATTCTAGTATCGATACGCCAAACATCATACTCCTCAATTAATTTAAACAACTCACTTTGAGGCCTCTCCAAACCATCAAAAACAAATGGATAAGCCAAAGTCAAGGAATTCAAATCGCTGTTTGCCCATACACCCCCTCTTCCTTTATCAACACCATACAATCCATACAAATAAATACTAATTCGTTGATAATAACGGCTTTCTGAAATCGTCCCCATTTTTCCGCCTCTAGTAAGATGATATACAAACCTCGGAGGGAATATAGGCTTCCACTCTGCCTTCGGGTATTTAACTGTACAAAATTCTCTGCTACCCTTGCTTATGTAGGTATTATCTCTCATAATTGAAAGTTTATAAATACCAAAAAGAAAGGGCGCTAAGTCACATATTGTACAAATTTAAAAATGAGCATTGTACCCTATTTACAATGAAAAACAGCTTGTAAAAAAAGAAATATAAATTTTATTTCCCCCTTTGCAAATAGGTTACACTGCTACTATTTTACTTTGAAAATATGCGTCATTTTAAAATTAAAATAGGAGCGCTGATTATTTTACTGTTGGGTATCTACTTTTTAAATGTATCTCACCGATATGTTATGGATAGAGATGGTGTAACGCTCTATAACTTTCTGTTATACTTTGTCTCACAGATATCATGGGGATATTTTATGGGTCAGCATTTACTTAAATTCAAAGAATAAAAGAATAGTCACACTACTCTAAAAATTGAACTGCTAATCCTTTTTCCACCACTCTTTCACTTGTTTCTTGGCGTAGTTCAGAAGCAGTATCGCGAACAGAACAATCCAGAATATCTTATAGATACGCCAAAGAAATCCCAGCGGAGTATCTCGGAGTAACACAAGAGCGAATGTAACCACGCCAAGCCCGATGAGATACGAAAAGCTTTGAGCTTCATCTTATTCCAGGTATAGGCGCAATAATTCATGTTGTCGGTAGCCGAAGCTTCATTGAAGTTGTCCTTCCACCTTCTGAATACTGTGGGTGGGGAGATGGTCTGCGGGGCCGTAAACACAGTGAAATGACCGTTACCTCAGATGGAGAGCTGATCGATAATACAACCGTGGTAAAGGTAGTAGAATCGATTCTCCAGCAGGAGTTATGTTGCTATGGATACAAGAACGTTCGGGATGAGCTGAAACAAAAGGGATGTATCATCAACCATAAGAAAGTCTACCGGCTGATGAAGATCCATAACCTGCTGTTCAACCGCAGAATCGGCTCTATTGGTGTTCCAAGGCAGTTTGTTCGCTTTAGAAAGATCAGAGCAGAAAAACCACTGGAACATCTGTGTATGGATATCAAATACATCCATATCCATGGAGCCCAAAGAAATGCCCTCTTGCTAACTGTAATCGATGCATACAGCCGTAAGATGCTTACACATATGCTTCGATTCAATATAAAAAAGGGAGATGTAATCATTTTGTTATCACTTCTGCTGATGGAATACAGGATTGAAAACATAACCCTCAGAAATACAACGGTTCCCAGTTCATTGCGGGAGTGGTAAGGCAGTTTTTAAAAGAAAAGGGGGTGAATCAGGAGTTTACCCATGTGGCAACTCCTGAAGAAAACGCCTACATCGAAGCCTTACACAGCAATATTCAACGAGAGGTTGTGGAGCGGGTACTTACTCATTGGAAGTCGCAATAGAGGGTGGTGTAGACACAACCAAGGAACTCCATTTTCCATCTTTTGGAGTTGTAGACCACCTGAAACCTGGTATTGAGAGCTTCGTCGTTTAATAATTGGAATAGATTGTTCTTACAATTGGAGAGTTGTATAAGTCTACGGGAGATACAATCTTTTCATTCATATTGATTGAACTACCATATCTTCTCTTGATTTCATTTTTTACAATTCCGCTTGATAGATCGTAATCAGAAAAAGATTTTGGATCAGAGAGAGTATATCCTGAAGAACGATAGATTTTCCAAACGATTTCAGAACAGTACATCTTACTGTCCGACCATTCAAATTTTATATCATAACTTTTTCCGAGTTGCCTTTTAGCGTAGTTAAGCATAATCTCTTTGTGATTATCCTGAAGAACATATTTTAGTCTAACGACCTTATATCTACCATTAACACCACATGCAATCCATTGATTTAACGGAGTTAGTTTAACGGGATTAACTGCTTCGTAGACATAGGGTTTACCAGATTTGAAAAATATGATCCCACAGTGGGTTAGATTAGAACCAGTAACGGTTTGAATCATTTTACTTTGTGTTGATCTTGAAGTGTGAAAAATAATATCACCATCTTCGAATCTTTGAGAAGAACAACTTGAGAATAAAAAAATTATGAGAATTAGAGATAGGATTGTTTTCATTGTTTGTTATTTCGTACAAAGATATACAAAAGAGCTGTTTTGGCATGGGAAATTGGGTCGCCATTTCGAAAAGTATTAATGTCTAAATTATTCGGCATCCAAACCTGATTGCCTATGGCAATGGTTTATGCAAAGGTGATAGGACTAAATCCAATGAT
>Ga0194134_10001805_pt1 | contig 27185 bp, 22 predicted proteins | sample TA2KigOff0mmetaG_FD_148602 | JGI IMG/M metagenome (GOLD analysis project Ga0194134, IMG submission 148602) | Freshwater microbial communities from Lake Tanganyika, Tanzania - TA2015056 Kigoma Offshore 0m | ecosystem: Environmental > Aquatic > Freshwater > Lake | place: Tanzania: Lake Tanganyika... | reverse complement strand
AATAGTACTTAGTATATTGCTTGTCAAAGAAGGATTAAGAATATTTTCTTTTTTCGGAATTTCGCCTACGGGCTCAAGACCAAAAAGATAATAGGTCGAATAATCTTGATTTGCTGAATATAAGTGCAAGAAGTCGGCGCCACTGAAGGGGTAAAAAAGTGTTTCAGATTTTTTGCTGATTTTTTCTGTTTTCGACCATTCACGCATAGGATTGATCTTCTCTATCAAGGCTTTCTCCCAAGCAGAATTTAACGTGGCTTGATGTGATTTCCAACTAGGAGAATCAAAGGCTGTAGAAAAGTCACCAACACTTATCGGAGTGGTTCCGCTGAGAAATGATGCAATATTATTTAATTCACTGTTAGAACTTTCTATTTTAATCTCGGGACTTGAAGCAGATGTTTGCGAATTTGCTGAAGCATTTTCAGTTGAAGTTGTTTTTTCATTTTTAACGGAAGAACCACAAGCAGTGACGAACAATCCAGATAATACAAAAGCTGATATTTTATTCATAGTTACTATTTGTTGCACAAATATATTCCGAAATACAAGTCACTAGATGATTGTTCGTATATTATATTAACAGTGACTTGGTGAGAGCGAATTAAATTGACATAGCCCAACATTTAAATCAAAAGCAAAAAATATGTGAGTAAATAATGCATTTACCTTTATCAAAAAATCAAAAGGATACTTATTTAAAAAGCTTTATTTTTGCTCAGTTTTCTTGGTAATTCAGATTGTTTTCGTACCTTTGCACCCCTAATTAATTTTTATATTATGAATTTATACGAAACTGTTTTCATTTTAACTCCCGTTTTGTCTGACGATCAGGCAAAGGAAGCAGTGCAAAAAGTAGAGAAAGAGATAAAATCTCTCGGCGGTAAAGTCCAGCACACAGAGAACTGGGGACTCCGCAAATTGGCCTATCCAATCCAAAAGAAATCAACAGGATTTTATTTTTTGGTTGAATTTAGTGCTCCTGGTACATTAGTAGCAGATTTCGAATTAATGATGAAACGCGATGAGCGAGTATTGCGATTTTTAACGGTCAAAATGGATGATCATCACACTGCTTATTCTGAAAAACGTAAAGTGCGTTTAGGATACAAAAAAGCTGAAGCCTAATTATAAAATTTAAAAGATATGTCAAACGATATTAGATACCTAACCCCCATAAATATTGATATTAAAAGGGAAAAATATTGCCGTTTTAAAAAAAGCGGAATTAAGTTTATTGATTATAAAGATGCTGACTATTTATTAAAGTTAGTTAACGAGCAAGGTAAGATTTTACCCCGAAGATTAACAGGAACTTCAGCGAAATACCAAAATAAAGTTAGTCAAGCAATTAAGCGTGCACGTCATCTGGCTTTAATGCCGTATGTTGGCGATTTGTTAAAATAATTAAAGAGTCATGGAAGTAATTTTAAAGAAAAACGTAGATAAGCTCGGCTACGAAAATGATATTGTAAAAGTTAAGCCAGGATACGGAAGAAATTTTCTTATTCCTCAGGGATATGCTCTTCTTGCTACAGCTTCTGCTAAAAAAGCACATGAAGAAATTATGCGTCAAAAGGCTCATAAGGAAAGTAAGTTAGAAAAAGAAGCACAAGAATTAGCCTCAAAACTCGCTGATTCAAAAGTTTCTATCTTAACTAAAGCCGGTGAAAACGGGAAGATTTTCGGTTCTGTTAACACCGCTCAATTATCCGAAGCTTTGAAAAAAGAAGGATTCGAAATTGATCGTCGTTCGATTAGTATTAAGAACGAACCAATTAAAGAAGTTGGAACATACGAAGCTGAGGCTAATCTATTTAAAGGAGTTAAGCAATTATTTTCTTTTGAGGTGGTTGCTGAATAAAATACTAAAACTACTTTTTTTTGAGGGAGCTAAATTAAGCTCCCTTTTTTATTTCCGTTGAAACCAAATCTACCGAAATATTTTCTATACAAGAACACTCCTTCTCCCTGTTACAACTGTTGCAATCCGGGTCGAAAACAATAGCCTTTGATAAGGATCCAAGTGGCCTCCATCTTCCTGGGTGTATAGGGCGCCTTGAAGAAAATAATCCAATCGCCTGAATTCCACATAAACCTGCAATATGCAATGGACCTGTTGAACAGGCTACCAAAGACGAACTTTTTGAAATTAAAAAAATGAGTTGTTTTAGGGATAATTTTCCGGTGGAATCTAAGATAGCTGAATTCGTTGGAATTTTGGATCGAAATAATTTCCCTTCGTTTTCAGTTCCAGTAAAAATAACGAGGTTTTTATTTTCTGCCAGTTCCTTAGCTAAATCTATGTAATTTGCAAGTGGCCATTCCTTTGCACTCCCTTGGGATTTTGGATGTAGAATTACAATATTTTTTTGAGAATGAACGAACTCATCAATTTCTTCAGGTAAAGCTTGATTTTCAACATTCCAATAAGTTGTATTTTTCGAAATATTTTCAAAACTTGGAATATTATTTAGTCCAAAAGGACGAAGTAACTTAAAATTTAATTGCGCTTCGTGCAAATCAGATTTTTTCCGCGAAAAATTAACTTTATAATTACATGTTAGGAAATGAAAAATACGATGGGAGGTTCCAATTCTATTAGTGATTTTTGCTTTTTTTGCTAATGCAGCGATATCTTTATTTGGAAAAACGTGGATGATAGTATCTGCTTGTAATTCATGAAAGAAGATTAGTTTTTTGGAACTTGGCATTTGTTGGATTGCATCCCAACTGATAAACTTATCAATCACAGAACAGCTTTCAATTACCGCTTTGGTATATTCCTTTCCTAAATAAAGCAGTTCTGATTTTGGAAAATTATACTTAATCCAAGCACACATGGGGAAAGTCAAAACGACATCTCCAATGCTGTCAGTTCTTGAGATGATAATCCTTTTTGGGATCATTTTAGTTGATTCAGTATTTGGTATTTTCTAAAAGTGGCGTAAGCACTTCGATAAGAGATTTTCAAACCTGTAATTCCGTCGAGTATACCAAACTTAATTATATAACTTTTGACGAATTGCGCGATTACTTTTCCAACTAACAAAAATGGATTTATTTGCTTTCCATTTTTGAATTTCTCTTGCGCTGCAATATTTCCAAAATATTCAATTTGTTTGTAATGATCCTCTCTCGAATAATAGGAATAATGAAGTAAATCGCCTTTTAAAAATCCTTCTTTCAAATTATTATTAAGTTCGAGCTTATCGTGTGGATTTACTCCTTTCCAGATGGCAAAATTTCGATTCACCAAGCGTAATTTAGTGTCGGGGTACCATCCACAATAGCGAACCCATTTTCCACAGTAATTGGTCAGTCGATTGAATTTATATCCTTTCAGAGTTGGAGTTTTTAATATTTCTATAACTGATTTTTTTAATTCTTCTGTAAGTGCCTCGTCTGCATCTAAAGAAATCACCCAATCATTTTTAGCTTGTTGTAACGCGAAATTCTTTTGTTGAATGTGTCCTTCAAATTTATTTTGAATTACTTTTACACCCCTTGATTCACATAATTCAATGGTTTTATCTGTTGAAAATGAATCAACAACAACGATTTCATCTACAATTTCCCGCAAGGAATCAATGCAACGAACAATATTTCGTTCTTCATTGAATGTTATAATTAAAGCTGAGAGTTTGTTCATTCTCAATTGATTAATTCAACACTCTTCCAAACAGCTTGAACTTCTCGAAGAGCATTCGTCCAACTTGTGGTTGAGGGAGCATCAACATATCCACTGATGCAAATAATTTTCTTTCGTTTTGGATGTAAAAAATGAAAAGCCCAAAATGCACCGCCAGTTCCCTTTAGTGTTTTATGTTGAAATTGGAACATGCCTCTCATTTCAAATCCTGAGATATTTTTTGAGGCATTTTGAGTGCGAGTAATTTCCGGATAAATTTCTTTTAAGTATTGAGTCCCCATATACATATCCTCAACCTGGTGAGGAACATTATATCTCAACATGGTGTCTCTGTCTTTTAGTAATTGGGCTAAATCAAATTGGGCCGAGTCTTTAAAATCATACTGATAGATCATGATTCCGGAAAAGATAGTTCCCGGATCTTGTGTGCCAGTTCCAGCAAATTCAATCGGTTTTGAACCTGTAGGGAATTCTATACGATAGAAATTATCCCTTTTCCATACAGTTTTCGAACCTTCGGGTAGTTTTAATGTGATTCCAAAATTTTGTTCAAGAGTTGTATATATTGGACTGCTGTTATATTTTAAATTGTGTAAAATTCGTTTCCATTCGTAGTAGTCAAACGATGCATGAATGTCAGCCATACCATTTTTACAAACTTCAGCTAATTGGTTGTAATCTTTTGCAGTAACTTCAATTAAAAGTTGATCATTTGCCCAAGTGTGGTATTTTTTTTCAATTTTCGCCACCTTTCCTGAATAATTCCCATCTATTTTTAATACTAAGGTATTTCGATAGCGTTTGATAGCATCTGTAAATTTGGAAGGAGTTCTGTGAATTAATTCAAAGGTAGATACATCGGGGTAGTAGGGCATAATAAATTGAGTGAGGTTTGAGTCTAGGTAATCATGAATTTCTGTATCCCAGATGCTTTTATCACAAACCACTAAAATTTCTCCAACTTTTCCAGTAACGCTCAGTCCTTTTGAGGAATATTTTTTTGTGATGCCATCACAGCTTGTTATATTTAAATAAAGTACTAAAAAGAGTAAATATCGATTCATTACTTAATTCTGATTTTTTGACCAGCACGAATTTTTCCTGCATTTATTCCTGGATTTAATGTTTTGAGTTGCTGAACGGTCAAGCCGTTATTTACAGCAATACGAGTAAATGTATCGCCTTTTTTAACAGTGTGGTACTTTTTTGTTTCAACCGGTTTTTTGTTTTCTGGTTTAATATTCTTAATTACAGTTGTATTTTGATTAGTTGGTTTTTGGGTTACATTATTCGTATTAGTTTGAGGTTTTTGATTCTGAATGTTTGTTTGTGTTGTATTTTGAGTTTTTGGAGCAGTTTGGTTAATCATACTTTCTTTTTGATTCACCGGAGGAGTTTTAATTTCCGCTTTTTGTTTTACTTTAATTTCCTGTCCAACTGATAAAATTGCGGTAGATAACTGATTCCACGTCATAATATCTTCTGTATTCACATTGTATTTTTGTGCAATAGATTTTACTGTTTCACCCATTTTTACAACATGAAGGATTTCTTTCAATTCTGTTAACGTAGAGTCTTTCGTTTTTGTTGTATCCAATACAGGAGCAGGTTCAGGTTTTTTGGGAAAATAAATGGATTCTTCAAGGGTATACAAACTATCTTCTAAGCCAACTAATTTGCTTATAATATCTGAAGGACCGTAAATACAACTTGCCGGACTAGCTTTAGGGACGTATGCTGTTTTATAGATTGGGTTTAATTCTTTGATTTCTTCAAGATTCCAATCCATCAATTTTGAAATCGTCGCCATATGAACAGCTTTCGGTAAACAGATTGTGTCAAGCGTGTAAAAGTTTATCTTAACTTCAGCCGGCTTAATATTATGCTCATTATAATAGTTCATATAATAAGCAGCTGCAATGAAAGCGGGTACATATCCTTGTGTTTCAGTTGGCAGGTATGGTCTTACTTCCCAATAGGTTGTTTTATTACCTGAGCGTTTAATAGCTTTATTTACCGTTCCGGGCCCTGCATTGTATGCAGCTAAGGCTAAATTCCAGTCGCCATAAATGTCGTATAGTTGTTTCAAAAAGCGACAAGCAGCATCCGTCTCTTTTTCCGGATCCATTCGTTCATCGATGTAAGAATTTTCTTTTAACCCATAATACTGCCCTGTTCCGTACATAAATTGCCAAAGGCCCAATGCACCAGCTTTTGATTTTACTTGAGGGCGCAATCCACTTTCAATCACTGATAAATATTTTAATTCTAATGGAAGACCGTATTCAGCCAACTTCGCCTCATACATTGGAAAATATAGTCCAGCTCGCCCAAGTACAATTTTTATAAAAGAACGCTTCTTATCTCCCCAATTTTTTAAGACAGAAAGAGTAATGGAATTGCAATCAAGATGAAAAGGACTCATATCGTTTAGCCTTTCCAAACGTTCGCAATATGTTTCATCACCAACTGTAGGTATTTCATTTCCTTGATAATTAAGTTCAGCCATTAATTCAGAAGAATTATATTTTTTAGCCATGTCCGCCAGATAAAATTTAAGGCCTTGTTCAACTGTATTAACAAATCCAATTTTATTTAAAGAATCACTCGGTCTTGCAAGTTGTTTCTTTATTTGAGCAAATGAAAAAGACGAATAAATTAAAAAAAATACTAAAAATAGTTTTTGAAATTGCATATTATCAAATTGAACGATTTAAAAATCGTGAATTTTTAATTTCTTTTGTTACGAAAATTAGGCCAAAAGGTTGTTAAATTTCAATATATTTCCTTGTAAAAAAAAGAGCATTAACAATTTTTGTTTGTTTGAATTAAAAATCAATCAAATAAATTTGAGAAAATTCTTCCCAAATTTATTTTAATAAAAAGATGTATTTTTGAAAAAATGACAACTACATTTATCGTAACTGCAGGTGGGCTTGGAAGACGAATGTCAATTGACGTCCCAAAACAATTTATTCTAATAAACGGAAAGCCTATTCTTATGCATACCTTGCTTAAATTGTATTCATTTAATCCAAAAGCTCAATTTATTCTTACTTTACCATCAGAATGGTTCAAATACTGGGAAGATTTATGCTTAAAATATAATTTTGAACTTGAGTTAACATTAGTCGAAGGGGGAAAAGAAAGATTTCATTCGATTCAAAAGGCGATTAAATTTGCAAAGGGTGATGTGATAGCGATTCATGATGGTGTTCGACCGTTGGTATCAAACGAAACACTAGATAGTTTAATGAAGAATATTATTAAATATGAGGCTGTAATACCTGTTTTTGATATAAAAGAAAGTGTCCGATTAGTTAGCGATAATAAATCTGAGCCGATTAATCGCAATTCACTTAAAATTGTTCAAACGCCTCAAGTTTTTGCTAAAAAATTAATTCAATCAGCATATGAAATCCAATTTTCTGACTCATTTACCGATGACGCTTCCGTTGTAGAAAAATTAGGGGTTTCTATTAAGTTAGTTCAAGGGAACGAGGAAAATATTAAGATTACTACCGCATCAGACCTTAAAATAGCAACATTTTTATTATCAAATAATGGTGATGTATAAATTGAATATTTTTATTTTCGTATTGTAAATTGATGCTCTAATTTACCGTTATTTGACTTCCAATTGCCTTCTCCAAAATAGAATCTTTTATCATTTTTCCCAATGCCTGTCATAAAATGGATATTAAAAATACCATCCCACTTATCATCACCGGGCTCGATTAAAACCAATTTATATATCTCATCATAATTAAGCTGCTCACTAAAAATTCCATTACTCTTATCCGGGTAAATTCTTCCTGTTAATGGCCTTTTATTTGAACCAAGAATATTGTAGCCTTTAATTATATTTCCATTAATATTTTCAATAGTAATAGTTAATTTTTTCTTGTTCATGATACCCGTCCAATTACCGATAAGGTAGTCGTAGTCATTTTTATTTAAATCCGTAATTTTATTTTTTCTATTAGCGTTCTGGATCGTTGAATTTTTTTCTTTTTCTTGTTCAGCTTTGAATTTGGCTTCTTCGAGTTCTAATTTCTTTTTTTCAAGTTCTAATTTTTCTCTTTCCAAGGAAGAATTTGCAGTTCCTTCTCCATTTCCACAAGCCGTTAGAAATCCAACAGCTAAAAAAAGTAAGTATATTTTCTTTAAAGTCATGCGACTAATATAATTAAAAAATTAAGGGATTAAATTTATTAAAATAGAAATAACATTTAGCGAGTATTTTAACATCTTCAACTTAAAGATATATTCGTTTAAAATAGTAGTGTAAATTACATTTTGTTTGTTTTTTCAATCCCAAAAATAAAATATTTGTTTGAAATAAAATTATATCTTGAAGATTGTAAAATTAGAATTAATTTTAACTGATGTTATTCAAGGAGGTCATAGGTCAGGAGACAATAAAGGAACACCTGATTCATGAAATTAGAGAAGATAAGGTTGCTCAATCTCAATTATTTCATGGAAAAATGGGCTACGGGACACTCCCGCTGGCTTTGGCATTTATTCAATATTTATTTTGTGAAAACAAAGCTGAATCTGATAGTTGTGGCAAATGCAGTAGCTGTCGGAAAGTAAGTGAATTACAACACCCTGATTTGCATTTTTTCTTTCCAGTTGTTCAAGCAATTACTAAATCATCTAGTAAACATTTACAAGATTGGCGTGATCAGATTAGGGAGAGTGCCTATTTTGATTTATACGAATGGACTCAGAGAATAGACGGTCGAGAGCGTAAGCCTATTATCAGTGCCGACGAAAGTATTGAAATAATTCGGAAGACTACCCTAAAATCATTTGAGGGCGGGCATAAAGTTTATGTCATTTGGATGGCCGAAGAAATGAATGCAATTTGCTCAAATAAACTATTAAAATTACTCGAAGAACCTCCAGAAAGGTCTTTATTTCTTTTACTTTGTGAGTCCATTGATGGAATTTTACCTACGATACTTTCTAGAATGCAGATAGTATCTATCCCCAGAATCCAGGATGGAGAGTTGACAAGTTATCTTGTTCAAAAAACAATGATTGATATTGAAACCGCGCAGAGTTGTACCTCTTTTAGCGAAGGAGATTATATTACTGCCACGTCACAACTTAAACAACAAGAAAATGCTGATTTTTTAGAGATTTTTAAAAATTTGATGAGGTTTGGGTATAAGAAAGACGTTAATGCCATGCTAGATTGGGCGGATTATACATCCCAGCAATCTAAGGAAAAACAAAAATTATTTGTGGTTTATGCACTACATTTGATTCGCCAAAGTAATTTGATAAACTACACTCCTGGAGCTCTGGTAAAACTTTCTCAAGATGAAGCATATTTCTTGAGTAATTTCGCAAAATTCATCAATGGGAAAAATATTCAAGCCTTTATGCAAACAATGAATGATATTTATTATCATCTCGAAAGAAACGCGAATCCTCGAATTGTTTTTACTCATTTAATATTTCAGGTTATGAGATACATTCACATGTGATTTCTTCTAATTTGTCAGAACAAAACCAATTAAAAATTGTACCTTAGTAAATAAAACCTATTGTCATGAATTTAAGAGTTCAACAAGCTTTAAATGATCAAATTGAAAAAGAAGCTTCATCTTCCCATTATTATCTTGCTATGGCCTCCTGGGCCGAAAATAACGGTCTAAATGGAACGGCTAAATTTATGTATCTTCATTCGGATGAAGAACGTTTTCACATGCTTAAATTAATAAAGTTTATAAATGAAAGAGGAGGAGAAGCAATAGTTCCGCCAGTAACTAAACCTCCTGTCCAATTTGATAATCTTGAGAGTGTTTTTACCAAATTACTTGAACACGAAATTAGAGTGACAGAATGTATCAATAATCTAGTAAATATTTGTTTAGAGGAAAAGGACTACTCGACACACAATTTTTTACAGTGGTATGTTTCAGAACAGCTTGAAGAGGAGGCGCTTGCACGAACGATTCTGGATAAACTTAAACTGATAAGCGGGGACAAGGCCGGTATATATCTCTTTGATCGAGATCTTGATAATTCTGCTACACCCCCAAAAGTCTAATATAAAGCGCTGTTTAAGGCGATTTTGAAAAGACTTACTTTTGGAATTCTTTTTATTTATATGCGAATTTTGTGTTAAAATTCAGATTAGTATGAGCAAATAAACCACAAGTTGACAGATGGTTTTTCTAAGAAGTATGATACCCACTTTAATTTATGAAATTAGCATTCAAGTTCCATTTTGGAACACCTGGTGGTTTTGGAGTTTAAATATTATTCTTGTGAGTTTAGCTTCTTATATTTATGTTAGACGCAGAATTGAGCAAGGAAGAAGAGAACAAGTAAAGTTAGAATTGAAAATTGCCGAACGGACGAAAGAAATTCGGGAACAAAAAAAACAGATTGAAATTCAAAACAAGCAGATTCAATTAGAAAAATTCAAAGTAGAGGAACAGCAAGCTCTTTTAAAATTGGAAAAAGATAAAAGTGAAAGTATTTTATTAAATATCCTACCTGAGTCCTCCGTTAAGGAATTAAAAACAAAAGGAAAAGTAAAAGCAAAAGCTTACAGTACCGTAACGGTTATGTTCACAGATGTTGTAGGGTTTTCAAAAATCACTGAAAATATGGACCCCAATAACTTAGTGAATAGGTTAGATGTTATGTTCCGTAAATTTGATGAAATTATTGTTTTAAATAATTTAGAGAAAATAAAAACAATTGGTGATGCCTACATGTGTGCTGGAGGTATACCAGAAATAAACTCTACAAATCCTATTGATACTTGCCTAGCTGCCCTTCAAATTCAGGATTATATGTCAAAACTTAAATACGAAGCCATTGCTAATCATGAGGAATATTGGGAAATACGATTGGGAATAAATACTGGGAACATTATTGCAGGAGTGATTGGTACGCAACGTCTAGCATATGATATTTGGGGATCTACGGTTAATAAAGCTCAGCGAATGGAGAGGCTGGGTGAGCCAGGGAAAGTGATGATATCCGGATCAACATTTTCTTTTATTGAACCATATTTTGAATGTGAGTTTAAAGAGAAAGTTCAAACAAAGGCCAAAGTATTATTGGATATGTATGTGGTGCACCGTATAAAGCCTGAATTATCTAAGAATAATGAAGGCTTATATCCGAATGATCGCTTCCTTAAAATTGTTAATCTGCACCATTACAGCACAATAAAATACTATAAAACCGAGCATCATGTTCTGAAAATGCTTGAAATTGGTCTTGAATCTAATTTATATTATCATAGTTTAAATCACACAAAGGATGTAGTTAAGTCGGTTGAGCGCATCGCATTACTTGAAGGAGTAACTGATGAAGGATTATTTTTGTTAAAGACTGCTGCAATTTTTCACGATGCTGGGTTTTTAGAAAGTTATAATAGTAACGAATCTATTGGTGCGCGTATGGCGGAAGAAATACTTCCAGAATATGGTTACACTCATGATCATATTCAAACCATAAAAGAGTTGATTTTTGTTACTGAATTTCCACACAAACCGACGAATAAACTTCAGGAAATTATTTGTGATGCTGACCTTGATTACTTGGGTCGAAATGATTTTGAGGAGATTGCTGATAAATTGAGACGTGAATTAAAAGAAAGAGCTATTATCTCTAGCGATAGAAAATGGGATGAGATTCAAATATCCTTTTTAAATCAACACAAGTATTTTACAAAGACAGCCATCGATACAAGGCAAAAAACAAAGGAGAAAAATATACTTTTAGTTCAGGAAAGGCTTGAAAAAAACGAATATTTGGATTGAATAGAGTAATCTTTATATCCATATCTAGTAATATTGTATAATTAATAGTTATAGTACTATTAATTTTTCATTATCAGGAATTGTTTTAATAAAAAAAAGACCCCACTTTGGAGGTCTTTTTTTCTATAAGTTCAATTTGAATTATTCCTTAATAATCTGTGCAGGTTTATAATTTCCATCAATTTTCAAGGTGTAAATTCCTTTAGAAAGAATTGATAGATTTACTTCTGTCGTAATACCATTCAATTTACTCTTGAATACTTCTCTTCCCATTTGGTCAAAAATTGAGAAAGTTTGAAGCATATTCTTATCTCCTTTGATGGTAATGGAATTAGAGGTTGGATTGGGGTAAACCAAAAGTGATTTTCCGCTTTGAGTTAATTCTTCCACATTCAATACACTTACAAAACCCTCATAAATTCTATGTATGGTTGTATTTGTTGTTATTGGGTCGTTGAAGTCAAAATAGATATCAGCATCATTGGTGATTTCTGTTCCTGGAGCCAAGTTTGGAACTTGGTCAACATGGAAGGTAACAAAACCATTACTTCCTTCTTGATTGGTTGAACTATCCGGTAAGTTAATATTATTGAATGTCCATTCTAACACTCGTGGTCCATACATTCTAAAATCATATTGATGACTTGATACACCTGAAGTAACTGTAAATATATTCAAATCTGTATCCAAAGTATCTCGAATCACAACCGTAAATGCAGTATCAGTTCCCGTGTTTTGAAAGCGAATCACATATTGTAATTGTTGATTTGGTTGAATGTATTTTTGGTCAGTTTGTCCAATTGGATAGCCTGTTTTATCGTTTGGATCGTAACTTCCTGTTACAACTCCACAGTAAATATCAACAACAGGATCGGCATCATCTTGAGGGAAATCATTTACAATATCTGGAGTCCAATTAGCTGTGTCTCCACAAGCTTCTACATGTGCATTGGGATGAGAGTTACCAGGATGTAAGGGGTGCTGTTCAGCATTCAAAATCCATGTTTGTCCATTTCCAAAATAGGATAGAATTACTGTTTCTCCTCCTGGAATCATAATCGAGTCGGTGTATGTAACAACTCCATCAATAGTAACCCACATCGGAGAATAACATTCCATGTCACCACCTCCAGGTTCACCTGTATTGGTTATTGAAAAATAAACGCTATCTCCTTGACACCAACCATCCACACTCAAACTGCTTTGATCCCAAGGCAAAGTACATGGTTGAGGAAATCCATTTAATGTTCCACCAGTTCCATCGTTAACAATTGGGTCTGACGGAGTGTTGTCTAAAACACATGGTTCCACTGGATGTAAATTTGCATCCATGCAGAGAGTTAATCCTAATAAACCTGCACAACTTATAGTTGGAGAACTAATCGTCGTTGAAATATTAAAATTCACGCATTGACCCGGATATAAATCCCCAGTCTGAAATCTATAAACATTGTTCCCTTGATTCGTATAGGACAAAGATGACCCTGTAACTGTCATAAGCGGATCAAGTTCCACATCTACATAAGAAGCATTTAATATTCCTGTTGCTGTTGCTTGATTACATGCAGAAACATAAATCATTTGATTTGGAAGACAAGGTCGTAGGGTTGGAGCATAGATGCTTACATCAGGGTCAGTACATGGATTGGTATTAAACAAATAAAAATAATTTGAATCAGTTGGCTCATAACCATCAATAACTTCAAACCCGATGGTCGTCGGACAGTTGGATGCCCAGTTTTGATTCGTAGTGTCGACAGTGGCAATATAATTACCATCAGGTAAATTGGAAACATTTGCAAAGCCATTTTGATCTGAAGTGGCTACGTAATTTCCTGGTTGAATAGTAATTGTAATTCCTTCTAAATCCGTACCTCCCGTACATTGTTGGGTTGGGTCATTAAAGACTTGAAAAGAAACGGAAGAGCATAAATAATTAGAATTTGAATCTATGGAAAGATAGGGAATAGTATTCCAATTATTGAAAAATTTATATAATTCACCAGAAGTTGAAATTGCATAAGTGTAGTCATAACCAGTATGAGACCCTGAAATATCTTTAAAACCTATATTTTGATTTAATAAAATAGGTGAGGTTGTTACCATATTAGACCAATGGTCCCAATACCAAGCTGATCCATTATTTTTTATGGCTAGGGTAATATTTTGCCCCTTAACCAGTTTCCAATCGGAATCGGTTCCAACCTGAACACCATTGTTCCACATTGTTCCATTATTCTTAATGCCAAACCAAGTTCCATTGTTCATCCATATGTAACTCCAATCCGCTTCAGTTCCAACTTGTAATAAGGTTCCTCCTACATTTCCAAACCAAAGTGTACCATTACTTTTTAGGGCAATTACATTAGAAAAGTGAGTATGCAATTCTTTCCAATCGTTATCTGTTCCAATTTGTACTGGAAATAAAATTGTAAAATTTCCCCATAGCCACATTGTACCATCTTCCTTGATTGCTGTTGTTATTCCCCAAGAGGACGATAAACTAATCCATTTTGAATTATTCAACTGAATCAACGTTGGTTGAGGATCATTATTTCCGACTCCTAATTCACCATAATAATTCGGGCCAAAACCCCACAGAGTGCTATCTTCTGCTATCAAAAAAGTAGAGTTTGATCCAGTTGTATAACATTTTTTCCAGTTTATCCCAAATCCAAATTGAGTTGGAATTCCACTCGGCGAAAGTTGCCATAAGGTTCCATCATTTTGAATCCCGTAATGAAGCGAATTAGTATCCCCGTCAATATCCAAGGATTTCCAACATTGGCTAAATAAATTAAGAGATAATGTGCAAAATAAAAGTAAAATAGTTTTTTCCACGATGTAAAAAGTTTTGTGATAATTAAAGCTCAAAAACAGATGGGAGTTTCCACAGTTAAATTAGTTTTCAAATAAAATTTATTATTCACTGAACTAAATTAAACACAGCTAATGTACATAAAATTTATCTATAAAAACTTTTATTAGATTTATCTTACCCATTCATAACTTAAAAATAATGTAAAAAACTTCCCTCATGAACAACCCTATTTTTTTTGTGTTTAAAGTGGACTAATTAAATATTGCGTAATTTTGTACTTTAAAAACAGAAAATGAAGAGTGATCTATATGTACATCCTGATTATTATGAGATGGATGATTTGTTATCTGAAGAACATAAATTGGTTAGAGATGCGGCCCGGTCTTGGGTAAAAAAAGAAATGTCTCCAATTATTGATGAGCATTACGAAAATGCAACTTTTCCAAATCATATTTTACCGGGCCTTGGAGAAATAGGCGCTTTCGGCCCTTATATCCCATCAGAGTACGGTGGTGCTGGTTTGGATCAAATTTCTTATGGATTAATTATGCAGGAGTTAGAGCGTTGCGATTCTGGATTACGATCTACCGCCTCTGTTCAATCTTCACTAGTGATGTATCCAATTTGGAAATATGGTTCAGAAGATCAACGGCTTAAGTTTTTACCAAAATTGGCAAGTGGCGAAATGATGGGTTGTTTCGGATTAACTGAACCTGATTATGGGTCGAATCCTGGGGGAATGATAACTAATTTTAAGGATTCAGGGGATTACGTTATACTTAATGGTGCTAAAATGTGGATTTCTAATGCTCCTTTTGCGCATGTTGCAGTTGTTTGGGCAAAGGATGAAAGCGGAAGAATTCACGGATTACTTGTAGAGCGCGGAATGGAAGGGTTCTCAACACCTGAGATGCATGGTAAATTATCATTGCGAGCTTCCTCTACCGGTGAGCTGATTTTTGACAACGTAAAAGTTCCAAAAACAAATATTCTTCCAGGAAGAACTGGATTAGGAGCTCCATTAAGTTGTTTGGATTCAGCGCGATATGGAATTGCATGGGGGGCACTTGGCGCTGCAATGGACTGTTATGACCAAGCACTGAGATATTCAAAAGAAAGAACTCAGTTTAATGTTCCAATTGGAGCATTTCAATTAATTCAAAAAAAGTTAGCTGAGATGATTACTGAAATCACAAAGGCACAGTTACTTACATTTAGGTTGGGCCAGCTAAGAAATGAAGGTCGTGCAACGAGTGCTCAAATTTCAATGGCTAAACGAAATAATGTTGAAATAGCATTAAATATTGCCCGTGAGGCGCGACAAATTCATGGAGGAATGGGAATCACAAGTGAATATTCGATGATGCGTCACATGGCTAATTTAGAATCTGTTGTAACGTATGAGGGAACACACGACATTCATTTATTAATTACAGGAATGGATGTAACTGGGATTTCAGCATTTACGCGTGAAATGTCAAACATATAAGGATTAGATTTTTCGAGATAAATATAGGCCATCTCTTACCGGAAGCAGAATAGATTTCAGTTTTGGATGAGACTGAACGTAATCGTTGTATTCATCAATTAATTTAGTATCCAAATCCATGTTGTCTTTTAATAACGTTACTTTCCCTGACCAAAGCACATTATCAGTTAAAATGTATCCACCTGAATTAACCTTATCAATTACTAAATCAAGGTAATTCTTATAGTTTCGTTTATCAGCGTCAATAAATACAAAGTCAAAGGATTGATTTAAGGTTGGAATAATTTCTATTGCATTTCCTGTTAGCTGAATAATTTTATTTCCTAAATCAGCCTTGCTAATAAATGAGCCAATCATTTTTTCTAATTCAATATTTGTATCGATGGTGGTTAAAATTCCGTCATCTGGCAGCCCTTCTGCCATTGCAATAGCTGAATAACCCGTGTAAGTCCCGATTTCTAAAATAGATTTAGGCTGAATGATTTCTACTAAAAACTTTAGTAATTGGCCTTGAAAATGACCACTTAACATTCGAGGTTGCATTACTTTTAAATGCGTTTCACGATTGATTTGGTGTAGAATTTCAGATTCTTTTGGGGTATGCTTTAATACGTAATCATCAATTTCTTTAGGTAGAAATTCCATATTATTGTACTTTTGGACCAATATAATCAAGACACGGACTAAAACCAACAAAGCACTTTCCTTTTAACTCGATGTGAATTGATCCTGTATTGTTTGCTTCGAATGAAAAGTCAGGCTGTAGTTTCCATGTCTCCAGGCATTTTTCACCGCTAAACTTATAAAAATCTGAATCGACTAATTTGAATAGAGAAATTAATTCTTGAATAGTCAAAAATTTTTCAGCGCGATAAATATCGTAAGAACCGCAATCAAGTTTACCCTTCCATGTCCCTGAAGTATCAGTTACTATCCATTTTTCAACTTTTTTTCCACCTTTTTTGGTAATTGCGAACTTTGATTTGGAGGCCATAACTACGGTTCCTCTTGCCATTGCAGGTGTAGGTTTTGCTCCACCGCAATATGGCGTATGTTTTATGAATACTAGCGTGTGTTTTTGTGCTGAGCAAGAAATTAAGAATAGAAAACTTAAAATAAAGAGCGCTTTCATTTTACTGATTCTTTACAAATTTTCAATTATTGAATAAGATACTTTAATTAATTCTAAAGGGTTGAAACAAGTAAAAAGTTGTTCAAATGGACTGCTTTTAGAGTTGAAAAATTTATTTTTAATTAAATCTTTTTTTGAAGCTTATTTTTTTTCTGATTTACATGATGCCTTATTATCACTATCAATCCATTGGCCTTTTTCATTATAGTGAGACAGACACATAGATTTTTCTTCTTTCGAGCATCCTATTTCATCACACATCTTAGCACATTCCTCTTTGGTCATTTTCGCACATTTAGACATGTCACATTTCATTTTCATATCCTTTTGGCATTCATTTGCTTTATCTTTTTTACAACATGTATTTTCATTTCCACGAGAAGCCTCCAATTTAGCTGAGGATGTAGGACCTGCTTTTTTCTCACTGCCGTGACCATCACCTAATATTGGCGCGATTACTAAACCAACTAAACATGTTAGTTTTATTAAAATATTCATTGATGGACCAGAAGTATCTTTGAATGGGTCACCAACGGTATCACCCGTTACTGCAGCTTTGTGAGCATCAGAACCTTTAAATGTCATTTCACCGTTAATCATTACACCCGCCTCAAAAGATTTTTTTGCATTATCCCACGCGCCGCCTGCATTGTTTTGAAAAATTGCCCATAGAACTCCAGAAACTGCAACTCCTGCCATGTATCCACCCAAAACCTCAGCTGCCATTGGCCAATTTCCAGATAAAAGTCCTGTACCCAAGCCAATTAATATTGGAGTAACAATTGTTAATGCACCTGGAAGCATCATTTCACGAAGTGCAGCTTTGGTTGAAATTTCTACACATTTACCGTATTCTGGTTTTCCAGTTCCTTCCATAATACCAGGAATTTCCCTAAACTGACGACGAACTTCTTGAACCATGTCCATGGCTGCGCTACCAACTGATTTCATTGCCAATGCCGAGAAAACAACAGGTACCATTCCACCAATAAATAGGGCAGCTAAAACAGGTGCTTTGAAAATATTAATTCCGTCAATTCCGGTAAACGTTACATAAGCAGCAAACAAGGCAAGAGCAGTCAATGCTGCGGAAGCAATAGCAAATCCTTTACCTACTGCTGCTGTTGTATTCCCAACTGAGTCTAAAACATCTGTTCGTTGACGTACTTCTTTTGGTAGTTCGCTCATTTCTGCAACTCCTCCAGCATTATCTGCAATTGGACCAAATGCATCGATAGCTAATTGCATCGCTGTTGTAGCCATCATTGCTGAAGCTGCAATTGCAACACCATAAAATCCCGCCAAAGCGTAAGAACCCCAGATTGCTGCAGCGAATAAAATTACTGATGAAAAAGTTGAAATCATACCGGTTGCAATACCAGCAATGATATTTGTGGCCGCACCAGTGGATGAATTTTGAACGATTCCTAAAACTGGTTTTTTACCAAGCGCTGTATAATATTCAGTGAAATAGGAAATTAAATACCCAACGCTTAATCCCACTAAAGTTGCATAAAATACATGACGACTCGGGATTGGCTGCGTTCCCTCTCCGAAAAAATTCATTTGAATAGTTTCAGGGAGCATCCAATCAACCAAAAACCATCCAGTAATTGCAGATAAAACAATTGAAGCAATATTTCCAATATTTAAAGCTTTCTGAACTTCATTTTCTTTAGCATCGTTACTTGAAATTCTCACTAAGAAAGTTCCAATAATTGAAGCGATGATTCCAACACCTGCAATCATTACAGGCAAAAGGATTGGACCTATCCCACCAAACTCTTTAAGAGTTTGTCCTGCCTCAGCCATATCTTTAATAATGTAGTTTCCTAAAACCATGGAAGCTAGTACAGTAGCCACATAAGAGCCGAAAAGGTCAGCACCCATTCCTGCAACGTCTCCAACATTATCCCCAACATTATCGGCAATTGTTGCTGGATTTCGTGGATCATCTTCTGGAATACCAGCTTCAACTTTTCCAACTAAGTCAGCGCCAACATCAGCAGCTTTCGTGTATATACCTCCACCAACTCGCGCAAACAGAGCAATTGATTCTGCTCCCAAGGAAAACCCAGCTAAAGCTTCTAAAATTATAGTCATTTTGTCATAATTCCAGGTTTCTCCACCCAGAAAATAATTCAAAAATATAAAGAAGAAGAGGGATAACCCTAGTACAGCCAATCCAGCAACTCCAAGACCCATAACACTACCACCCCCAAATGAAACATTTAAAGCTTTAGGGAGTGACGTTTTAGCCGCTTCTGTAGTACGGACATTCGCATCAGTTGCTATTCTCATTCCGATATTACCCGCAACTGCAGAGAAAACAGCTCCCACAACAAATGCAGGAACAATTAACCAATGTGTTGTTTCAACTTTTAAAGATATTCCAAATAATGCGGCTGATGCAATGACCACGAAAATCGCCAGTAAACGGTATTCAGCGCTTAGAAAGGCCATAGCGCCTTCTTTGATACTTTTGGCAATACCTTGCATTTTTTCATCTCCAGCAGGCTGTTTTTTTACCCAAGACATTTTGTAGAACATAAATATAAGTCCAACAAGAGACAAAGCGATGGGGATAAATATCAGATTGTTTTCCATAATAATAAGTTTATAAAACGGGTGCGAATTTACGTTTTAAAATCCATGTCTGCAAATACGAATGAGTAAAATTATTGTTACAAAAATTCAATAATTAAGGAATGATTCGCTTTATACATTTTAGATAATGGGAATAAGATTGGGTTTCATCTACCCAAATACCTGTTTGATCTAATTTATTGATTTTAACTTTTTTTGATGCATGAATAATTTTATTGCCTTCAATAACAATTCCTACATGCACAATTTTCCCATTGTCGTGAAAAAAAGCGAGATCACCTGTTTGAGCGTTCTCAAAGTTTATTTCATCTCCAATTTTAACTTGTTGTCCTGAGTCTCTTGGCAAGAATATACCTAATGTTTTGTAAACTGTTTGAACGAACCCTGAACAATCATAACCAAATGCATTTTTCCCACCCCATAAATAAGGGATTTCAAGACATAATTTTGAAGTTGAAAGTAAAATATCTAAGCTAAATTCTCTTGGAATAGTTGCTACATTTCCAATAAAGGTTCCTTTTTTCCCATCGATTAAGAGGGATCCATTTTTGTAAAATGGGAGCGTACTTCCCAATGAGATTTCAAACTTCTTTCCCTCAAACTCGACCAAACCTTTCAAATCAGCACAAACTGGGAAGGTGTCTTTTTTCATTTCGAAGTATGTCCTTTCGCTTATGGAACGATGGTTTACTTTTGGGATCCAACCTTGATAGCCATCAAAGAGATTTTCGATAAACAGCCACTTTTTGTCTTTAGATTTTGAAATAATCATATAAATATCTCCAAAAATTAATTGTGTTACTTGTTCACTTGAACTATCTGTAGTTTTGTGAACAGTGGTGAAATTAGAGATACAAATTCCGTATTCGGCAGAATAAAATAGGGCAACTGAAAAAATAAAGGATGCTGTTAGGATATATTTCATGATCTTAGAATTAAAAAATATGCCTCTCTGCATGGTATGATGAACGAACCAATGGCCCACTTTCAACATATCTAAATCCCATTTCTCTTCCCAAATCCCCATATTTCTCGAAGCATTCAGGACTAATAAATTCTTGAATCGGTAAATGTTTTGAAGTAGGCTGGAGGTATTGGCCTAGGGTTAAAATATCAACTCCGACGCTGCGCAGATCTGTCATTGTTTCGATGATTTCTTGTTCTGATTCTCCGAGGCCGAGCATTAGCCCAGATTTAGTTCTCATTCCTCCTTTTTTCAATCTAAAAAGTACCTCTAAACTCCGATCATATTTCGCTTGAATTCGAACTTGTTTTGTTAATCTTCTTACTGTTTCTACATTATGAGAAACTATTTCAGGAGCAACATCAATGATCATCTGTAAGTTTTCCCATTTTCCTGCAAAATCAGGAATTAAGGTTTCTAAGGTGGTATTTGGTGATTGATGTCGAATTGCCCGTACGGTTTGAACCCATATTTCAGCACCGCCATCTTTTAAATCATCACGATCGACTGATGTGATTACAGCATGCTTAACGCCCATAAGTTTTACGCTGTTTGCGACCCTTCCTGGTTCAAATTCATCTACTGAATCAGGTTTACCTGTCTTTACAGCGCAAAAACCGCACGAACGGGTGCAAATATTTCCAAGTATCATAAATGTAGCAGTTCCCTCGCCCCAGCATTCACCCATATTTGGGCAGTTACCACTTTGACAAATCGTATGAAGTTTGTGTTCATCAACCAGTGAGCGAACTTTTTTGAAATTTTCTCCAGTAGGTAGTTTAACTCTAAGCCATTTTGGTTTTTTTTCTCGGGTAAATGAGTCATTCGGTAGTAGTGAATTTTCGTTGCTCATATTTCTTTTTCAACTTATTTACAAAAATAAAGCATTTAAAATATATAATTCTTGTAAAACATAAAATGTATTCGCTTTACTGGTTGTTTTTTTCAATCTATTGTGCATAAAAGATAAAAATAGCATGTTTGAATGAAATTTTTCAATTTAATATACACACACGAGTAAGTTTCTATTTTCTTTAACTGACATAGTTAGCTTGTGGTAATTTAATGAACTATTTAATCAAACGACTGTTCAAATGAGGTAAAATAAAAGTAATCAAGTCGAACATGTGGTTTAATTTTATAAATCTTCGATATAAAACACTTAAATCAGTGTTGAAACAAAAATAAAACTATAGATGTTTGCGAGCGACGAACAAACTTTAAAAGACCTAGAATTTAATGTTATAATTGAATGGCTGCAACAATTTGCTATCGAAAAATCAGCGTCGCAAAAGATCAATGATTTGAGGCCATCAAATAATTTTCAACAAGTCGCAAACGAACTTAACAAGCTAAACGAATTAAAAAATATTCGATTATCAAATGAAAGTTTTCCGCCGTTAGATTTTGAAGAATTAAAAACGGAGATAAAATTATTGAAGATTTATGACGCTGTAATTTCTGTCGAAGGATTTCGAAGAATCTATCTTGCATCGAATTTAGTAAACCGAATTATTTCTTTTTTTGAGACACACAAAGGAAAATATTCAGGCTTGGAGAGAATAATTGAATCTTGTGAAATTAATTACGAAATCAATAAAAAAATTGATTCGGTTTTTGATCGGTCCGGGAAAATAAAGGACGATGCATCAAAAGAATTATTTGAGATTCGCCAGCGCATTAAAATTTTGCGCAATCAAATAAATAGAAATTTTGATCGAGAGCTTCGAAAACTTTTAAAAGCTCAAATTTTAGGGGATGTTACCGAGGGGTTTATTAATGAGAGGCGAGTACTTTCTGTTCAATCTTCATTTAAGCGAAAAGTACCCGGAAATATACATGGATCCAGTAAAACAGGTAATCTTACATATGTTGAGCCTCACTCAAATGTTCCGTTGAATAATGAAATGGAATTTCTGTTAGACGATGAACGTAAGGAAATTTTGAGAATTTTGAGAAAATTAACCAGTGATATTTCGATTTATCAGAAATTAATAAAGGCTTACCAAAGATGTCTGGTTGATTTTGATTTTCTGAATGCAAAATGTCGTTTGTCCCTTGAAATGAATGCCGTTTTACCAATATTAAATCAAAATACTAGTTTTGATTATCACGAGGCATTTCACCCTATTTTACGCAATACTAATTCAATGGTCAGAAAAGTTACCAAATCTCAGTCAATGACAATGAGTAATAACAAAAGAATGGTAGTAATTTCTGGTCCAAATGCAGGCGGGAAAAGTATAACATTAAAGACGGTAGGGTTACTTCAACTTATGCTTCAGTCTGGTTTATTGATACCAGTAAATGAAAATAGTAAAGCATGTTTTTTTCAACAGATTTTATCTGATATAGGTGACAATCAGTCTATCGAAAACGAATTATCTACTTATTCATATCGTTTACGTCGAATGAATTACTTTTTAACTATTTCAAATAATCAAACGCTCTTACTTTTAGATGAATTTGGGACTGGATCAGACCCAGAATTAGGGGGTGCTTTGGCCGAAGTTTTCTTTGAAGAGTTATATAAAAAATCCGTATTTGCAATAATTACTACTCATTACAGTAATATCAAATTAAAAGCCAATCTCCTTAAAAATTCAATCAATGGCTGTATGCTTTTTGATACTTTATCCTTGAAACCGAAATATGAGTTTTCAATGGGACAACCAGGTAGCTCTTTTACTTTCGAGGTAGCCAAAATGAACGGTATAAATAAGACTCTAATTTCAGCCGCCAAAAACTTACTTGACGACAAAAAGATAAAGTTAGACCATCTCATAAACGATTTACAGAGCAATAAAAATTATTTAGACAAGTTGATTAAAGAAAATGAAGAATTTAAGAGCAAAGTAGAGGAATCGCGAAAACATTTTTTGGAGAAAAAAGAACATTATGAAGGTCGATTGAAATCTCAGCAAACAATCGTTGATGAAAATAATAAACAACTTGTATCGGGAAAGAAAATGTTATACTTCATAGAAAAGTATGACCTGAAATCTCAAAAAAAAGATTCTAATCTTGCATTATGGGAAGAGATTAAAAATTTTATTAAACTCGAAAAATTAAAAACACAAGTAAAAACGCAACAGCGTAATATTGAAATCGAGCATGTAAAATCAGGCAAAACAAATGTGCAAAATCAATACAAATTGAAACAGCATCTAATAATCCTAGGTTCATCAGTTCAGGTGATTGGAACGAATCGCACCGGGATTGTCAATAAAATTGGGAATAAATATATCGAAGTTATTTATGGAAATTCTCTTTTAAAAGTTCAACGAGAAAAATTACAATTTTTAAAATAGAGTGAAATAAAATTTTTTAATCAATTTTTTGTCTATTAGATAAAAGATTAATTTTCTTTTGTTCAAAATCAACTCCAAAAATTTTGGGAACTGTTCTAGAACAATGGCGTGACCACAACCCCAAAGAATTAGATCCGGTATTTAAAAGTGCAAGCCAATCACCTTCCCCTATTAAATTAAGCTGTTGTTCTTTCATTAAATAATCTCCGGCAAAACATAACGGACCAGCTATGTCATACGATTGTAATTCTGTATTCTTTTTCTCTCCAAAAGAATTGTACGTTTTAAAAATTATACCGCGGGGTTTGCTATATGTATCGCGCATTAAATAGTCTGCACCTAAATGGATAAAAATAACCCGTTTCTCGCCTCTTTTTACAACGTATTCAATTTTAGAAAATGCATATCCAGTGTAAAAATAACACCATTGACCAAATTCAGTAATTAATTGATAATTTTTTAAATTTGGTAATAATTCAGTCATTTTCAGAGCATATTTTTGCATTTTAGAAGTCTTTTCTGTCTTAATTTTTTCGGGAGGTAATCCTCCGCCGATGTCTAAAAATTTAATTCGTCGCTTTATCCCATTTTGCGCAAGTAAATTGTTCGCTTCTTCGGCGAGAGAAACGAGTTTTTGAATTGCTAAAATAGCCGAATTTAACTTAGTCATATGACTACCTGCATGTATGTGCAGTTGGGTTATGGGAAACTTCACAATTGCCTCTAAAAGTTTGTCTCTTTCAGAAATAGGCACACCAAATTTTGATTCGTTACTACTTACATGATACAATTCAGGAGACCCAGAGTTAATCATTGGATTAATTCGAACTCCAAGGGTGAAAGATGGATTTTCTGGAATTCGTTGAAGTTCCTCTATACAATTTACGTTTAATTTAATCCCAGGAAAGTGTTCATGGCAAAAGGCAATTTCCTTTTTCGTTTTCACGGGTGAATCAAAGACGATTTTATCATATGAGATTCCGGTTTGAGCAGCGATTTGAACCTCTTCAAAAGAAGCCGCTTCAAGCCCAAATCCCAATTGAACAATATGTTTTAATACTTCTTTATGAGGATTTGTTTTGATAGCAACCGCATGTAAAGTATTTTTTGGGAAAGATTTTTTTAAATGATCGAGGTATCTGTCTAGTTGGTTCCATGATTGGCAAATTACAGCAGTATCATCAGCAGTAATTAATTTTTCAGAATTAATTTTTTTTAACGACCACGATGCTTCAGATTCAAGAATATTCATTCAAATAATTTAGTAACACATTCTTCAATAATTTCAATTAACCGTAAATCATTGTATGGTTCGAATCGTCCATTCAATAGTTGTTTTCTCACCGAGTATGAACCGATTGCCAATCTGATAAATGACTTCTCTCCATATTGAACAGGTTGCCCTAAAAATAAACAATTAAATCCATCTAATCCTTCGTGCTTATTCAGCACTAAATAGTCAAATAGTTTTTTTAGTTCCACGTTATTGAGTGCAACGCCATTAAAAAGAACCATAAATGAAATAATACTGTCATTAGTTAATTCCATATTAGGCATGAGCCTGAAAGTATCGCTTTGTGCAAGCCTACCTGTCACAACTTGATTCCACCTTCTGATTAAAGCATTACATTCGTTTTGCGGAAAAGAAAGATATGCTTCCATTTCACATAACGCAACTTCCCAACGCAAACGCAAACCAATGTTTTTAAATCGAGGAAGTTTTTCTCTTAAATTACTTAAATTTTTGGGAAAATCATAAGCCGAAAAAATACGATTGAAATAAATTACGTTCTTTCCCGATGTCTTTTTAAGTTTAGAAGTCCATTTAGTAGGAACGAGTAAACCCCCACAGAATGGCGGGGCTTGATAAAATTTAGATCCTGTGACCATAACCATAACTCCTTTATTTATGAGTTTTCGGATTAAATTTTGGTCTGTTCTGAACTGACACATATCGACAACCCACATAATTTGGGGAAATTCATCAATAATATCAAGGTCATCTTTAATCCCAGACTTACTTCCAAAAACCAAATTTCCAATAATTGGTAGATTTGGATTTTTTTTAATGATTTTGCGAATTTTCTGGTTTCGATTAGCAATATGCCCACTTTTTTCACGAGCTGCTAAATAGTATACTTGTGACTCAATAGCAGACGATAATTTTTGACCTTGTGGTATTTTTTCTCCAAATTGATTCCATTCTGAATAATAAGCTAACTCAGCGGCTAGTTTTGATCCGGACCCAAGTTCCTCTGGACATGATACAATATTAACGATTGGTTTATCGGGATTTAAGATTGATTGAAAAAGAAGAGGCAAATACATCATATCACTTCCACTAGGACCGTAATAGACATCAAAAATTTTGGCTGAAACGCTTAATAAACTGTGCAAACGATTGGTTTGCTCTTCTACTATTTGTTCATATTTTTCCGAACTATAATTTTTCAAAAATTCAACACCAACAGCATAACCATGTGGAGTAAAAGTTCCACAAGTACACGAACCTCTTTGAAAAAGGGATTCAAAGTGTACTGGATTTAAGTGGTATTTATTTGCATTTGTTTCTGGACGTATAAATATACGCTCATCGCACCCTGATGTTATAATTTCTTGTAATTCGGTTTTTTCAGAAATCATTTAGCTAGCTTTTTTTAGAAATCTTTTTTTATCACCGGTTAGTTCGCATTCAAAAGTGACCCAACAGTTGTGAGAGTCATGAGTTAATTTACATGACGAGTTAATTATTTTTTTAATCCAGTCTTTTTCAACAATATATTCTGTTTCAAATTCAAATTCACCCGTGATGTAATAGCGGGTCATTTTGATAGAGTTATCTCCCGAGATTTGTATACTGTGCCATGCGGCTTCTCCAATCCCTCCAAGAAAGATGGCATCGCATGTAATTTTTTCAGGTCTTGATGGCGGTTGTAAATATTGTCCGGGGAACTCGTCTGATGGTAGTTCTTTGATCGGTTTATTTTTAAATGAGCTGTAGCATTTTTTTAAAAGGTCAATTAATGAATGACTGAGTTTATTTGAAAAATAGCTTCCCTTTCCGTTTTCCCAAATCAAAAATTTACTATCTTCAGAAGCTGCGAGAATATTGTAATAAGGTGTTGGAGTTAGGGTGATTGGTAGTAAAAAGCGCTTTTTGAGGCGAAGATTTGACGACGATCCTGCCAACAATGTTTTAGAAATAAAACTCGCACAATTTGTATTTGACTTTGATAAACAGCCATACCCAATATACCCAAAATTGATTATAGACTGAATATATTGAAATAGGGCTACAGCATTTATTTCATGGTTAATTGATGCAAATAGGGGGCCGGAGCCATGAGTGGCATTTTTAATACTTTCAAGCTCTTTACACAATTCTTCTAAATTTGATAGTTTCCCCTCAC
>Ga0194134_10001801_pt1 | contig 27215 bp, 21 predicted proteins | sample TA2KigOff0mmetaG_FD_148602 | JGI IMG/M metagenome (GOLD analysis project Ga0194134, IMG submission 148602) | Freshwater microbial communities from Lake Tanganyika, Tanzania - TA2015056 Kigoma Offshore 0m | ecosystem: Environmental > Aquatic > Freshwater > Lake | place: Tanzania: Lake Tanganyika... | reverse complement strand
CAGCCGCTTCACCGCCGCTACCTTAAAATCCCGCGTGAACTTCCTTCGCGTTTCAGACATGACTCAAATTCTCCTCGTTGGAATTTTCTGAGTCTAGTCTCGTGTCTCACTTTTGGGGACAACTCCACTTCATATCATCCAGACTCTTGCAGGAAGATTGCCAAATCGAGTGGTTCCAAAATTGCAATGAAATCGGAAGGAGCACATCATGTTACCTCTCAGGCAAATCTTGTTCCCTGTCGATTTCTCCGCACCTTGCCGTGCCATGGCCCCTGCTGTCACAACGCTGGCAAGCCACTACAATTGCCCCATTACTCTTCTGCACGCCTTCGAACTCCCTGTGGCGTTCTACGGAGATCTCGGGCCGCTCGATATGGTGATTCCCTCGGACTCAGCTCGCGCCCATGAGTCCCAACTTCGCCAATTCGCTGCGGAGGTGATGCCTGGAGTGCCTCATGAACAAATCGTGGTGCAAGGAGAGCCCAGCGAGGCGATTCGCGAATACGTCCAACGTAACGGTGCGGATCTCGTCATGATGCCTACCAGTGGGCGTGGTCCTCTGCGCCGCTTGTTGCTTGGCTCGGTGGTAGCCAAGGTGCTCCACGACGTTTCCTGCCCGGTGTGGACCGGGGCACATGAACTCGAAGCGGAAGGCCAAACGCATTGGCCAATCAAATCGATTCTCTGCGCCGTCAGTCTGGAAGAAGAGTCTGTTGCTGTCGCAAAAGCTGCCGCGGCTCTGGCCGCATCATTCGGCGCTAGCTTGACGCTCTATCACGCTTCAGCATTTCCCAAGCCAGTCATCGATATCGACTACGAGCATTACCGCAAGCAAATGATGGACGATGCTACGCAGAAGTTGCAGTCCCTGCGATGGGACAACCAGATCGAAGCTTCTGTGACTATGGTGGAAGGCAGCGCCGTTCAATCGATCCGCTCCCAGGCCATCGCCGCCAAGGCAGATCTCGTCGTCGTTGGGCGCGGTCACTCTCAGGGAATGGTCAGCCGTCTCTGGTCTGATCTTTACGACGTCATTCGCGAAGCTCCTTGTCCTGTCTTGAGCATCTAGAACACGTTCAGATGTCACACTGTCATTAGTGATCCCCGTTCTTGCCATTGCTCTGTTAGCCCAAACTGGCAGAATCGCCCCAGTCAGTGATGCCGCAAGAACTCCTGGGTTTCCTGCCTTCCTTGTAAAACTCAAAGCCGCCGTCGGCAAGCGCGACGCAAAAGCGCTTCGAAAGCTCACCGACGAAGACGTCATCCTAGGCGGTTTCACGGAGAAAGACGAGAAAGGCTGGGCCAAATTCGCCTTGCGATGGCAAGTTGACGACAAACAAAGCGAGATATGGGATATTCTTGGCGACCTGCTCGATCTTGGCTTTTTCCGCCAAGCTCCGGGCACCCTGGTTTCACCTTACTTAGCCTGGAAGTTTCCACGTGATCTCGATCCGGCCGCCCACTTGGTGGTACTTCGCGACGCACTTCCACTGCGCACAAAGCCAGATCGCAATGCCCCGGCTGCCGCGACCTTATCGTTCGATGTCGTTCGCCTCATCGAACCCTATCGACCACAGGCAGCCTTCGAGTGGATCGAGGTGGAAACTCTATCGGGCATCCACGGCTTCGTTCAGTCGGTAAATGTTCGCAGCCCCTTGATGCCTCGCGCACAATTCAGCGAGCGCGATGGCCAATGGAAGCTATTCGTCCTCGACAAAGGCCGCTTCTAAGTCGAATCCATAACGAACTTGGGGGCGCTACTCGAATCCGAGTGCGCCCCCAAACCTTCTGATTGTTATGCAGTGTTAGCTGCCGATGGTCCCGCGACCCCAGGACTTCTTCACAAATACAACTCCTGGCCGCGGAATGTCATTTCCGCCATACGGCCAACGTGAACTTGGCCTGGCGAATGTGCTTCCTTCGCCGGGATGCTGCACTGCGAGAAAGAACGTTTCGTTATCGGGCGTAAAGGTCGGTCCGCAGGTTTCCGCTCCAATCGGCATGGTCATAAACGGCATCAGCGTACCGCGGTCAGGCCCTTCAGTCACACACGCGTAAACCGCATCATGCCAGCCGAGTGCAGCTTCCATGCCATCCGTACCGATCCAAAGGTTGCCCTGATTGTCGAAAGCAATATTGTCGGGGGCTCCGATGGGAGAAACCTTTTCCCTCGGCGCACCAGCGAAGTATGTACCCTGTGCCGGGTCGTCCGGGTTGCCGCACAACATGAAGATCTGCCAGTTGAAAGTGGTACGCGTGTGGTCGTTGCCGGCTTCGACCATCTCGATGATATGTCCGGAACGATTGTTCGCTCGCGGGTTCGCCGCATCCGTTGCCGGGTTCGATCCGACACCGCGTTGCGTGTTGTTGGTGCAAACCAAGTACACAGCGCCCGTGACCGGGTTCACTTCAACGTCTTCCGGACGGTCCATTCTCGTCGCGCCCAGCGCGTCGCCAGCCTGCCGGAGCCGGATCAGTACATCGGCTTGATTCCGCCAGCCATTGGTGGCCGTCAGAGGTCCAGTGCCAAACACAACTGGCAACCACTCTCCCGTGCCATCGGCATTGTAACGGGCAACATACAGCGTCCCGTTATCCAATAGGTCCATGTTTGCCGCGCGGTTGTCGCGATTGAACACTCCAGCCGTCACAAACTTGTACACGTAATCGAAGCGTTCGTCGTCGCCCGAATACACCACAACTTGGCCGTTCTTGGCGATCGTCGTTGTGGCGCATTCATGCTTGCAGCGGCCCATGGAAGTGCGCTTCTTCGGCATCGAGTTCGGATCATACGGATCGATTTCGACAATCCATCCGAAGCGGTTTGCCTCATTCGGCTCCTTCGCCTGATCGAAGCGGTCATAGAAACTCTCCCATCGCCGTGAACTCACTCCCGTGATCGTTCCGAGCCGGGCCATGTTGTCCCGATTCACTCCCGCTGGCATGCCGTTGCGGTTAGCAAAGTATTGATTGAAGTTCTCTTCAGCGGTCAGCATCGTGCCCCAGGGAGTTTGCCCGCCGGCACAGTTGTTCAGAGTCCCCCTCACGCGCGTGCCCGTCCGGTCGGCCGAAGTCTGCATCAAAGGGTCGCCAGCGGCCGGTCCGGTGATCATCATTTCCGTCTCGCCCGTAATCCGCCAGTTGAAAGCAGAGTTCGCGTTGTATTGCCACACTCCGAAAAACTCTTCCACTTCCACAACGCTCACTCCGTGCGCCGCAATCTCCGCGTCCACTTGGTCCTTTGTCGGCGTCGTTGAGTAATTCGGAAACATCGCCGTCGGGTCAGTGTACTCGTGATTCACACACATCAAGCCGCGCCGGGAATTCGTCGAATTCCACATCGGCAGCGAATGATATGTGACCATGTCGCAGTTGTAGCCAAACTGCTGCGATTGCGTCGGACCATTCTGACGATTCGGGTCGAAATCGGGTGCGTCGGCGGTCACAGGGTTCCCCCAAGCGATCACAAGCCCCGCGTCATAGCCTTCCGGCACGTCGATATAGTCGTTACCTTGCGAGAGTTTGATCGGCTTGAAGGTCAATCCGGTCAAAGAGCTCGCTTCCGCTGAAGGGGCGGTGATCGCGCCGGTTGCAGCCATCGCTGCCCCGGTGAACAGCGTCTTGATCAACTCGCGCCGTTCCAATCCCGCTTCAACCACTTCTTTGAAGTCAGGGGAACTGTTTTCCCCTCGAACTGTAGCTGCGTTCTCGGCTTCTTTGTCGAGCCAGGGTAGGTTTTGCTTCGGATTCTCAGTATTCATGGAGGTAACTTTCGAGGTACTCCTTAAGTTATCTCCGGCTAATAAAAATGCGATTGCAATACTGTGAATTCCCAAACTCAGTTGGATGACAATTTTGTGGCGATTCGCTACTGCTGAAACCCAGGGCCACGAAGTACAGTCCCAGGCTTCGCTCCGGTATGCGTGCCATCCCGCACTACCACCACCCCATTCACAACCACTTGGCGAATACCCTTGGTTAGCCGATGAGGGTTCTCAAAGGTTGCCTCGTCCTTCACTGTCGCGGGATCAAACACCACTAGGTCTGCCGCCATCCCAGGACGCAAAATTCCCCGGTTATGCAGCGAAAGCCGCGTTGCCACAGCCCCGCTCATCTTGAAAACGGCATCCTCCAGCGGAATTGTCTTCAACTCGCGCGAATAATAGCCCAGCACTCTCGGGTAAGTCCCATAAGTCCTCGGATGAACAGCCCCTTTGCTCACCGCCGGGTTCGTTCCCCCCGCATCAGTCGAAACCTTGATCCAGGGCTGCTTCAGTTGCTTCTCAATATTGGTCTCGTTGATCGTGAAATAAATCGTCGCGATGGATTGCCTCTCGCTCCGCAACAACGCAATCGCAGTGTCCGGCCAAGGCAACTTCATCGACTCTGCGATCTTGATCAAGCGCTGCCCGTTGTACTTCACGTTCTCCGGCTTTCTCAAACCCACGGGTTGCACCAGTTCCGGATCTCGACCCTTATTGTCTTTGAGCATTTCGCCAATGATTTTGGCTCGCGTTTCCGGATTGTCCAGGTTCGTAAACAGCTTGCCATCGGCGGCCGACCAGTCTGGCAGCATTGCCGTCAAACCTGTGCCCGAAGCGACGTACGGATACATGTTCGCCTGCACATCGACACCCTTCGTTCTTGATTCATGGATCAATTGAATCGCTGGGTCCATCAGATTCCAGTTCTTTCGCCCAACCGCCTTCAAGTGGTAAATCTCAACAGGCACTCCTCCATCGCGGCCGATCGCCGCCGCCTCTTCGATTGCTTCAATGAGCTTGTCGGCCTCAGATCGAATGTGAGAAATGTAAGTCCCACCGGACTTCGACATCACTTTCGCCAACTCGGTCAGCTCTGCCGTAGTGGCATAAGATCCCGGCGGATAAATTAACGCGCTTGCCAATCCAAATGCTCCATCCTCCATCGCTTCCGCCACCGCATCCTTCATCGCTTTCAATTCCGCTGCCGTGGGGTCTCCCATCGCAAAGCCCTTACCAAAGGCGCGAATCGTTCCCGCGCCAACAAACGAACCAAAGTTCGCCGAAGACCCGCGCGCCTGCATGGTTTTCAACCAGCGGTCGAACGAATGCGGCCCCGTGAAATTCTTGTCTGCCTGATCTCCGGTCTTCGCGTTTGCCGGCGCATTCGACCAACCCTCACCCATGATCTCGCTTGTGATTCCCTGCGTGATCTTCGAAATCAACCGGCCGTCGCCATTCGTCAGTGCATCTCTTGAGTGCGACTGGATGTCAATGAAGCCAGGCGACAACACCAGACCTTTTGCATCCATGACTTCTTTCGCTGTCGCATTCCCCAGCAGGCCCGCCGGCGTGATCGCCGCCACCAGCCCATCTTTCACTGCCAAGTCTCCGCTAAACCACCCCGCCCCAGTTCCATCCACAATCTGCGCATTCCGATAGATGAGGTCGTACGCCGTCCCAGCATACTTCTTGGAGCCCGGACCACGAACGATATCACCAGGCTTCGCGCCCGTATGCTTGCCATCCTGCCAAACCGCCTGCCCATTGACGAACACCGAATGGATTCCCGTCGACACCTGGTGTGGTTGCGTGTAGCTCGCCGGAGACCCGATGGTATCGGCATCAAAGAGCACCAGATCCGCCTTGAATCCCGGCTTCAACAACCCGCGATCCATGATGTGCAGCCGCAGCGCGGTCGCCGAAGTCATCTTCCGCACCGCTTCTTCGAGCCCCATCACTTTGCGTTCCCTGACGTAATAGCCGAGTACTCTCGACGCCGTACCGTAACTGCGGGGATGCACAAGCGATCGAATATTCTCTGGGTCCGCTCCTCCCGCATCAGTACCAATCTTCATCCACGGTTCCCGCAACTTCGCTTCCACATTTTCATCGCTCATCATGAAGTACACGGTGCCGACCCGCTGCTTCTCGCTCAGCAGCAACTCGAATACGGTGTCGGTCCAGGACTTCTTCATCGCCGTTGCGATTTCTGACAAATATTTCCCCGCGTAAATCTTGTTCTCAGGCTTCATCAGACCCAGCACAAGCACTCCCTCCGGAGTTGACGCACCACACAGGTTCTCCCAGGAGGTTCTGTCCGACAACATCTCCGCCCGCATTTTCTCGCGCACTTCCGGCGTCGCAATATTCTCGAATAACTTCCCGCCTTCCGCTGCCCAGGGCGGCAGGCACGACGTCAGCCCAGTCGAACCAGCCGTATACGGGTACATATTGGCCTGCAAGTCCACACCCTGTGCTCTCGCGTTGTTGATCGTCGCCAGGAACTCTTTCGACTTGCTCCAGTTCCGCTTTCCGGCCACCTTCAAGTGGTACAGTTCAACCGGTACCTTCGCTTCTTTTCCAATGCGAATCGCTTCTTCCAGGGCAGGGAAGATGTCATCCGCTTCAGACCGCATGTGCGTGATGTACGTTCCCCCATACGGTGCCATCACCTTCGAAACAGCAATCAGTTCTTCGGTATCCGAGTACGATCCCGGCGGATAAATCAGAGCGCTCGCCAACCCAATAGCCCCATCCTCCATCGCCTCTTTCATTGCACCCTTCATCTCTTCGATCTCTTGAGCGGTCGCCTTTCCCCCACTCATCCCTTTGGCGAAAGCCCGAATGGTCCCCTGTCCGACGAAGGATCCAAAGTTCACGCTCGACCCATGCGCCTTCATCGCCTCCAGCCACCGCGCAAAACCATGTGGCCCTATAAACCTGGCATCCGCTTCTGTATCCGATTTCGCGCTTGCGGGCGCATTGGAAGTTCCTTCGCCCATGATCTCTGTCGTGATCCCTTGGGATACTTTGCTCACAACTCGCCCATCTCCATTCAACAAAGAATCACGCGAGTGCGATTGGATATCGATGAACCCCGGCGACAGCACCAGTTTCCCCTGTCCGTCGATCCGCTTGGCCGCGTTTGCCGTCAGCAGCAACCCTCGTGGAGTGACTCTTGCGATGCGGTCTTTTGAAACGGCCAGATCCCCATAAAACCAGGGAGCACCTGTGCCATCCACAATTCGAGCATTCGTGATTACAAGGTCATATTGAGGGCCTTGAGCCGACAACATCGCCACAAGCAGAAAGAGCAGGAATCCGCGCATAGCAAGAGTCTACCAATGAGGTCAGCCGCTCCAATGCTTCAGCAAGACCCCAGAACTCTCGCCCCGGCTGCTAGTTCACAAAGAACGTCACGGGCGCGCTTGGGTAGCCATCACCACTGGTTACAACCAGTGCATGCGCTCCACTCCCCAGTCCAGTAGGCACAACAGCATTGACTTGGTAGAGGCCAATAAACCCAGGCGTCAGGCCAGAGAACACCACGTTTGCACTCCGGCCTCCGATGCTCACCGTCGCAGGAGTCAGCGTGGGACTCAATTCCGTCAAACTTGCCGGCACGCCTGGATTCGGCGCATTCCTCACCGGCCCCAGCCCTGTGGCATAGACCACAATTGCGTCGCCCCAATTTGCCCTACTCGATGTCGTATTCACCGACCCATTCTGATTCACCACGACGCCCACTCCGGTCGCCTGTTGAAACACTCCAGGCACAGCTGGCACAACATCCACTCGCACGGGCGTTCCCGGAATGTTATTGCGCACCACTCGCAGAACCGCGTTCTGCACTGGCTGAAAGTTGTGCGGAACCATCGCGTTGATCTGCGTTGGGCTCACAAAAAACATCGGCAATCTCTGGTTGTTGATCTCAACTCTCACATTCGCCAGTACATCCGGGATCGGCGTCTGGTTCACACTCGAAGTCGTTCCCGCCAGATTCAATCCGAACACGCTAAAGATGCCACCCGGGCTCAACACGCCCGGCAGAAAGCTCGCCGCATTCACGACGCCCGCCCGCAAAACCAACGGCACAGTGTTCCCCACCGCTAGAATCACACCCACTTCTTGAGTGCCGAAAGTCGTCAGTGTCCCGGCTGGCCCAATCCTCACAGCGCCAACATACCCTCCCGGCTGCAAGCTCTCCGTCGTCACATCGACGACAATCTGTGACGGCGTCTGTCCCGATTGCGGAGAAGCGAACAACCAGTTTGGGTTCGACAACGGAGTCGTTGTCGTCGTCACGTTGTATCTCACGGTTCCCTGATTGGTGGCCATGTTGATTCGCTGCAATGCCGGTTTGTTCTCCGGTGCATCCGTCGTAAACAGCAAAGCGTCCGGCTCGATGGTCAAGGTAGAGGCAACTCCGCCGGATCGAACTTCAAGCACGATCCGTCCTGGCACATCCGAGTTCAAGCGCCGCCGGATCAAACCATTCGAGTTCGAATCAAGAAAAGCTCGGGACAATCCAGATCCCGGCAACTCAAAGTTTGCGTCGGCCTGCACTGTCGATCCATTGGAATACCCAGCTCGAGCCGAATACCCACCGGTGCCACCGGCTCCGCCCGAAGCCTCGCCAGACTCCCATTGAATCGTCTCGTAATTGAATTCCATATCGAAATTCCCCGGCGCAGTATCCGATCGGTCGACCAACACCAACTGGAACGAATTCAACTTGTCTTCCTTCCGGTTGTAATACCCCACGTTCCGCCAATTCGCCGCAAATGCTGGCCTGCCATTCACAACGCCACGGCCATATGTCGCTGGCGAGGACCTCGGTCCAGAAGTGTCGACGTCAGACCAGAATGGTGCAATGATCACGCGCCCCGTCTCATTAATCCGCTGCGGCGTGTAGGTGGGAAGTGCCGCATCAAACGTCACATTCCTGTTATTGTTCACAAACAGCGTGTCCTGGATTCTGCCAAAGAAATTGATCTGAAATCCCAATCGATAAGCACCCGAGGAACCATCATCGTTGCGATCCAATTGGTTCTCGTAAAAGCTCAAGTTGTTCCGAATCGCCTGCGCTTGTGCAAGGCTGACTACGAGAAGAATTCCACAAACGATACGGGGCAGCATCCCCTCAGTTTATGTGTTTCGCTCCCGCAGCACCATAGGCAACCCATGCTTCGGTCGCAACGTCAGCAGCGGCTGCATCTCCACCCTGGCGCCCTCCGCCAGATCAAGCCGCCACCTCTGCGCCATCGTTGCCAGGCACAATACTCCCTCCAGCCACGCGAACCTCTCTCCAATACACAACCTCGACCCCGCTCCAAAAGGTAGATACCCATACCGGTGCGCCGGCTCACCTCTCATGGGGTCAAATACATCAGGCCTTTCAAACAAACTCCCCTGTCGATGCAACACGGCCATACAAACCAGCACTACGGCCCCCCTCTGGATCTTCATCCCCTTCATCTCAACACCCCGCAAAGCCCTTCGTCCCAAGATCCACACCGGAGGAAACAACCTCAAGGACTCCCGAAATACAACACTCGTCATCTCTAACTTCGCTGCGTCTTCCATGCGCGCCTCGCGACCTCCCAGTACCTCATCCACCTCTTTTTCCAGTCGCTCCCGCCATTCCGGATGCGCCGCCAGCAAATACAGTGTCCACGCCAGCGCATTTGCCGTCGTGTCATGGCCCGCCACAAACATTGTCATCAACTCATCGCGAAGTTGCACATCCGGCATCCCCAGTCCACTCTCCGCATCCCGCGCCTCCATCAGCATCGTCAGCAAGTCATTTGGTTTTACGGTCATCTGCCGCCGATGCGCAATAAACCCATGGATGATCTCATCGAGCTCACCCAATGCTGCCCGGTATCGCTTCCGAACCTGAGTTGGCAAACCCAACAACACATTCCCCCACGGAGTCACCAGGTGATTCAATGTCTTCACCACCTCGTCCAGCGAATCGCCAATTCTGCCCGCCTGCTCATCCGTCTGAGTGGAAAACAAAGTCCGCGACACAATATCCAGCGCCAGATTCCCCATCTCCTGCGCCGCATTCCGCTCTTCCCCATCCTTCCAGCGCATCGTCATCCGACGCGTCGCCCCAACCATCTCCGCCGCATAACCAGCCAGTCGCTCTCGATGAAACGCCGGTTGCGCCAGCCGCCGCTGTTTCAAATGCAGCGGTTCCTCGCTGGTTAACAACCCCTCCCCGAACAACCCCTTGGTCCTCTCAATCCGCGGAAACTTTTCAAACGCGACTGCCTGCCGTACCAAGACCTCTTCAATCAGTTCCGGTTCATTCAGCAAAATAAACTGCCGCGGCCCAAATTCCATCCTCACCACCGGCCCGTTCCGCTCGGCCATCCGCCGCAGATACCCGATCGGATCGGCAAATAGCCCAAAAGGATTCGAGATCATGATCGCCATTCGGATGATCCATCTCATCAAAAGACTCAATTTGAGTCTTTCGGCAAACAGTGTTAACCTTTGCGTAATCAAGTGTTAGTTTTGGCCTTGTCCTGCCTGGCTGACAATTTAAGTACTTGATTCAAGAGGTCTTTCGTGAAGTATACCTTCAAGATTTCGCTTTTTCTTCTCCTTTGCCTAGTTCCCGCCAGCATTTTGGCTCAGACATTCCGCGGTTCTATCGCTGGTAGTGTCGTCGACGCTTCGGGTGCCGCTGTGCCTGAAACCTCGGTCAAACTCATTAACGACGCCACCGGCTACGCCCGCGAATCCTCAACAACCTCCAGTGGAAATTTCAATTTTCCCGATCTCCCGCTCGGCTTCTACACCCTCACTTTCATCAAGTCCGGCTTTCAAACCACCAAGGTTGACAAGGTGGAAGTCGCCGTTAGCCGCGTCACCAACCTTCCCGTAAAGCTCGCGGTTTCCTCGCAAGCCACCACGGTTGAGATCAGTGCCGTAGCCGCCGCCATCGAAACCACGTCCACCACTCTCGCCAACGTCGTCAACCCGCAAATGGTGCAGGACATGCCCATGAACGGCCGCGACTTCCGCCAGATGCTCAAGATGGCCCCGGGTGTGAATCCGCTCAACAATAGCGTCAACGGCATGCGCACCTCTGGCAACAACTACCAGATCGATGGCGCCGACAACAATGATGCATTCCACAACACCTCCGCCGTGAACCAGGGCGGCGTCGCCGGCATCGCTGGCACGCTCCTCCCCGTCGAAGCCATCGACCAGTTCGCCATTGCCACCAACGCCAGCGCCGAGCAAGGCCGCAACGGCGGCTCCAACGTCAACCTCGTCATCAAGAGCGGCACCAACGAACTCCACGGTTCCGCCTACTACTTCAATCGCCGCGAAGCCCTCGCCTCGCTCACCCCCTTCCAATCCCCCGGTTCCAAAAAGCGCGTCGTCCGCAACGACCAGTACGGCTTTTCTCTCGGTGGCCCGATCATCAAGAACAAGCTGTTCTACTTCATGACCGGTGAAGCCCAGAAGGCGATTGCTGCGATCAGCCTTCGCGATACCCATCCTTCCACTGCTTTCGTCGAACAGGGTCGCGCCCTCCTTCGCCGCTACAATGTCCCGGAAAGCCCGCTCGCCTCGCGTGTTCTCACTGCCTGGCCCAGCCGCTTCAACAACCTCCCCGCCACGGCGAATAACCTTCAAGCGGGCGACCAGAACGACTACGACAGCTACAACGGCATCGTCAAGGTCGACTACAACATCAACGAGAAGCACACCATCGCCACCCGTTACTACGGCGGTACTGGCAAACAATCCGCCAGCTCCGGCGGTGTTTATCGGGAGTACTTCCAGATCGCCCCGAGCCGCATGCATAACGTCAGCGTTGTCGCCAATTCCACGCTCTCCCCTCGCATGTTCAACAACCTGATCCTCGGAACCAATTACTTCCTGCAGGTTTTTAATGACAGGGACACCAGCTTCAATCCGGTTGCCCTCGGCTTCAACACGGGCGTCACCGAAGCCAGCCTGATCGGCACACCCACCCTTCGCATCAGTAACTTCGCCGGTGCTGGTTACACCCAGCCCCTCGGCCGCATCGACACCACAGGTCACATCACCGACAATCTCAGCTACACCGTCGGTCGCCACCAAATGAAGTTTGGCGGCGAATACCGCCGCGCCGTTCTCGACGTCTTCTACGACACCAATAAGCGCGGCAGCTTCACTTGGGACGGTACTGCCGGCCCCTGGCGCGCCGATACCTCCGTTACCGCTCAGGAACGCAGCATGGCAGACTTCCTTGCGATGCTCGCCAGCTCCAACAATGGTGCCAGCATTACCCGTGGTCAACTCCAGCGTGACTACCGCCAGAACAGCCTCGACTGGTGGATTCACGATAACTTCCAGGTCAACCGTCGCCTCAACCTGAACTTCGGTGTCCGCTATACCTTCCACGGCGTTCTCAGCGATGTGGACAAGACGATCACCAACTTCCTTCCGGGACGTGGCTTCGTCACCCCGGGAAGAGACATTGACCGTTTGTACCCGAACGATCTCAACAACTTCGCTCCCCGTTTCGGCTTTGCCTACCAGCCCTTCGGTTCCGGCAAAACTGTAATCCGCGGTAGCTGGGGTCTCTTCTACGATGCTCCTCCGCTCAACTTCATCGTCGCCAACACCAGCCCCGGCAACGGCAGCGCCGCTGGCGTCCATGCCAACCCCGGCGGTCCCGAACCGGTTTTCAACGTCAACCTGAATGGGGCTCCCACTCAGATCGTTGCTGGCCAGGCCATCTTTGGCACGGCTGCTCCCCGTCCTCCCTTTGGTGCTTACGGCATCAATCAGGACTTCCGCATGCCTTATGTCCAGAACTACAACCTGAACATCCAGCAGCAGATCGCCAATGGAACCATCCTCCAAACTGGCTATGTAGCATCTACCGGCCGCAAGCTGAGCCTTCTGCGCAACATCAACGCGCCCACTCCGGGCACCACTGGTGACCTGCAGTCGCGCCGTCCTTTCAACTCCGCTTACCCAACCGTGGCAGCGATCAACATGCTCGAGACCATTGCCAACTCGCAGTATCATTCCTGGCAGTCTTCTCTCCGAGTTACCCGCTGGAAGGGTGTCATGGTAAATGCCAACTACACTTGGTCCCGCCAGATGGACAACGGCACTGACGTGCGCAACGTGCTTCCGGCCAACAGCTACAACCTGCGTCGCGAATACGGCCCGGGAACGATCGACCTTGCCCACATCTTCACGGGCTATGTAGCTTACGACCTGCCAAAGTTCACCGAGCGCGCCAAGCTGCTCCTTCAGGGCTGGCAGATCGGTAGCTTGTTCCAGGCCACCACCGGCCAGCCGATCGATATCCTCGCTGGCGTCAACCGTTCCAACTCCTTCGACAACCGCGACCGCGTCGACGTCGTCGGCACTCCTGTCGTTGGCGTTCAGGATCCCACCACTCCCGGTGGCTCCCGCCGCTACTTCAGCGCCGCCAACTTCGCCCTCCCGGCCACCGGAACCTTCGGCAATATCGGCCGCAACGCTCTGCGTGGCCCCGGCTTTGCTGCAGTCGACTTTTCGCTCTTCAAGCGCACGGCCATCACCGAGCGCATCAAGACCGAGTTCCGCGTTGAAGTTTTCAACCTCTTCAACCGCGAGAACTTCGCCAACCCCGGCACCAACTTCAACGCTGCAACGAGCTTTGGTCTCATCACCAACACTCGCAATGGCTCTGGCGCCCCCGGCCTCGGCCAGGGCGAACCCCGCAACATCCAGTTGGCCCTCAAGCTCATCTGGTAACCTCAATCCTCAAAACTCCGCAGCCTGCCAGCCCTCCGGCTGGCAGGCTGTTTAATTTTCGTCTAAGATCAAGATTCGCTCCACGTCCTGAGCTCTTTGATATAGCCTCGGTTCCCAAGAGAAAAGCCTTGTCAAACCTCACAACGCCCTTCGAAAACTACGAGCTTGCCGGTGCCTTCGACGAAATGTTCGATCCACAAGGTGTGGTCCGGTCTCAATACGCCCCCCTCTTCGACATGCTCCAGGAGTCTTCCCCCTCCGAGCTCAAGCGCGCCAAGCAGGAGAGCGATCTTATCTTCCTCAACCAGGGCATCACATTCACTGTTTATGGACGCGAAGAAGGCACCGAACGCATCTTCCCTCACGACCTTCTGCCCCGCATCGTCACCCGCAAAGAATGGAACCATGTCGAGGCTGGTCTGACCCAACGCATTACAGCACTCAATCTGTTCCTGCGCGACATCTACCACGAGGGCCACATTCTCCGCGACGGCATCGTCCCTCGCGAACTCGTCTACACCTGCAAATACTTCCGCCGCCAGATGCGCGGCCTCCACGTTCCGAAAGACGTCTACATCGCCGTCACAGGCACAGATCTCATCCGCGACCTCGATGGCAATTTCTTGGTTCTCGAGGACAACCTCCGCGTCCCCTCCGGCGTCAGCTACATGCTCACCGGCCGCCAGGTGATGAAGCGCATCTTCCCCAAGGTCTTCCGCCAAAGCGGTGTCTTGCCCATCGAAGGCTACCCCCAGGCTCTCCTCCAAAGTCTCAACGCTCTCGCCCCCGACGGTAGAGACGAACCCACCATCGTCCTGCTCACCCCAGGCGTCTTCAATAGCGCCTATTTCGAACACACCTTTCTCGCCCGCCAGATGGGCATCGAACTCGTCGAAGGCCGTGACCTCATCGTTCACGACAACATCGTCTACATGCGCACCACCTCGGGGCTCACTCGCGTCGATGTCATCTATCGCCGCATCGACGACGACTTTATCGACCCCCTAGCCTTCCGCCACGATTCCATCTTGGGTGTGCCCGGTCTTTTTAACGCCTATCGTGCCGGCAACGTCACCCTCGCCAACGCCATCGGCACCGGCATCGCCGACGACAAGGCCCTCTACGCCTACGTCCCGCGCATCATCAAATACTACCTGGGTCAGGACGCCATCCTGCCCAACGTCGACACCTACATCCTGGCCGAAGAATCTTCCCGTAATTATGTGCTTGAGAACCTCGACAAGATGGTCGTCAAGGCTGTCGGCGAAAGCGGCGGCTACGGTATGTTGATCGGGCCTCACGCCACCAAAGCTGAGATTGAAGAGTTCCGCGGCAAGATCCTTGCCGATCCACGCAACTACATCGGCCAGCCCACTCTGATGCTCTCACGCGCACCATGCTTTGTCGAAGGTGAGTTCGACTCCCGTCACGTCGACCTTCGTCCCTACATTCTCTACGGCGACAAAATCACTATCGTCCCCGGCGGGCTCACCCGCGTCGCCTTGCGCAAGGGTTCCCTTGTGGTCAACAGTTCCCAGGGTGGTGGAAGTAAGGATACATGGGTGGTAGATGAACCTTAGAGGAACCGGAATGTTGTCGCGTGTCGCCGACAGCTTGTACTGGATGGCACGCTATCTCGAGCGTGCCGAGCACACGACTCGTCTTCTCGACGCCAATATTCAGCTCATGCTGGAGCAAAAGCCCGAGGCTGTGGAGCGCCAGCTCCGCCGCATCAACCTCAGTCTTGGTGAACCCCTCAAGATTGAGGGCAAGCTCAGTGTGCCCGCCCTTGAGCACGCCCTTATTTTTGATGCGCGCACTAACTCGTCCATCATCAGCTGCATCATGCAAGCCCGCGAGAACGCCCGCCAGGTTCGCGAACAAATCTCGAGCGAAATGTGGAGCGAACTCAACGCCCTCTACCATTTCGTCAAACGCTATGACGCCGAAGACCTCGAACAGGATCTGCCGCTTGAATTTCTCAACGAAGTCCGCCGCAACATCAGCCTTTTCAAGGGGGAAACCGACGCCACCATGTCTCATGGCGAAGAGTGGTGGTTCCTCCAAATCGGCCGCCACATCGAGCGCGCTGTCTACACATCCACTATCCTCAAAGTCCATTCGGCAGAACTCCGCGGCGAAGCCGACATCGAGCACTTGGAGCTTCTCGCCCTCCTCCGTAGTTGCAACGCCTTCGAGGCATACCTCAAAAAGAACACCGCCGAATTTTCCGCCGAAAACATCGTCGAATTCCTTTTGCTGAACCCCCAGCATCCCCACTCCATCCTCTTCAGCGTGCGCCGCCTTGAGGCGTCGATCGCCGCCCTCCCGGATATGTCGAGCCGCGGTCAGCGCGGCCGCGTCGAGCGCCTCGCCGGCCGCCTCGTCGCCACCCTCAGTTATTCGAGCGTCGACGAGATCCTCGCAAGCGGTCTCAACCTCGCCCTCGACAACGTGATCCGCCAGTGCGCCCAAATGCATTCGGCCATCCATCAGTCTTACATTGACTACCCGATCGAGACCTCACTCCCTGCCTAATGTACTATTCGATCCAACACCAGACACGCTTCCGCTATGACTCGCCTGTCAGCGAGTCCATCATGGAACTTCACATGCAACCTCGCAGCGAAGGCCGCCAGCGTTGCCTCAGCTACTTCGTCAAGGTCAATCCCAAAGCGCGTGTTCTTCAATACCGCGATCACCTTGGCAATCACGTCCACCATTTCTCCGTCGCTCCCAAGCACACACAACTCCTCATTACCACCGAGGCCACCGTCGAGAGTCTCGACCCGGATCCACTCCCCGGTTTCCTCCCCGTTCAGGCTTGGGATGAACTCGACCGCATGCTGCAGTTCGAAGATTTCTGGGAATTCCTCATGCCCAGCGATTACGCCGGGCCTTCTGAACTCCTCAAGAGCTTCGCTGAAGAAATCCACGCAAGCCGCCGTGAAGACCCGCTTACGCTGGTCGTCGAACTAAACCGCTCCATCTACAACGCGTTCCAGTATGTTCCAAAACATACTCACGTCAACTCCCCCATCGATCATGCTCTCGCAGACCGCAAAGGCGTCTGCCAGGATTTTGCCCACATTCTGATTGCCCTCCTGCGCGGCCTTGGCATCCCCGCTCGCTACGTCTCCGGCTACGTTTACCGCGGCAAGGGAACCCAGGATCGCTCTTTGGATGGCGCTTCCCACGCATGGGTCGAAGCCATGCTCCCCGGCCTCGGCTGGGTCGGCCTCGATCCCACCAACAACCTGCTTGCCAGCGGCCGCCACATCCGCACGGCCATTGGTCGCGACTATGCCGACGTCCCTCCCACTCGCGGCACGTTCCGCGGCGGTGCGCAAAGCGAGCTGGATGTCCTTGTCCGCGTCACCAAGACTGACGCTCAGAATATGGAAGATCCCGCCAAGGAACTCCTCTTCAATTCCAACCCACCGGTCTTCGGCGAGCGCATCGCGCCTCTTGAAGAAGATCTCGTCCAACAGCAACAGCAGCAACAGCAGCAATAATCGCCTTATGGCAGTCCGGCAAACCCGCAAAGCCCGTGCCGCTCGCCGTCGCAAACGACGCATGGCTGCTGTTGAGCACGACTTGAGCCCCGAGCATTGGGAAGCCATCCAGCAAGCGTGGTCCGGCTGCGCCTACTGCGGTGTTACCGACAAACCTCTCCAGCGCGATTGCGTCCTCGCCATTTCCCGCGGCGGCCGCTACACTCTCGATAACATTGTCCCCGCCTGCGCCTCCTGCAATACCAGCAAGTGCAACGAAGAAGTCACCGCCTGGCTCCGCCGCAAGCGCCTCAACGAGAGCCAGTTCCTCCTCCGCTACGCCCAAATCAGAAAATCGCTCGCTATCGAACTCGGCCCCAGTCAGCCCAACAGCGGCAAGTCCGCAGATTCGGTTTAACATAGGGCATGGTGCAATCATGAGCGAGATTATCTTCTTGGTCGAAGACTTGCCCGAAGGCGGATACTCGGCACGAGCGTTGGGTCACGCCATTTTTACTACCGCCGATTCCGAACAAGAACTTCAGTCCATGGTTAAGGATGCTGTCGCCTGCCATTTTGATGAAGGGGAATCACCCCGCATCATTCGTCTGCACTTCGTTCGGGAAGAGGTTATCCCGGCTTGAAGCTGCCTCGGGATCTGAGTGGCGCTGATCTGATCGCTGCTTTGAAACGCCTCGGATATAGGCAAACACGTCAAACAGGTAGTCATGTGCGCATGACATTTTTCGGTCCGCCGCAAGCCCACATAACAGTTCCGCTCTTACGTCCGCTCCCAACCGGTGCTCTCGCCTCGCTTCTTAAGCAAGTCGCTTCGCAATTGGAAATGCCCTTGGACGAGGTTTTTCGAGAAATTCGGTAGTCCGAGAAATCGGCGCTACTTCCGGTTCTCAAACACCATCAGGTTCTGCGTCGTCCCCCCAATGCAAGCCAGATCAGGCCGCTTGTCCCCATTGAAGTCCGCCGTCACGCACGAACTCGTCGCAATCTTTCCATCCAGAATCGGCACAATCTTCCACGACTTCGCCTTCCGGTCATACTTCACGTACCGCAGCGTCACATCTCCTATCCTTGACCCATAAACCACCTCATCGTCACCATCCCCATCCAAATCCACCGCCAACACCGTGTGCCCCTGATTCAGTTTGTCCTCAAGCACGGTACGCTCAAACCCGCTCCCCTTCGGCGTATAGATCGCAAATTCATGCCCATGCCACGGATCAATGGCTGCCAAAAACTTCTTGCCCTGCGCCCTCGCCACCGTCACATCGCTCGATCCAGACTTCGGCCAAGCCGTTGCATTCCCGGCGTGCAACAACCTGCGCTTGTAGCTCCCATCCTTCTGGGCCTCAAGCAATGCAATCCCAAGGAAGCTTGCCGTCAGGATGTCCATCCGCCCATCCCCATTAAAGTCATCCACATCCAGCCCATGCATCACTCCCGAATCTTCATCATTGATCTTCACGGGCTTGAAATCCGGACTGCGGTAAATCGTCAACGGCACCTTTCCGCGATACTCGGGCGGAGCAGTTAACGGGTCCGCCAACGGCGCATTCACAAACGCCCCATTCGCCACCTTCAAGCGGTGCGACGTCGGCAGCGCATCTACATCCCGCCGCTTCCAGATCCCGCGCGGGTCCCCGTCATGCGTCAACAACGACACCGTTCCCTTCGATTTCGCCGGTGTGCTCGAAAACTCATGCGCCAGCATCACCTCTGGAATTCCGTCCCCATCCACATCCATCGCTGCGACATTGATCGGCTGGCTCAGCCCTTTCAACATCGTGTGTCGTTTCCACTCCGCACCTGCCACCCCGGGATTCTCAAACCAGTCCAGCCGGTCCATCCCCTGTGCCAGTCCGATCAGGTCTGGTTTCCCGTCTTTGTTCAGATCCACGGACAGTACCTGATAGCCCCCGCGCAAGTCCGTCGCCAGCGTCATCGGTTCAAAATGCTGGCTCAAAACCAGCAAAATCAGCGCATGCATCCCTCATAGCCTATCTCAACAAAAAAAAGTTGCAACGTTTCTCTCCTTTAGACGTACTACAGGAAGAACGCTCCTTTTGGTTATCAACATGAAGACACGCCAGGAAATCCTCCAAGGAACCCTCGACCTCATCGTCCTCAAGACGCTCGACACCCTCGGTCCGCAGCACGGCTACGGAATCGCCCAGCGCGTCCAGCAAGTCAGCGAGGACCTACTTTTCCTCAATCAGGGCACCCTTTACCCAGCCCTCATTCGCCTCGAACAAAAAGGCTTCGTCTCAAGTGAATACGGCCCGAGTGAGAACAACCGCAAGGCGCGATTCTATTCCCTAACTCGCGCTGGCCGCAAGCAATTGGCGGCGGAACTCGAACAATGGCAGCTCACCGTTTCGCTTATGACTCGCCTTCTGGAGGCCCAATGAAACGCATCCTGGCACTCTTCCGCCGTCGCAATCTGGATCAGCGCTTGAACGAAGAGATGGATCACCACCTTGCCTTGCTTAAGGCAGATTTTGAGGCCCAGGGCCATAGTCCCGAACAGGCTAAAATCTTGGCACGCCGTTCCTTCGGCAGCACCGAATCCATTCGCGACCAGCACCGCGACGCTCGCGGTCTCCCTTGGCTCGAAGATGCCCTCGGCGACCTCAAGCACGCTCTCCGCCAGCTCCGCCATGCCCCCGGCTTCACTGCCATTGCGATCTTGACCATGGCCCTCGGCATCGGCGCCAATACCGCGATCTTCACGCTCGTCAACGCCGCTCTCCTCCGCGAGGCACCCTACCCACAATCCGAGAGACTCAAGGATCTCACTCGATCCTACAAAGGCAAGGTCGACTGGCCAGTCTTCGATAGCCGTCAATTCAAAGAGTTCCGCGACAACTTGAAGAGCTTTGCATACGTCGCCGCCATGAGGGATCGCGGCAGCATGAATTGGATCCAGAAAGATTCCGCCCTCGAACTCAAGGCACTCCGCATCTCGGCGGACTACTTCCGCGCTCTTGGCATCGAGCCCCGTTCCGGACGCTCCTTTTCGCGGCAGGAAGAATCGGCAGAGCCAGCCCCGGTCGCAATCGTCTCTCATCGCTACGCCACCTTGCTTGGGCAGACCATGAACCTCGGCGGCAAGCCCCACACTGTCGTTGGCGTTCTCCCCGAAGATTTCCCGAATCAGCAGATCGACGTCTACCTACCCATGCCCGTCCAGCCCGTAAAGGATGGAGGCAACACGTATGTCTTTGGCCGCCTCAAGCCAGATGCAACTCGGATTCAGGCCAACGAAGAAGCCACAGCATTGTATCGATCCCTTCTGAAAGCCGAATACCCCGAATACCCGTTGGAACTGGGCATCAATCTTGAGCCTTTCCTGAGCGCCGAAGGTCGCGGCTATCGCTCGCCTTTATACCTGCTCTCAGGGGCTGCTGCCTTAATCCTCATCATTGCCTGCGTGAATCTCGCAAATCTGCTGTTGGCGCGTTCTTCCGTCCGCGTTCGCGAACTGGCGATTCGTTCGAGCCTCGGTGCCGGCCGCTTCCGCTTGGCCCGCCAAATGCTCGTCGAGAGTACCTTGCTCTCCCTTCTTGGGGGCCTTGCTGGCTTTGGCGTGGGTGGCTTGATACTTCCCCTTCTCCTCTACCTGAGCCCCGTCAAACTCGAAGAACTATGGACGATCCGAATGGATTACACAGTCTTTGCTTACACGGTCTTCGTTTCGCTTGCGACGGGCTTGCTCTTCGGGATCGTCCCCGCTTGGATCTCCGGACACGCCCAACCCATTGAAGCTATGAAAGCCTCTGGCGCGCGAACCTCTTCGGCCCGAGGCGGCGCTCTGCTGCGCCGCTCACTCGTGGTTGCCGAGATTGCCCTCAGCGTCATCCTCCTCGCTGGCGCCGGAGTGTTCCTCAAGATTCTCTCAGATCTGCTGGCCTTACCCAGCGGAGCCGACGAATCCCGCGTTATCGCGGCCCAAATGTCGCTCCGCGGCGAACGCTATGACACCAGCACAAAGGCCGCCCGATTCTTCGAAGCTGGCCTCGCCAAACTCCAGGCTCTCCCCGGTGTGGAAAGTGCTTCCGTCACTCTCGCTCTACCCTTGGAGCGTGGCCTCAATTGCAGCGTCTTGCTCGCCCCGGAAGAACGCAAGTTCATCAATTGGCGCTATAAGTCTCCGAACTATCTCGAGTCCATGCGTGTTCCCTTGCTCAAGGGCCGCTATCTGTCGGATCTCGATCACGCCAACTCAGCCCCCGTCGCCATCGTCAGCGAAGCATTCGTGAACCGATACTTGAAAGATCGCGATCCGATTGGCACTCAGGTCGTGGAACAATGTGGCGGCAAGATCAACCGCACAATCGTCGGTGTGGTTGCTGACGTCAAGACGAACTCCCTACGCGACAAACCGGCCGCAACCATGTACGTTATTATCACGCAGGCCAACGACGCCATCGTCAAGGCCTCCCACACATGGTTCCCCATGAGTTGGGTCGTTCGCGCTCGCGATGACAACAAGACCATCGCCAAGCAAATCGAACAACAACTCCGTGCGGTCGATCCCCTCACCCCGATCCACAAGTACAACACCATGGAAGATCTGCGCGCCAGAGCTGTTTCGAACGATCGTTTCCTCGTCTACCTCATCGCAGCCTTCGCCGTTCTCGCTCTTGCACTCACAACCGCCGGCGTCTACGGCGTCCTCACCTTTGTCGTCTCTCAGGGGGGCATGGAGTACTCCATCCGTTTGGCCATCGGCGCTCCCATCCGGCAACTCGCCCTCACAATCTTCGGCGACGGCTTTCGTCCCGCTGCGATTGGCCTGGTGCTCGGTTCTGCCGCCGCCTTCGGCTTGATCCGCTGGTTGATTCACACTGTTCCAGGTTTACTCCCACAATCCAACGCGAGCTTCCTTTACCTGGCAGCACCGCTGGCATGTTTGTTCTTCGCCGTTTTTACGGACTGCCTTGCGCCCGCTGTGCGTGTGGCCCGCCTCGACCCCAACGAATCCCTCAGCAACACCTGATAAAGATTTTTTAAAGGCTCCGGAGGCTCGCGGCATTCCCCTCATGAAAGGAGAGTGCATGAAACTCTTTACACTGTTGGCCACAGCAAGTCTGGCGGCCTCCGCCGCTTCCGGCGATCTATCCAGAATCACCCCCGAGGGCCGCACACTGGAGTGTCCGCTCAAGCACACCGCCGTCAAGGCCAACATCAGTGGCCCAATGGCTACCGTCGTTGTCCGTCAGGATTTCGTCAACGATTCGGGCACCAACATCGAAGCTGTCTACAATTTCCCACTGCCCGTCCTCGCCGCCGTCCACGGCTATCAAATCCAGGTCAACGATCGCATCGTCAAGGGCAAGATCGCCCGCCGCGAAGACGCCTAGCGCGCCTATGAAGATGCCCGCCAACGCGGCCAGACTGCTGCCCTGCTGAATCAACAATGCCCCAACATCTTCCAGCAATTCATCGCTAGCATTGCTCCCGGCGCCAAAGTCAGCGTCGAGATCGGGTACGTCGAACTGGTTCCATACGAAGCGGGCACCTACCAGTTCGTTTTCCCCATGGTCGTCGGCCCACGCTACGCCGCAGGCCCCGGCATCAACCCGCTCACGGCGCCTAAAGGCGTCCGCCCCGGTCACGATATCTCGATCGATGTTCGCCTCGGCATGGCCACCGAACTCGGCACCGTCCAAAGTGAGAGCCACGCCATCAAACAAACCCGCCACAACAATTGGTTCGAAACCATTACCCTGGCCGCTGCAAACGAAATCCCCAATAAGGACTTCCTCCTCAAATACCGTGTTGCTTCACGCGCCATCGCTCCATCCCTACTCACCCACCGCGTCGGCAACGAAGGCTATTTCAGCTTCGTCCTCGACCCGCCCAGCACACGCCCTGAGCCCTCCAGCATTGCCCGCAAAGAACTCGTCTTCGTCATCGACACCTCAGGCAGCATGCACGGCTTCCCTCTCGACAAAGCCAAAGAAGCCATGATTCAAGCCATTGAAGGCCTGAACCCGCGCGACACCTTCAACCTCATCACCTTCAGCGGTGATACCGACATCCTTTGGCCCAAACCCGTGCCTGCCACCGCAGAGAACATCGCCAAAGCCAAACAGTTCCTCTCCTTCAAAAACGGTGGCGTAGGCACGGAAATGATGAAAGCCATCCGCGCCGCTCTTGACGATTCCGACAGCCAGGAACACCTCCGCGTCGTCTGCTTCATGACCGACGGCTACGTCGGCAACGACAACGAAATCATCGCCGAGATCCGCAAGCATTCCAACGTCCGCGTCTTCAGCTTCGGCATCGGCTCTAGCGTCAACCGGTTCCTCCTCGACAAGATGGCCGAAGCGGGCCGCGGCGAGGTCGAATACGTCAGCCTCAACAGCGACGGGAGCGCCGCCGCCCGTCGCTTCCATGAGCGCGTCCGCAATCCGCTTTTAACCGATATCAGCATCGACTTCAATGGCCTTCCCGTTACTGATGTCGTACCGGCCCGCATCCCCGATCTGTTCAGTGCCAAACCCATCATCGTGAGCGGCAGATACACAGCCGCCGCACAGGGCCGCATCAGAGTTCGTGGTCGCATCGGTTCTCAGCCCTACGAGCGCTTCATCGAAGTTCGCCTCCCAGAGGTGCAGAAGGAGAACGACGCGGTTCCCCTCATCTGGGCTCGTCGTCAAATCGACTCGCTCAGCATTGACAGCGCCACCAATCGCGAAGCCATCACGCAACTCGGCCTCAAGTACAGCCTCATGACAGCCTTCACCAGCTACTACGCCATCGACAACTGCATCGTAAACGAGGGCGGCATCTCACGCCAGATCGCTGTACCGGTCGCGATGCCGGAAGGTGTGCGCATGGAACTGGCCGACAATCGCATGGCCGTACGTACCCTTGCGGTCGCCCCCGTCTCCATCCCCGTCGCGAAATCAGTCCTTCGGATCCACGTGGGAGTTCTCCTCAAAAACGCAACGGCCGCTACCTTGGCGAAACTCAAGCAGCTTGGCTTCATCGCCGACCCAGCTGCGACCGGAGCACTCTACCTAACCGGCTCAATTGACGCAACCCGTCTCGAAGAACTCCGTCGTCTCGACACCGTCAAACGCGTCGAAGAGATGGAGTGATCCTCTTGCTACATTAGGGAACGTGCTCCGTAAAGTTCTGATTGCCAACCGCGGTGAAATTGCGGTTCGTGTCATTCGGGCGCTCCGCGAAATGAACATTCCCAGCGTGGCGGTCTTCAGCGATGTCGACCGCCACGCTTTGCATGTCCGCATGGCCGATGAAGCCGTTGGCATTGGCGGTGCCGCTTCTGCTGACAGCTACCTCCGCATGGACAAGATCATCGACGCCGCCCGCAAGGTCGGCGCCGATTCCATCCACCCCGGCTACGGCTTCCTCAGTGAAAACGCTGCTTTCGCCGCTCTGTGCGAAAAGGAAGGCCTCATCTTCATCGGCCCACCTTCTAGCGCTATCGAGCAGCTCGGCTCCAAAACATCCGCCCGTCAGCTCGCCAAACGAGCTGGCACTCCGATCCCTCCCGGCACAGAAGAAGCACTCAATAACGCAAACGAAGCCAAGGCCATTGCTCGCGAAGTTGGCTACCCCGTCATTCTCAAAGCTGCCTCTGGCGGTGGTGGCAAGGGCATGCGTCGCGTGGAGCGCGAAGAAGATCTCGAAGCCGCTTTCCGTGATGCTTCGAGCGAAGCCGAACGTTCCTTCCGCGATTCAGCCGTCTACATCGAGAAGTTCATCGTCCGTCCCCGCCACATCGAAATCCAGATCCTCGGCGACCACCACGGCAACATGATCTACCTCGGTGAGCGCGAGTGTTCCATCCAGCGCCGCCATCAAAAGGTCGTTGAAGAAGCCCCCTCGCCCTTCATCGTCAACCACCCCGAGTTGAGAGCGAAGATGGGCGAAGCGGCCGTCGCTGCCGCAAAAGAAGCTGGCTACACCAACGCCGGCACTTGCGAGTTTCTCGTAGACATCCATGGCAACTTCTACTTCCTTGAGATGAACACCCGCCTGCAAGTGGAGCATCCCGTCACCGAATCCATCACCAGCATCGACCTCGTCAAGTGGCAACTCCGCATCGCCGCCGGTGAAAAGCTCACCCTCAAGCAGGAAGACATCTCCATTCGCGGTTGGTCCATGGAGTGCCGTCTCTACGCAGAAGATGCGGACAATGGTTTCCTCCCGAGCCCTGGCGAAATCACGAGCCTCTCACTCCCCGGCGGCCCAGGCGTCCGCCTCGATAGCGGCGTCTACCCCGGCTGGAAGGTTCCTCTCGAATACGACCCGCTCCTGATCAAGCTGGTTGCCTGGGCTGAAACACGCGAGGATGTTGTCCACCGTCTCATCCGCGCTCTTGAGGAAACCCACATCGGTGGCATTCGGACCAATGTCGAGTTCTTCCTCGATCTTCTCGCCGACACTGAATTTCTAGCTGCCGATCTCCACACTGGCTTCCTCGACGAGTGGTTCACCCGGCGCAAGAAGCACGAGTTCACTCCCGCCGAGATCGAAGCCGCCAAACGCGTTTCCGCGCTCGCTCGCCGGCCCAAGCCTCAGCAAGTCCACGTCAAGTCAAAATGGAAGGAGCTCCCGCTGCGATGAACGAAGCCAAAGTGGAATCGATGGTTTGGAGCCTACTCGATGGCCACCGTCAACTCGAGGCTCGCGTGGATCGGGAAGGAGAGGATTACGTTGTCGCCTTCCGTGGTCGCAAGCTCCGTGTTCAACTGGAAGATCCTCGTGCCTGGAATGGCTCCGGGGCAGGGAAGCAATCCAGTGGCATCGCCAAGATCACTACACCCATGCCCGGCAAAGTAGTCCGCGTCCTGGTTGAAGTGGGTGCCGAAGTGAAAGCCGGCGATGGCGTTGTTGTCGTCGAGGCAATGAAGATGCAGAACGAGATGAAAAGCCCGATTGACGGTATCGTCAAGCAAGTTGCCGCCGTCGAAGGCGCAACCGTCAATGGCAATCAGATGCTGGTGGTAATCGAGGCCCATGCCGGTTGATAACTGCCCCCGCTGCCAGGGCAGCGGCTGGATCTTCAAAACCCTCGACGAACAGGAAGTCGTCATCCGTTGCACCTGCGATGAAGAAACCCGCGCCGAGCGCTTCGCCCTGCGAAGCGGCATTCCTCCTCTTTACGAAAACGCCTCCACAGAGAACTTCGTCCTGCCGAAGGACAACCCGATCGCCCATCGCTCTCTGGCCAGCGTCATGCTTACGGTCCGCACCTACGCCCGCGAGTTTCCCGTCGTTGACAAGCCCGGCTTGTTGTTGATCGGCGAAACCGGCGTAGGCAAAACCCACCTTGCCGTGGCCGCTCTCAACGCTCTCATCCAGCGAGGTTTCGAAGGCGTCTTCTTCGACTACCAAACACTCCTTGACCGAATCCGCAGCGGCTACGATCGCTCCAGCGGTTCGATGGACAAAGAAGCCTACCGCCTCGCTCTCGACTGCGAGATCCTTCTTCTCGACGACCTCGGTGCCCACCGCGTCACCGACTGGGTGGAAGACACCGTGGCTTCGATCATCACCCATCGCTGCAACCACCGCAAGCCCGTCATCGTTACAACAAACTTGCCCGCGCCCGGACGCGAATCGAACAAAGCGAAAGACTCGCTGAGTGATCGCATCGGAGCGCGGGCATGGAGTCGGCTCAACGAAATGTGCAAGCTGATTGAGATGCCAGCCATCGACGACTTCCGCGTCCGCGGCCGCCGTTAAGCTCCCATCGGCTCGTCGGCGCTACCGCCATAGATCGAAGGACACTTCCCACCCATCGCACGCAGGTACGTCGACAATTGTCCGCGGTGATGGATGGTATGGCTGTTCATAAAATTCAAGTACATTGCTGCGGGCATGTTGAACATTCCGTAGAAGTCTACAGGAGTGGCCAACTGTTCCGCCGTCATCACCTGCACCTTCGGCAGATGCTCAGCAATCTTCTTGTCGTACCAAGCCGCAATATCGGCCCCGGTCTTCACATCAGCGGGCTGCTCGATCGAAGGAATACCAAAGTTGAGCCCTGCAATCCCCTTGACCTGACGCCCTAAAATCGTACCAGCGGAAATCATAGGATCTTTCAAGAGGAAAGGAGAGATCAATGAAGAAGAAGCGGTACAGCAATGAAGAGATCGCGCGGATCCTGGAAGCTGGGGCGAGCACGAACAAG
>Ga0194134_10001788_pt1 | contig 27351 bp, 22 predicted proteins | sample TA2KigOff0mmetaG_FD_148602 | JGI IMG/M metagenome (GOLD analysis project Ga0194134, IMG submission 148602) | Freshwater microbial communities from Lake Tanganyika, Tanzania - TA2015056 Kigoma Offshore 0m | ecosystem: Environmental > Aquatic > Freshwater > Lake | place: Tanzania: Lake Tanganyika... | reverse complement strand
GTACAGCGATGTCTACGCGCTTGACCGCGCTGCCTTCGAGATTCTGCTCGAGCGGCACCCTGAAGTCGCGGCGCAAGTTCGGGCAGTCGCCGAAAGAAGAAGCGGCGGATGATCGGCACAAGTCCGATGACCCAGTAGCACGCGCTCCATGACGGAGACACCGCCATCCTCACACAGAGTCACGACTTCGCGATCCGCCTTGCCAACGGAGCGGTCGGGCGTGGTCAGTCTGGCGCAGTGTCGCTGAGACCCTTCTCAAGCGTTTCGAAGGCGAGATCGTTGCGCTTTGGCAGACCGAAGCGCGGCTGACCGTACGGAAACGGAGTGATGATGCCCGTTCGCCTGTAGCCGTGGCGTTCGTACCACGCGATGAGCGTGTCGCGCTGAACGATCACTGTCATCGTTGCACGGCGAAGCCCCCATTCGCACAAGATCAGACGCTCTGCCTCGCGCAGCAGCGCCTTGCCAATGCCGGCGCGCTGAAGCGAAGGCGCGACGGACACCATGCCGATCACACCCGAGTCCGGTTCACGGACCAGCTTCACGCAGCCGAGCAGAGTTCCCCCACGCTCTGCAAGCAGCATGCACGAGTTCGGGTGTGCGATCAGTGCGCCGACTTCGGCCGAATCCGTTCGCTGCCCGTCGAGCAGGTCCGCTTCGGTGGTCCAGCCGATCCGACTTCCTTCGCCGCGAAAGGCACCCTCGACGAGGGCAACAACTGCAGGCACATCAGCCGCGATCGCGCGGCGAAATGAAATGTCAATCGGTGGTCCTGCCATGGGCGCTCGGGGCGTCGGATCGCCACTCACTCGAAGAGCCACCAGCGCCGCCGCATCTTCTGTCCGTACTTCAGACCGAAACGCCGCCGCGCGATTTCTTCGATGTACTTTGCCGCTTCGGCGGGATCATCCGTGACATGGAAGAGCGATCGATCTTCGGGGGAGATGGTGCCATGACGGACAAGCCGAGTCTCGATGAAGTCCATCAGCTCATCCCAGTAACTGCGCCCGACGAGCACCACGGGAAACCCGGCAATCACCTTCGTCTGGATCAGGGTTATCGCTTCAAAGAGCTCATCGAGCGTTCCGAAGCCGCCGGGAAGCACAACGAATCCATAGGAGTACTTGACGAGCATCACCTTTCGCACGAAGAAGTGGCGGAATGTCAATACGACATCGCAGTAGGGGTTCGACTGCTGTTCGAATGGAAGAATGATGTTGCATCCGATGGAGGGTGCGCCGACATCTCTCGCGCCGCGGTTCGCAGCCTCCATGATGCCCGGTCCGCCACCTGTCATCACGCTGAATCCGGCGCGTCCAAGTTCCGCACCCACGGACCTGCCAAGTTTGTACCAATGGCTCTGCTCGTCGAATCGAGCACTGCCGAACACAGTGACGCATGGGCCGACAAAGTGCAGTTGCCGAAAGCCGAGCAGAAACTCACTGAAGATGCGGAAGAGACGCGCCAACTCCTCCAGGCGCGGGCGGGGACCCGTCAAACGAAGTGGATCTGGCGGTTGCAGCCGACCCGCCGATGGCGCAGAGGTATTGACGTGCATTTTGGCCTAGATCATAGAGACAGGCTCGCTGGCACTTAGCATCAGGGCATGCGTGACACCGCGATCGAACAATGTCGGTCCCACTTGGCTCGCAGAGTGTGGAAGAAGACGGTCCGACTGGTTGGCATGCTGCTTGTTGTCTCAGCGGTCGATACGGTTCACGCGCAGGTCGATCCACTGCGCAGTACGGAACTGATCGAGCTTCTCACGCGGTACGGCTTCGACTCGCAGCAGCAGGCGGCTGTGCTTGATGCGCACGAGAAGCAAGTGGAACGCTTCGTGCAGTGCATGCGGCAGTCGACGGCTGCGTGGCAGGCCGCGCTTGCGGTGCGTCCGGCAGATCAGGCTGCTGCGAACGCGCTCGTTGGGCGTGGAAGAGCGGCCGCATCAGAACTCGATGCGGTTGAAGCGCAAGTCGTGCAGGCCATGCGCCAAGCCGCGCGTCCTGATCAAACGGCTGCATTGGATTGCGCTCTCCTGGAATTGGAGCAGCGCAGGAATCTGGCGGTCTGGAAGGCTGCGCTTGGATCACGCGCACAGCCGCGCCCCGTGGATTGGCAGCGAGTCGCAGCACGAATGCAACTGACAGATGCACAGCTCAGTGCGCTGCAAGAGCGGCTGAATGCCCAGGGTGGCGATCGATCGGCGGCGACGCGTCTTCTGCGAGAGGCCGCTCTGCAGTCGCCGCTGGCGCGCTTCAAGTCGCGAGGTGGGTCAGCTGTTCCGGGGGCGCTGGCTCCATTGATTACATCTGACTCGGGTGTGCGTGTTGGAGATGCGGAAGGAGACACAGCGATCGAAGTACAGACTGTCGACCCGAATCTCGGACGGGATTTTCTCGCGGCACTGCTGTCGCAGGGGCAGATTGGCATGAAGGAAGTGACCGCTGCACGCGCAAGACTTGCGGAGTGCGATGCGCAGACCATCGATGCACTTCTGATGCAGTTGAACGGCCGTGGCAAGCTTCGGCTCCTGAGCAGCATGGCGACCCGATCGGGGCTCGGTCCGCTTCGAGTTGGAGTCACTGTTCTGCAGCGAGTCGTGCAGAGCTGCAAGGATTTGGATGCCGCTCGTGCGGCGCGCATGGATGATGTTCTCGATCGGTGGGCATCGGCGTGGTGGCCCGTCGCTCGAAAGGAGTTCACGAGTGCTGCGCCGGGCAAGGGAGGTCTGGCTGCGCTGTTGGCGCAGGACGATGCGCCACAAGGTGGCGGGCTGCGTCAGGCACAGGAGGCAACATCGCGTGCTGCAGCGGAGATCGCTGAGATCGTCCCTGATCTGGCGCCACAAGTTCTCGCTGGGTTGAAGCGCGCTGCAAGCAGTGGGCTGGCGTTGCCGAACTCCGACGGTGGAGTCGTGGTTGAGGCGGCGGGAGTGCCGGGAGGCGGGGGAGGAGATGGTCAGCCCATCATTGTTGCTGCGACAACCGTGGAGATTTCGGTGACGGGAGACGAGTTCGATCTTGGCGACGTCGACATGGGGGATATGGGCCTTGCAGATGTTGAGATGTTGCTTTCAGATGGGGATGGTGTTGTTGTTGCCGGCCAGGATATTTCTCTGGAGATGGGCGCACCGGGTATTGGCGCTCTGAGTTTCGACGAGGAAGAGATGGACACTGGTGAAGCTGCCGGCAACGCGCTCGCCATGCTGTATGGCACTGGATCGACGCGCATCCAGCAGCCGATCAAAGTCGAGCAGATCGAAGGCGCGCTGGCCGCTGCGGGTGTGGGTGCTGACCTGATGCCTGTCGTCGATCAGATTCTGCAGGATGCAGAAGCGACGCTGGCAGAGCAGCGGCAGAAGGTTCAGCCATCTGCGGGGGCCAGAGTGAGTGGGGGTGCTGTGGCGGGTGGGCTGTTTGTGATGGGCGAGGATGGCTCGCTGCAGCAGCAGTCGTCAAAGGATGCGGAGGAACGCGCCACCTTGGCAGATGCTGTACGAGAGGCGATCCTCGCTGCAGAAGTCGGTGCAATCGACACATCCGTGATGCCACTGACGGACACCAAGCGTGCATCGGCTGTGGCGTGGATCGTGCCGTGGCGCACGCTCGTCAAGGAACGCGCTGCGGCACCGAGCATGTCCTTCTTCTCGCAGAGTTCGTCGGGGGCATCAAGCCGCGGCGACCCAATCATGGCGGTGATGCGCTCGCAGTTGACCGCAGCGGATTGGTGTCATGCGGGACCAACGATTGCTGCGGAGTGCAACAATCTCGCCGCACTGACGCGGGCATGGACGGATGCCGATCAGGCTGAACGCAAGGTGCGGCCGAAGCCATCCGTGAACCTGTCGCCTGTGCCTCCGGAGGTCTCGCCTGCGGCCCCGCAGGGGCAAGCCGGTGGTGTCGCGGGAGTGCAAGTGTCATCGAGCGTGTCGGTGATTTCGACTTCGCGTGACATGGCAGGCTTCCAAGCTGCTGCCGCAAACACCAAGAAGGCTTCGGACAGTCTGCGGTCGGGATGCGACTCGATGGTGCAGCGCGTGAAGGGCACACTTCCTCCAGAGTCAGCGCAGCGACTGCAAGATGCGTGGGATGATCAGAGATTCCCTTTCGAGCTCGCCGACGACACCAGTCCTGCAAGCCGCTTGGATGAGGCGGAACGGCTCGCGGGGAGTGGGGAGAGCGCTGCCGCGATTCGCGCGCTTCGGAGCACTTGGGAGCAGCGATCCCGTGCCATCCGATCGGAGATCGTTCAAGAGTGTGAGAAGCGTTCCGCCGAGTCGGCATTCATCATTGATGCGCTGCGGTATCAGCGCGATGAGTGGAATCGCACAGTGCTGCGGCGCCTGAGCGCACTTTCGGCGGGCGCGTCGTAGCCTTCACGGCATGAGAGTTTCCCTCCACGGATGCGTCGGACCCTTCGGTCTTGCCTTTCGCCTGATTCGCTTCGCGCTGATCGGTTCGTGCGTGGTTGCGTGCAGTACGGGATCGACGACATCAACCCCCAAGACAGCACGTGCTTTGATGGACGATTTCAATCGCGCCAGTTCCTCAATTCATCCTTGTGATGCAACCGAAGTTGCTGCGCTGCTGTGTGGGCACTTTGCCAGCACGGCGCAGTCGAAGGCAGACAGCGAATACTTCGATGTGCGCCTTCACATGGTGCAGATCTGGCACTCGCGAAGCGATGCCATCTGGTTGTATGTCGAACAGGCGATGGAGTCTGCGCCATGCAAGCCATACCGGCAGCGCATCTACCGCATCACGGAGGGCCGGCTCGTCGACGAAAACAGCGAGGTGCTGAGCCAAGTCTTTGAGATGCCAGATGCAGGCGCATTCATCTGCGCATGGGCAGCGCCGGATCGCTTCGATGCGCTTGACCCGGCCAAGTTGACGGAGCGCGAGGGCTGCCGCATCACGCTTCGGAAGACCAACGGTGTGTGGCGAGGATCGACGGATGGGCAGTCATGCCTGAGTGCACTGCGCGGAGCGACATTCGCCACAAGCGAAGTACTTCTGGTTCCAGAGCGGATCGAGACATGGGACCGCGGCTTCGATGCAGAAGGGAAGCAGGTCTGGGGCGCGCGCAAGGGACCATACATCTTCGATCGGCTCGGCAAGACGCCTGCCAATCCCTGCACGAATCCGTCGGTCGCTGCTTCAGCGGGCCAGTGATCGGCGCGTCTGCGCGCGCGATGCGGCGATGATCTTTGCCGCAGCTTTTGGCGCAGCCGTGCATTCCAGCAGGGCTTGAAGCATCAGTGGAGCCACGATCGTCGCGTCACTTTCGATCACGAACATCGGTGTTCGCTCGGTCAGTTTGTCCCAGGTGATCTTCTCGTTGGGTGTTGCGCCCGAGTAGGAGCCGTAGCTGGTCGTGCTGTCGGAGATCTGGCAGAAGTACGCCCACGGCTTCACGGGGCGCTGCAGGTCGTACTTGATGCTTGGCACCACGCAGATCGGGAAGTCGCCCGCAATGCCGCCGCCGATCTGGAAGAATCCGACGCCGCGACCCGATGAGAGCCCGCGATAATCCTCATAGAACTGCGCCATGTACTCGATCCCGCTGCATGCGATCGATGCGGGGAAATCGCCGTACTTCACATGCGAAGCGAAGATGTTGCCGAATGTGGAGTCTTCGTAGCCAGGAACCACCATCGGCAGTCGTGCCTTGGCGGCGGCCAGCAGCCAGCACTCGCTGGGGTTGCCTTCGAACTTGGATCGAGGCAGCGACAGCACAAGGTCGTAGAAGTACTCATGCCAGAAGCGCCGATCGCCGCGTTCGCCTGCGCGTGTCCACATGGGCACGAGCACCTTCTCGACGGCTCGGAATGCTTCGTCCTCGGGAATGCTGGTGTCCGTGACGCGGCGCATGCGCTGCTTGAGGATGCGAGTGTCATCGCGCTTGGTGAAGTAGCGGTACTCAGGAAAGTCCTTGTAGCTGTCATTCGCGACCAGACGGAAGAGCGACTCCTCCAGATTTGCACCAGTCACGCTCAACCCATGAACCAACCCGCTTCGAATCGCGGGTGCGAGTGAAATACCGAGTTGTGCGCTGCTCATGGCGCCCGCGACAGCCCAGAACATCTTTCCACCTGCGGATACATGATCCCAGTAGGCAAAGAGCGCATCACGGGTGCTTCGCGAGTTGAAATTGCGGAAGTTGTCTGCGACAAAGCGCAGGAGCGGCATATCGGTCTTTGGCATAGGGGCGAATGTTGTACCGCAATCCAACATCGCATGAAGCACGGAGGCGTATCCCATGGTTTCCTGCTTGCAACGCGCCTATAAATGGCGGAACGGTCCCGTATGTCGTACTTGGCGCCGGAATCTCCGTCACTCAAAGGTATGCCGATGGCAGATGCGTTCGCAGATCCAATTGATCTTCAACACAAGCTCTTTGCGCGGCTGTCGGCGATGTTCGCAAGCGAAGTGCCGCTGTACGACCGAAGTCTCGCGGTCAATGAACTCGTCAATGGCCTGGTGTGCGAACTGATGGCGGAGCGGTTTGTGGGCCTTCGAGTCACCGCAGCGGAAGTCACTCGCGCAAGCGCCGAGCGTCACGGTGCCATACGAATCGGAAGACCGGATGAATACCGATGGGTCGCCCGCTTCTTTGGCGTGTTTGCCATGGAGCCGCACAACTTCTACTCGATGACGGACGTCGGTGCGAAGAGTCAGCCCGTGATCGCGACGGCATTCCGCTCCGCGTCGCGGCCAGAGCACCGCGTGTTCACATCGCTGCTCGTGACAGATCGATTCAATTCTGCAACGCGCGGGCGCCTCGAGAATGCCCTTGCTGCTCGATCGGTGTTCTCCGCCAAAGCTCGAAGCCTCATCGAGCGGTGTGAGCGGGATGGCGGACTTTCGTCTGCCGACGGCGAAGCGCTGATTGCAGAAGCATGCACGCGGATCTTCAAGTGGACAGGGCGTGCGCGCGACTACCAGCTGTACACGGACCTCTGCGCGGCGGGCTTCAAGATCGCGGCAGACATCGTCTGCTTCGACTCACACCATCTCAATCACCTCACGCCCAACACCCTGTGCATGGATCTTTACACGGCGGTCATGAAGCGCTGTTTCGGGCAGGTCGATGTGCAGCACTTCGCATCCCGTGGGTACGAGGTGCTCGGACGGCTCGCCGCGACCGCCGATCGACATTGGCTGCGGCTGCACCTGCCACATCTTCCGGCGGCGACGGTTGACACCCTCGCGGTCGCGCCAGTGGATCAGCAGACTGTTCATCGATTGATTCAAAAACTACAACAGCGACTGAACGCGCCCGAGTTTCAGTTGGCGTCGCTCAAGAACGCGGGGTTCAAGGACTTCACGGAGGGGCCGCCCGGCGGCACGCCCGTTCTGCTGCGTCAGGATGCCTACCGCGCCGTGGCAGAGAGCGTGTCGTTCACGGAGGCGGACGGCAGCAGCGTGCAGGGCGAACACACGGCGCGTTTCGGCGAGATTGAGGAGCGGTTCTACGCAACGACCCCCGCGGGACGCGCGATGTATGACACGTGTCTTGCGGAAGCCGAGCGCTCGCGCAGCAGCGGGTCATCCGAGGCAAATGACTTGGCGGCGTACGAGCGTGCACTCGCCGTGCCATTCGCGCGCATTCCCAAGACGCTTGAGGAACTGGTCACGGCAGGGTTGGTCCACGCCGAGTGGGAGCCGACTGCGAAGGGACTGGCTGCACGAGGAACGATCGACACGCATGACTTCGTTGAACTCCTGCGCCGTGGACTCGTGCGCTGCGAGGGCATCCGCTATGAGGACTTCCTGCCTCTCAGCGCGGCTGGAATCTTCGCGAGCAACCTCAACCAATATGGAACGCGTGCCGAAGGTGCAGCGCCCCGCACATACAGCAAGCCTGACCTGGAGGAGATCATCGGACGGCCAATCATTGAGTCAGCCGCCGTCTACGCGATCAGCGAACTCGAATCCCGCCAGCGCACGCTGGCCGCACTCGGGCTCGCAAAGGTCGGCGAGATCCGTTCGTGAGTGGTGACCGGGGAGTCAAAGCCGCCTTCCCCGATACTCTGCTGTTGCATGATGCAAACCGCCGAGCCAGCGAGAGGTGAGCAGCTGCAGGAGCGCATGCAGCGCATGCTCTGCTGGCTTGATGAAACCGACGCCACTGCGCGCGAGTACTTCCAGTCCGCATCGCTGCAGGTGGAGACCAAGCCTGATCAGACGCCCGTGTCGGCTGCGGATCTTGCCATCGAGCAACACCTGCGCGGTGCAGTCGCGCGATGCTTTCCACGCGATGGCATCATCGGGGAAGAGCATGGCACAGTCGCGAGCAGCAGCGGCTGGACGTGGACGATAGATCCCATCGATGGAACGCTTGCATTCACGAACGGTGTGCCACTGTTTGGGACGCTGATCGTTGCGTCGTATGCGGGCATTGCTCTGACAGGTGCGTGCTCGATGCCTGCACTCGGAGAGCGTGTGTGGGCGTCCGCCGGCGGTGGCACGTGGTGGCAGCACGCAGCAAGCGGCGCTCATGGTGTTCATGGCGATCATGGCGCGAACCGTGGACTTGCAGCCGAACGCGCCCGCGTGCGCCGTTGCACATCGTTGGCGAACGCATTGGTGTGCACATCGGGATCGGAGTTCTTTCGCCGCAGTGATCGCATCGATGCATGGGAACGCCTCGCACGCTCGGTGGGTTCGCTGCGTGGTTGGAGCGATTGCTACGCGGGCGTTCTGCTCGTGACAGGGCGCTGCGATGGCTGGGTGGATCCTGTGATGGCGCCATGGGACATCGGCCCATTCCCGCTCCTCGTGCGTGAAGCAGGGGGGGTCTGTACGGACTGGCATGGAAAAATCGGGGAAAATCCACCTATCCAGAGTGTCTGCGCGGCTTCGGATGGATTTCATGCGGAACTCCTGCGACTTCTTTCGGGTTCGAGCGGATACTGAATGGACATGCGACTTCGATCAAGGCCATCTAACCAAGCATTCACTCTTGTCGAACTCCTGGTCGTGATCGGCATCATCGTGGTACTCATCGGCCTTCTGATCCCGGCGACAGGGATGGTGCGCGCGCAGATGTTCGCGACCAAAAGTCAGTCCAACATGAAGCAGTGGGGCTTCGCGGTTGTCCAGTGGGGAAATGCAAACAAGGAACAGATCCCCTGGGAAGGCGCAAAGGACACGCCGCCGATGGCGACCAACCTGACGCAGGATGTCTTCTGGCCCAACGCCCTCGCGCCGTTCGTTGGAGAGCAGCCGTACAGCGAGTTGGTTGATGATGCCTTCTCGCAGCAGGTTCATGTCGCCAACTGGGGCAATCACAATTCTGTCTGGACTGATCCGGCGGCCAAGCCGATGAATGCCGAGCCTTGGGCATTTGGCGGATCGGGGAAGCAGGGCATCTCGCGCGGCTTCTGGTTCTGCTACGTGATGAACATTCGCCTCAATCAGACTCTGCTTCTGAACGCCGGATTGCCGAGCGATTCGTTCAAGCAACTGATGCGCCAAAGTCACATTTCAGCGCCTGACAAAACCGTCGTGATGCTCGAGATGCGCGCCAGCCCGGCTGAGCTACCCGCCAACGATCCTTTCTACAACCGAAACCTTGATCGAGCCGCCTGCAGTTGGAAGCGCTTCGCCGCGCGCCACTTTCAGGGCGGGCACCTCAGCTTCGCGGACGGTCATGTGGCATGGTTCACGAACGAACAAGCCACGACCAACGCGCAGGGGAGTCGCTCCCCAACGACCCCCAGTGGCGACTGGAATACCTCCAAGCTGATTTGGGATCCGCTTGGTCCCGCCATCAACTGAAGAGCGCCTCGGATGGCGTCAGGGGCAAGGACCCCATGCGCTGAGCAGCACTGCGAGGTCCGCTCCATCGGTCGTATCGGTGCCATCGAGATCGCCGCCGATGCCGCCCCATGAGGCCAGCAGCACGGCAAGATCGCCCCCTTCGACGTTCGTGCTGCCATCGAGATCTGCAGGACATGCTGGGGCGATGTTCACATTCGTGACTGTGACGGAGATGTAGTCATGACCGATCTCGTCGTTCGGACGATCTCCATACACAAGGAACCGAATCGTGCCGTCTGCTGCGATGTAGTTCGACAGATTCGTGCTCGTGAAGCCAGTCATGTTGCCATCGAAGTTGCCAGCCCAGCAATCGATGTAACGGTTCTGGCCAACGCGCCCACTGAAGTCCCCCCAGTTGTTGAGCGACAGGTTCCAGACATACAGCTCGGCTTGTGTGCAGAAGTCAGCGAAGCCTTCAAAGCGAACAGCAAGTTGATCGATGTCCGCGATTGGCTCGGTGATCGTGAAGCGGAAGACGTTCGTGCTCTCGTTGCTGGAAGAAAGTGCGGCAGGCACGTAACGATTCGAATCCGTGATGCCTCCTGTTGAATTCGATGTCGCGAGCGCCGCGTAGTTCGTTGTCGTGAGTGCGGTCGACACGGGATTGTTGTTGCCGTTGACGTTTGTCCATGCAGCCGTCTGCCGACCCGAACCAAACTTGTTCACGCCAGCGCCCGATGAGAAGTCGTACACCGTGGCGGTCCCGGGACCAACGCGAATGGCGTTGCTGATGGCGATCACGGTGTCGCCGTCCGCCGCACGTGCAGTCACGCGAACGCGAACATTGTTCGAGGAGATTGCAGGCGTCGCCCAGTTGTATGAGCCTGAATCCGACACCGCGGTCGCAATGTTGGTCCAAGTGCCGCCATCATTCGCCGAGTATGCCAAATCAACGTTCGTGAGCGCTGCATTGTTGGTGTCGGTTGCATTCCACTTGATGCTCTGCGTTGATCCGGCAACCCACACCTCGCCGCCACGCGGCGCCGTGATGTGTGCGGCGGGGATGGTGGCGACGTACCGCGGAACCTGCTTGACGATGCAGTGAATAGCGCCCGAGGCACCGATGATGCTCGAGCACTGGATCGGGACGATCGTCACGCCAGGGCCCGCAGCAGCCTGCCACTTCGCGAGGGCATCGGCATCTCGCGTGTTGTAGGTCGCGCTGCCGCCCGGCGCGAGCGCCGTTCCGTAGCACGGCACGAAGATGCGATTGTTCACGCGAAATGCGTTGGCATAGGTGTAGTGCGTGGTCGACACGTTCCATGCTTGTGGTCGGAACACTTCGAACCCAAGGCCCTGCATGTAGGGGACTGCGTTGTTGGTCACGCTGATCGCCGTGGCATTTGAGCCCGCGATGAACTCGCTGATGATCACAGTGTTTTCATCCACCAGATACATCCACATGTCGATATGTCCCGTCCCGTCGACGCTGAAAGGAAGTTGTGGCAGGATGTGCAGGGTGTCTATGCCCTGAAAGGTCTGATGAAGTTCGCGGATAAAAGTCTCCGTGTGGCCGCCGGAAGTCGGGTTGTCGAGCGTGATCAGCGCTGTGCAGAAGCCAGTTCGACTTGGGCCAGGCTGGAAGTTGCCGCCCGAGTAGTAAAGCCCTTGGTCAAAGCTTGGGATGCCAAGCGTCAAGTCGGCCACAAGGGTCGGGATGAAGTTGTCTTGCGGACGGTTGGAGTAGTAGTGGCTGTCCACCGCCGCAAGCGTGCCGTTCTGGAAGATGAAGTGCGGACCGTAATCGCGCATCCACACGGAATTGTTCGGCTGCACGATGAACACCACTTTGCTCAGGTTCGCGCCCGCGCTGCTGAACGCTGTGGCGGCTGAGTTGGCAGTCGTCTGATTCGCGACCACCACATAGGCGATCTCATCGAACGCCGCGCTCGATGTCAGTGACGCCACCAGCGCAGTCACGACGGAGTTCCAACTGTTCCCGTACTGGTAGAGCACGCCGCGCGTCGGCGCGTACTCGGGCGGCGATGCAATCAGTCCGGCGCTGCCGCCGGCGCCGCCGCTGCCCCCGGGCTCCTCGGCAATGCCACCAAGATCGATGGCGTAGGGGAACAGCGACTGGTCCGGGTTGTACGGCGTCCCACCATCTCGAACGCGCGTGAGCGTCGACACATGCTCCTGCTCACTCCCCACGGGGTTCGCAGGGATGCGTTGTCTGGCGTTCTCGCCGCTGCTCTGCGCGAACGAGTCGGCGGCAAAGCAAAGGGTTGCGGAGCAGGCAAAGATCGTGGCGGCAAGACGGGACGTGGACATGCAAGGACTCCAGTGGGGGAGAGAATCAAACGCGAACCGCTGCCGAAATCTAGCCCACAAATCGCACATGTCGATCTTTCCCCAGCCATAAATACGAAAAAAGGGCAATACTGCGAATGCAAACAGCCCTCAGCAAGCGGATCTGGGGATGACTTCGCACGCCCCGTGGTCGCGGGAGAGCGTTCTGTTGCCGATCAAAGCGCGAGCAGACCAAGCGCAGTCGACATCGCGAGCATGCAGAATGCAGGCACGGACTTCGAAATCGGATCGCCCACTTTGATGTGCATCGCGAGTGCGCCGAGCATCAGAATCGCGAGCACGCCCGCGGCGGGGACCACCGCAGCTGGAACCCAAAGCCCAACAAGCAGCGCGATCGCGCAGAGAATCTTGAGCCCACCCACGAGGAAATACATGAACGGCGGCAGTCCATAGGTCGCGAACTCCTCCTTCAGATTCTTCGCTTGTCCACCGCGGTAGTTCGTCGCCTTCCCTGTTCTCAAAAGCCAAACGTTGAAAAGACCAAGAGCGAGAATCACTTGGAGAACCGTGGTGAGAGTAAAGTCGGGCAAGAGAGAGAGAGTAAGTTCGGTCATGATCCCGAAGTTATAGCCTCTCGCCTATCGTTGGTGTCAAACGCACCATCATTCTGCAAGGATTCATGAGTCTTCTTCTCGCTCTTCGCCTGATTTCAGCCGCCGCATTCCTGTATTACGGCATTCGTTGCCTCTCGTCCGCAGCCATGATCGCGGAGTTCGAGCGCTACGGGCTGCCACGCATGCGCGTTCTCACAGCAATCCTTGAAATCGTTGGCGCACTCGGACTGCTCCTCGCACCAACGCATCACTGGGTGATCGCTGCGGCAGGCGGGCTCTGTGCGCTGATGTTCGCGGGGCTGATCGTTCGCATGCGCATCAGCGACCCGTGGTATCTGATGCTGCCGGCGTTCGTGCTGATGCTCCTCAACGGTTGGATTGTTGTGAAGGCCTGGCGCAGCGGAGCGAGTTAGCCGCGCGCTGACGCGCGCGTGAGTCGCGCGCTGATGCGCGCGTGCTGCACAATGACGCGCACAGGGTCCGCGCGCGGGTCAGAGCAAGCCTGCCGGGGCTCAGACAGCTCTCGCCTGCTCCACGCGGCTGCGCCGCGCGTTCGCAGGCTCGAGAACTCGCCCGGCAGAGCTTGCTCCTCCCGCGCGCGGGGCGCGCGCCCGTCCATCAGCGGCTCGATGTCGCTGACCGAGATTGCTCTGGTCCGCGTGCACGAGGAACGTGAGCGCAATCTGAACGATAGCCTCACAATCTGCCCTCGATCTTTCCGTACCTTTGGCGCCCAAAGTCAGCCTCCGAGAGTTTCGTACGGATCTCCAGTGACCCCCCAACCAACCGATTCCCGTGTGCGGGGCTGCGCTGTTTCATCGAACGCGCACCCTTTCGCAATTTGGTTTGCCGTGTGCCTCCCGCTTTGGAGCGCGTCGCTGCTCCTCTGCACCAATGCTGCGGCGCAAGCTCCCGCGACAAAGCCCGCCGTTCTATCGAAGCCCGCCGCGTCGGCAAAGGCACCCACTCCCGCAGGCGCACCCGCGGCGCCATCGTCCACCGAGTCTGGGTCGACTCCCGAGTCTCCGGAAAAAGCGCCACCGACACTTGAGGAGACGCGTTTGACGCTGTCGAAGTGGATCGAGACGCAGCAGATCATCTCGAAGGAACGAAATGATTGGCAGCAAGGCAAGGAGATTCTGCAGGGGCGTATCGAACTTGTCGGCAAGGAAGTCAGCCAGTTGCGCGAGCGGATCACGCAATCGGAATCCGCGGTGGCAGAGTCGCACAAGAAGCGCGACGAACTATCTGCGCAGAATGAGCAGTTGAAGGAAGTGGGTGCGCAGCTTGCCCGCGCCGTGACCGAGATGGAGTCGCAGGTTCGCAAACTGGCAAAGTTGGCGCCCGAGGGTGTCGCCACTCGCCTCACGCCGCTGCTGCAGCGCATCCCCCCAGATCCTGAGAAGACACGCATATCCACGGCTGAGCGCTTTCAGAACGTGCTCGGCATTCTCAACGAACTGAACAAGGCAAACAGCGAGATCACGATCGCCTACGAGATTCGACAACTCTCCGACGGATCGTCGAGCGAAGTGCAGGTCATCTATGTCGGACTCGCGCAGGCATACTTCCTCAGTCCGCGCGGTGAGGCTGGAATTGGCAAGCCGACCGACAACGGTTGGCAGTGGCGCGCGGCAAATGATCAAGCTAGTGCCATCCTGACCGCGCTCGAAATCATTCAGGGGAAGCATCCCCCGTCGTTCGTCGCACTTCCGATCACCATCCAATGAACCGCACCGCTTCCATTTTCATCCTCGCGCTTGTTGCCGGAAACGTTGCAGCCGCTCGAGTGCACGCGCTGCCACAGGCCGCATCGACACCACCAGCCGAATCGTCGGAAGAGTCGGGGCGTGCCATGAGGAGCGCGGGCGCGGCCGCGGATGGCGAACTCGCCAAGAGCATCAGTGAACTCAATGACACGCGCGCGCGGATCGCCGCCGAGAAGCTGCCGATGGCGCAGGAACTCACTGGTCTTGAGGAGAATGTGATCGAACTTCGCAAAGAGGGTGATCGAGTGCAGCGCCTCGTCGATGCTGGCGCGCTCGAGATCGGAACGCTGCAAGCCGAGATGAAGGCGCGGCAGGACGAGTTGTCGTACATGAGCAGCCTGCTTGACGAGTATGCGCGCACTTTCGAAACCAAGATCAATGTGGGTGAAGTGCAACTCTTTGCGCAGCCCATCGAAGCAACCAAGAGTGCCCTCGAGAACAAGACTCTGACACCCAGTGAGCGTTTCTCGACGCAGACACTCTTCGTCAATCTGACGCTTCAGAGGCTGTTTGACATGGTGGGTGGACATCGCTTTCAGGGAACGGGTGTCGACATGCTCGGGACCGTCATGAATGGTCAGTTCGCGATGATTGGGCCAATCTCGCTCTTTAGCGCCGACTCTGGCGACGCGGGCATCGCGGTTCCGCAGGCCGGCTCGGCGAATCCGCTGATCCGCACGCTCGAAGGTGGTCTTGCGGATGCCGTGCGACCGCTCGTTGCGTCAGGCGAGGGAACGCTTCCGCTCGATCCATCACGCGGAGGCGCGCTGAAGGCGTTGGTGCAGAAGGCGAGCCTTGTTCACATCTTCATCAAGGGTGGGCCGATCATGTGGCCCATGTTGTTCGCATCGATCGTCGCTCTCGCTGTGGCGCTCGAGCGCGTGATTTTCCTGCTGAACGAGCAGCGAAAGCGAAGTGCGAAGGCGGTTTCCAACTTCTTTGTTGAAGTCGGCAAGGGCGATCTTGACGCCGCCCTCACCGTCTCCAAAAACTCGAAGGATGCAATCGTGACAACGCTCGGCTACGCGCTTGAACACCGTGATCAGTCGCTCGGTCACGCGCTTGCCTACGCCGAAACCCGCACACTCAAGCGGTATCGACGCGGCCTGCCTGTGCTCGACACGGTGATCACGCTTGCGCCGCTGCTTGGTCTGCTCGGGACCGTGACGGGCATGATGGGGTCGTTCGCCGTCATCGGCGGCGACCTGAGTTCGCCTGGTGCGATCACTGGAGGTATCGCAGAGGCGCTCATTGCGACCGCTTTTGGTCTCATTATTGCGATCGTTTGCCTCATTCCGTTCAACTACCTGAACAGTCGCATCGAAACGATGGAAGGTGAACTGCTTGCGTGCGGCGAGCAGTTGAAACTGCTGATCGAAGGGCGCCCTGCAGTGTTATCTGCGGCTGAGGCGCGCGAGTCGCATGCGCCGCACAGCGGACCAGTGCCCGTCGGGGCAGGAGCCTGACAATGGCTGGTGGCGGCGGCGGCAATCGGCGTGGCAAGAAGAAGTCTGCACGCATCGAGATCATTCCGCTGATCGACATCATCTTCTTCCTGCTCGCGACCTTCATCATGGTTTCGCTCAGCATGTCCAAGAACCAGGGTGTGCAAGTCGCGCTCCCGGGCGCGTCCACCGCGCAGTCTTTGGGCGATCAGCAGGAGATGGACAAGGCCGTCACGCTGAGCGTCAATGAGAAGGGGGAGATCTTCTTCAACAAGGACAAGATTTTGCTCTCGCAGTTGCCGCTCAAGCTGCAGACTTACAAACTCACGGCGAAGGACCCAAAGGTCATCATCAACAGTGATGGAGCCGCAGATTTCAAGTTTGTCGTTGGCGTGCTCGATGAGGTACGCAAGATTGGAATCGCCAAGGTAGGCATCAGCACGGACAAGAAGTGATGTCGCCCTCTGGAGTTCTGTTCTTCATTGCCGCCGTCGTCATTCACGCGGCCATCCTGCTCTTCGGCGGGCTGCTGTTCATGCACGAAGAACAGGCAACGAGCAAGCGCGATGTGGAGATCGTTTCGGAGGATGTGAATCAAGACAAGGAAGAAGCGAAGCCGGAAGAGCAGAAGCCCGAGGAGATCAAGGAGCAGGAGGAACAGCCACCCGACGCCAATCAGGCGCTGCCGAGCACGGTCGATCAAGTTTCCACGAGTGATGATGCGCCTGCCCTTGATGCCGCGAGTCTCAGCGCGCTCGAAGCGGCGCTTGGCGGCGCTGGCGGCGCTGGCGATTTTGGCGGCGGCGGCGCATCGCTCGCCTCGGGTGGGAGAATTGGCGGCACAGGCAAGGGCGGGGCTACGGAGGAAGAGGAGTTCTCGGGTGCGTTCAGTATGTCGGAGATTGATCAGCGGCCGCGCGCGCTGATGCAGGTTGCGGCCACCTATCCGTCGGAGATGCGTGCGCGTAAGGCGGAAGGAGTCGTGACCGTCATCTTTGTCGTGGATGAGACGGGACGCGTGGTGAACCCGCGCGTCGAGAAGGCGACTCATGCCGAGTTCGAGAAGCCGGCACTCGAAGCCGTTCGCCAATGGAAGTTTGAGCCAGCCATCAAGGGCGGCAAGCGTGTCAGCTGCCGCATGCGAGTCCCCTTTCGGTTCCAACCAAAATGACCAAATCGAAGCGCACTTTCCCAACCGTTCTCACTGCTCTTTGTGCAATCGCCATCGCCGTGTGCGCCGCGAGATCCTTGGCGTCAGCGGCTGCGGATCAGGACAACGGGCCTGGAGGTATCTGGAAGCCGCCGAGCCCATCGATGCAAGTCGGGACCGCGGACCTGCGCTCCGTGTGGGAAGATCCAACTTTCCAGAAGTCGTTTGTGGCCGGCTACGGCGTGAATCCTGATGTGGAGCCGCGCATTTCGTCCGACGATATGGCGCTTCTCGAGTTGGTTCGTCAACTGATGCCTGATGAACTCGCGGCAGCCGAGGCGCTTCTTCGCGACTCGATTCGTCATGAGACATCGGCTGTGTTCGACCTGACGCTCGGCGGCATCCAGTACCAGCAGGAGCGTGCGGACGATGCGCTGGCGAACTATCGGCGTGCAGTCGAGAAGTATCCGAACTTCCGCCGCGCTTACCGCAGCATCGGACTCATCTGCGTTCGCAAGGGTCAGCTTGATGACGCCATCAATGCCTTCAACAAGATGATCGAACTCGGCGGCGCAGACGCGTACTCCTACGGCCTGCTTGGCTACTGCCACTCGCAGAAGCAGGACTACCAGCCAGCTGAGGCCGCGTATCGAAATGCGCTGCTGTTGCAGCCGACGAATGTGGAGTGGCGGCTTGGGTTGACTCGGGCAGTTTTCAAACAGGGCAAGTTCGAGGACGCGGCCAGCCTGCTCGATGTGCTGATCCAGACGTACCCAGAGAAGGCAGACTTCTGGCTGCTGCAGGCACACACCTACCTCGGACTCAAGGAACCCGAGAAGGCGGCTGTCAATCTTGAGGCGCTCGACGCGATCGGCAAGTCGTCCGTGGACAGCCTCTTTACCCTCGGGGACATCTATTTGTCCGAGGCGCTGCTCGACTTGGCCATGAACGCCTATCAACGGGCGCTTCTCAAAGACTTGTCGCAGTCACCTGCGCGCATCATTCGCAGCACGGAAGGTCTTGCGGCGAGAGGCGGACTCGATCAGGCGCGCGCGCTGATCGCGAAAGTGAAGGAATCGGCCTCGGAGTCCATCGGTGACACTGACAAGCGAAAGTTGCTGAAGTTGGAGGCGCGCCTTTCGATGGCGGGCGGGGCAGGAGATGAGGAAACTGCCCGCGTGCTCGAAGAAGTGATCGAACTCGACCCGCTCGACGGCGAGGCGCTCATGCTGCTCGGGCAGTATCACAACCGCGGAGGGCGCCCCGATCAGGCGATTCTTTACTACGAACGGGCGGCGCGCCTCGATTCCTTTGCCACAAATGCAAAGGTCAAGATGGCGCAGGTGTATGTGGGACAGGGACGGTTTGGCGATGCGCTTCCGCTGCTTCGCGATGCACAGTCGATCCGGCCGCGCGAAGATGTCGCTCGGTACATCGAGCAAGTCGAGCGCGCTTCCAAAGGACGGAAGTGAAAGCACTTGAGCGCGAACGATTCCTGAACCGAGCCTGAATGAATCATTCGCGAATGGCTTGGAAGAACTGAAACATCGCAGGCCAGAATTCGAACTCACAAGGGGCGGTTTGTACCGCTCCATCCGTGAGTTGAGTCTGCTGTTGACATCCGTTCCCCGCCTACCTAGGAGAATTTTTCCAATGAAGTCGAATGTCATGCTCTCGTGTCTCGTTGCGGCAGTGGCTGTTCAGGCCAACGCCGCTGAGATTGAGGTTTCAGGTGATATCACCACATCGGTCACCTGGACCGCCAACAACGTCTACAACCTGCAAGGGCAGGTCTTTGTCCAGCCGGGTGCCACCATCACCATCGAGCCTGGCACGATTGTCGCCAGCAGCGCGGGTGGTTCGCTGGCTGTCACCCGCGGTGCTCGCATTGACTGCGAAGGCACTGCCGACAACCCGATCATCTTTACCTCGAAGACGGACTACAACACTTGGACGCCCGCGAATCCACGCGGTCAGTGGCGCGCCGCATGCAACGAGTGGGGCAACCTCACGATCATGGGCCGCGGATTCATCGGAAAGTATGGCAACGGCGCTCCCTCGGGCAACACGGCCTCGCCAAACCCAGCGAACTACGCGCTTATGGAAGGTCTGACGCCAGCCGGCGAATCTGACGAGCGCACCCGCTACGGCGGCGGCGACGATCAAGATGACAGCGGTTCGCTTCGTTACACGTCGTTCCGCTACGGCGGACTCGTGGTTGGTCTGACCAACGAACTCAACGGCCTGTCGCTCGGCGGAATTGGTCAGCAGACCCAGATCGATCACATCGAGATCATGAACAACGTCGACGACGGCATTGAGATTTGGGGTGGCAAGGTCGACCTCCGTTACTTCTCGGTCTGGAACATCGGTGATGATTCGTTCGACCTCGATCACGGTTGGCGTGGTCGTGGCCAGTTCGGCCTGCTCGTGCAGGGATACTCACAGAACGCACCCTCGGGTTCGGGCGTGTGCGATTCGATGATCGAGATCGACGGCGCAGCGAAGTCTGATGCGCAGCCTGTGACCACCGTGTCGCTCTACAACATGACGCTCATCGGCCAGCCGCTCAGCGCGAGGCGGGCGATCAAGTTCCGCGACAATGCGCGTCTGCAGATCAACAACAGCATCATCATGGATGTTGGTGAGGCGGTCGTGCGCAACGACAACTCAGACAACGAGGCGACCGACGGTCAGACTGGATACGGATTCAATGGGACGCACACTTTCGCCCAGACTTGGACGACAGATTTCAATGTGTACTCCACTGTCAATCCGTTCACGACCAACCCAACCCCGGCTGAGGCCTACACGAGCCTCGATGGCGGCAAGTTGAGCCAAATCCGTGACACTGTGTTCTTCAACAACGCGAGCCCAGCGGCTTACACGGAAGCGAACAATCGGGGTGTGTTCGACGCAAGCAACAACAATGTTGTTGCCACGCAGTCACCGATCGCGGGAATCACGCGTGGTCCCACGCAAGTCTTGACGGGTGTGGCGATTCAACCCGTCATTGGCCTGGATCCGCGGGCATCTGGTGATGCAGTGACGGCTACGGTGCCGCCTCCACCGAACGGTTTCTACCTTCCTGTTACTTACCGCGGCGCGTTCGGGCCAAACGAGAACTGGTTGTGCGGCTGGACCGCTGCATCGCAGTACGGCTACAGCATCGCTCCTCCCGGCGGTTGCCTCGCACCGTGCCCAGCTGATCTTGATTCGAACCGTACCGTGGGCGGTGGTGACCTCACCATCATGCTCGGCGCATGGGGAACATCAGGTGCGGCTGACCTGGACTTCTCAGGTTCGGTTGGTGGTTCGGACCTCACCATCCTGCTCGGCGCATGGGGCAACTGCCCCTAACCCTCGGTAGCCCAAACGCTTCCTGAAAGTTGGCGCTTGGCGGCGGAGATCTCTCCCCGCCAAGCGCCTTTCGGCTTCCAATGAGATCCCCACGACTCTCTCTCTCAGCGTTGACGCTCGCGTCACTTGTCGTCGGCTTTGGTGCCATCAGTGTTGGCTGTCAGAGCAGTCCTCAGCAACGAGCAAGCGATCCCGCGCCACTCCTTGATCAAGCAATGGGTGTCGCTTCGTCGCCACCGGGCAAGTCGCATGCGCGCGTGAAGTCTCGCCTCCAACGCGATGTCGTTGTGACGGCGATCGAAGTTGGCGCGTTCGATGCTGCGCTGCGTTACGCGGATCAGATTGAGGATGGCAGGCGCGCCGAGTCGCTCGCGATGCTCGCGCAGGCGCTTGCAAAGAAGGGAGATCTGATTCGTGCCGATCAGTGCGTGGTGCGCGCGGTGGATCTCTCAGCCGCGTCGGAAGGTGCAACGAAAGAGCGAATCCTGACAGAAGTGGCGGTTGCGTTCGCGCTGATGGGGCAATCCGACAAAGCACGACAGTTTGCGGGGCGTGTTCCGCAGGAACTGACGGGGCGCGTCGAAGCCGAGATCGCTTCGCAGGCGGCTCTCGAGGAATTGGACCGACAGTGCGATGCATTTGATCGCGCGATTCAGACTGGCAGCCTCGATATCGTGTACTCAGGTGTCAACGGTTACTTCGCCGTCTGGCAGCGCGTTCGCGGTGATGAAGCCCGCTGCACTCGTGCGGAACAGGCGATTCGGGCTGCCATGCCGAACTTCCCGATGGCGTTTCGGATCGAATCACTCATTCGGCTCTCCGATGCACTGAGCGCGCAGGGGCGACAGGAAGAAGCTGTCGCGGAACTTGCCAGTGCCCGCGCGGTGCTGATGACGACGGACTTTCTCCCCGATTCGAGCGGTCCGATCGGGCGCGACATCGCCCTCGCTTTCGATCGCCGCGGTGACCGTGCGAGCGCGCGGCAACTGCTGCTCGATATGGTCGCCGCGTATGAACGCAACCCCAAAGCCATGGTGGACATCGACCGCGCCGATTACCTCTGTCCCCTCGCATCCGCGCTCGCGCAGGTGGGCGATCGAGGCACTGCCGAACGCGTGTGGTCACTCGCGCTCGAGGCGGGCAGCATCAATCCGAACGCGCGTCCGCGCGCGGAGGACCTTTGCATGGTCATGTTGTCGATGGCGCGTTCGGGCTTTGAGCCGACGGAGGGGCTGCGCAGCACGATGGCGCAGATCAGGGGGGGGCTCCAGCCTCCATGGTGAGACAGGAGCGATTCCCTGTCGCGTTCATCTTTGCCCTGCTGGTTGCCTGCGCGCCTGCGCTTGGGCAGACTGTGGTCGGTGGCACTGTGCGTGGAACCGTCACCGACAAGGAGTTTGGCGTCCCGGTCGTTGGCGCCGCAGTCAGCATCCTCGGAACGCGCGCGCGGGTGATCACCTCGGAGACGGGGGCGTTCACCATTCCGAATGTCACCACGGGCACATACACGCTGGTGTTCACCAAGGACGGCTATGTGCGCGAGGTGCGCCCAAATGTGGGCGTCGTGAATGGCCAGTTGACCGATGTCGATGCGACGATGGCGGGGGAGTTCGAAGATCTCGACGAGGTCGTGGTGCAGGACATCAATGTCGAACAGCAGGAGGCGGCGCCGATCCAAGTCATCACGCCGCCCGAGATCGTCCCGATCGTGATTGTGCAGCCGATGGAGTTCACGCTGCGACTCGACAGCCCACAGCTGCTCGACATCGTCGGGGTCGACACCATTTCGCGGTCGGGTGCGGGTGACGCAGCTGCTGCGCTGCTGCTTGTGCCAGGCGCGACGCTGCAGGAAGGGAAGTACGCGGTCGTGCGCGGACTCCCCGATCGTTATGTCAGCGTGTTGCTCGACAGCGTTCGCCTGCCTGTTTCGACACCGGGCAAGCGCGCCGTGCAACTCGATCAGTTCCCGGCAGCGGTGATCCAGAGCATTCAGGTCAGCAAGAGTTTCACGCCTGACTTACAGGGCGAAGCATCTGGTGGTGGAGTGAATGTGATTCTGAAGGACATCCCAGACGAGGGCATCTTCCAGATCCGTGCGCAGTACGGGATCAACTCACAGGTCAAGAACGGTTCCTTCCTGACGTATCCGGGTGGGCAGCTCGATTTCTGGGGCGGCAACGATGTCCTTCAGACGCAGCCCGATCTCATCGGACAGTCGTGGCCAAACAATCCAACGGGCACCACAACGGGCAACGCACCGCCGATCTACAAGTGGTCCGTCGCCGCGGGCGATTCTTGGCAGGTGGACGACGATCTCAAGGTTGGCGCCTTTGGAAACTTCTTTTACGACGCGGGCGCTTCGTACTTCGACAACGGACAGCTGAATCAATATATGCAGGCGACCCCCGGCACGCCGCTCGTTCCACAGACATCGCAAGGCGCGCAGCCGCAACCCGGCGATCAATTCATCACACAACTCTACGACGTCACGCAGGGGACGCAGTCGATTCAGTGGGGCGGCATGGGTGCGGTGGGACTCGAGACGGATCAGCACAAGCTTGGTGCAAAGTTCATCTACACCCAGTTGTCCGAGAGTCAGGCTGTCTTGCTGATCGATCAGAGGGGCAAGGAGTACTTCTTTCCCAACTACAACCCGGATGATCCCTTCGGTCCTGGAAATGTCGGCGCCGAGATTGAAGAGGCACCGTGGCAACGACTGGAGACGCTCGACTACTCGCAGGTCATCACCGAAGCGCTGATCCTCAACGGCGAACATACGCTCGGGTTTCTCGGTCCGAACGAGGGTGAGGAACTCCCTGAACCGATCGCGCTTGGCGCACCGAAGTTGGATTGGCGATTCTCCCTGAGCAAGGCCAGCGAGAATCAGCCTGACCAAACGCAGTTCGCTGCGATCTGGAAGCCAGAGAATGGGATTGTCCCGGGGTTCGCGGTTCCGGAGCGGTGGACGGTGACCGCGGATCTCGTGCCCTTCAGCAGTGCGGGCTGGGTTCAGCACATCAACTACTTCAATGAGGAGCAGAGCATCCAAGGCGCGATGAACATCAAGCTGCCGTTCCTCCAGTGGAACGACCGTGAGGGATACATCAAGGCCGGCATGTTCGTGGACTCGCTGTCGCGGCAGTACCTGCAGGACACCTTCTATAACGATGTCGCCGCGGGTACTCCCGACTACGAGGCGCCGTGGACCGATCCCTGGAGTCAGGTGTTCCCATCGCAGAACCAGCCGATCATTCAGAGCGATCAGGACATCTCTTACAACGGCAGTCAGCTCATAGCCGCCGGCTACGGGATGATTGATCTTCCTTTCAATGAGACGATGAATCTGGTGACAGGCGTGCGCTACGAGATAACAGACATGACCACCACTGTGCTGCCCGACGAGTTCGCCCTGTGGCTGCCACCGGGTGGCGGAAATCCTGGCTTCATCATCGATTACCCGTCGAGCGAGTACAACGCGAACATCAATCAGGCCAACATCCTTCCGATGATCGGCTTGAACTGGAACATCCGCGACGATCTCGTGTTGCGCGGCGCGTTCGCGCAGACACTCGCGCGCCCGAACTTCTTCGAACTCGTTCCAGTGCTGCAATACGAGTATGTCGGCGGCCCGCTCTTCATCGGAAACCCTGCGCTGCAGATGAGCTCTCTCAACAACTACGACCTTCGTCTCGACTGGACGCCAGAGGAAGAGTGGCTCATCTCCAGTTCCGTCTTCTACAAGCAGATCTACGACCCCATCCAATACGTGCAGCGATTCGCCGCAAGCTTCAGTTACACGACGCCCGAGAACTTCGATACCGCCACGCTCTTCGGCGTCGAGATCGAAGGCCGCGTGACCGCCGAGCCGCTCTTCGGCGAAGACTTCAAGGGACTCGCTACAGGAGCCAACTTCACCTACATGAACTCACAAGTGCAGTTGCCGGCGATTGATCAGGCAGCATTCCGTGCATACGGCGTCGATATCACTTCGCTGCCGATGACCGCCACCCCCGACTACCTCTTCAATGTGAATCTCACTTACGACTACGAACAGACGGGCACGCAGGTCGGCATCTTCTACAACTACCAAGGCAAGTCACTTGTCTCCGGCGCATCCACCGAATCATCGGGCTTTCCCGTGCCAGTCCCTGGCGATCTCGTTCCCTCCATCTACCAGCTTCCCTACGGCACTCTCAACTTCACCCTTCAGCAGCGACTTATCTACGGATTCGCATGCAGCTTCGCCGCAAAGAATCTGACCAACCCCATCCGTGAAACGCAATTCGAGTCGTTCGACGGTCAGACTGCAGTCAACTCCACCTACACAGCCGGCATCGACCTTACATTCGCTCTCTCCTGGCAACTGATCTTCTGACGACCTTCCCCCAATGCACCGCACCGCAACAATTCGGATCGCATCCGCACTCGCCCTCTTGCTCGCCGCATCGGCGGCGCACGCCCAAGACGCTGCACCAGCCGAACCCACGCCAAGCGATCCCGCCGCCGCCCCAGCACCGATCGAACCCAAGCCGCTGCTCGACGAAAACGGCAATCCATTCCCAGAGCCCCGTCCAAAGGCCCCCGACTTCAACGCCGAGATCGCCGCTTCGCGATTCGCGGAACTTGCGATGGCCGATGTGCTGATGGAGCTCGCCCTCGGTCAACTCGTCAAGCAGAACGGCGAGACCAAAACCGTACGCGACTACGCCCACCGGATGGTCACCAACCACACCGCCATCCAACTCATCCTTGCCAAGGCCGCCGCAGCAAGCGGCATCACCCTGTCAACCGAACTCACGCCCGAGCAAATCCAAGTGCTCGAACGGATGAGCGCGTTCAGCGGCGAGTCGCTCGACCGCGAGTACCTCTGGGAGCAGTCGCTGCGACAGCCGCGCACGATGGCGATGTATCGCTGGCAGTACGACAACTGCGATGACGAGAAGCTCAAGGTCTTCGTCGTCGGCACGACACCGATCATTCAAGTGCACACTCGCATCGCGGACGAGCTACACAAGAAGGTGAACGCACAAGAGATTCGCCTGCTCGAGCAGCGAGTGGAAGCTGAGCGCAAGGCCGAACAGGAACGCAAGCAAGCCGAAGCGCAAGCAGCCGCAGACGCCGCAGCCAAGAAGAGCACGCGCAAGTTCAAGAAGTAGCTGTCCGCGCGCTGATGCGCGCGTACAAACAATCTGTCCGCGCGCGGGTGCGCGCGTTCAAACAATCTGTCCGCGCGCGGGTCAGAGCAATCCTGCCGGGGCTCAGACAGCTCTCGCCTGCTCCACGCGGCTGCGCCGCGCGTTCGCAGGCTCGAGAACTCGCCCGGCAGAGCTTGCTCCTCCCGCGCGCTCGTTCTGCGGCTGCTGCGCGGGCGGCAGCGACACAAGACTTGGAACGAAGCCGTCGCCGCCGAACGCCGCTGTGCGGGCAAACTGCGCAGGCGCGGCTACGGCGTGTGGTGGGGATGACCGCGCGTGCGAGCGAACTTCATGCGGGGATCACAGCGGCGGGCGATCAGCGAGCGACGGACAAGCGCCGCACGATCAGTCGACGCGTTCTACGGCGATCCGCCTCGGCTCATCGGCGCCAGAAGCGAACCACAAACACCACTTGCCCCGCCACAAATCCGAGAGTCAGGCCAACGAGAATGGCGACCGCACGATACGTCTCGGGCGAAAAAGTCTGCCCGCGCCCATCCAAAGTTAAAAAAGATCTGTACCTGAGTAGATAATAAATTCCATACGCGATCAGTGCGACAACAAGCCCGACCACCATGCCCGTGATCGAAAACAGGAGGTTGAACGCCGCGCACTGGACGACGTCCATCCGCTGGGGCTCGGTGGGTTGGTGCTGCGACTCCTCATGCAGCGGGTTTGCGGATGGTGGAGTTGGCGGCGGCGGGGGAGCGGGCTCCACGTCTTCCGGACGGCTCTGATACGCGGCGTCATCATTGGCCCCGAGGCCTTCGCTCGTATCGGGCTGAATCTCGAGCGCCTCCTCTTGTGCTCGCTTTCGTGCGGCTGCACCTGCACTGCCCATTGCCGCTTTCCGCTGCGCGAAGATCTTTGCGAGCGCTGGAACATCACCTGCGCGGTACCAATCCGCTGAACCCTCCTGCTGCAGGAGCATGTCCTCGGTCAGCCTGCCCTCCATGATCCACGGGCGCAGTTCACCCGCATCGATCGGTCCGTAGGTCCGCCCCTGCTGATCCCGCACTCGAAATCGTGCCATGCGATGCCCTCCGCTGTTTCACCGCCCGATCGTCCTGACTCACACCGCGATCCGCAAACCGCGGAGCCGGGCTGCAGGCTACTCAGTTCGGCGTATACGGCAGCGCCGACTTGTGCACGCACAGACGAAGGTTGCCATCGGCGCAGCGGCGGAACACGAAGGTCTTATCGACCATGATCTCCTTGCCGTCCGGACCGGTGATATAGACATTGCCCATCGTGATCGCGATGTCGCCGTGGATCTGAATGCCGTTCTCAGCCGCGTTGTTGTCGTACCGCGCCTTGGTCCAGCCCTTGAGCGCAAAGCCGGTGTCTTCAGGGAAGTTCGGGTTGCCACCCACGAAGTACGCCAGCGCGCCCTCACGCGTGGGGCGGAAAGTGCGCGGACCTGATGCGAGCGTCGGCTTGAAGAACACTGTTCCACCCGCATAGTCGTACGTGTCATCGATCATCTTGCCAGCGACCGCCTTGGCATCACCGCCGCGCGCATGCGTCTGCGCCACATTCACGAGCCCATCGCACCATGCCTGCTGCGCGGCGTTCACCTGCTGCTCGGTGATCGGCCCGCGCGCACTCTGCGACGATGCCGGGGCTTTCGAACCTGCCACCGTCCCGCTGTTTTTTTCACCAACGACTGTCGTGTCGCCGCGGATCGACAAGCAGCCGCTTGCAGCAAGGACGAGAACGAGCGTGACAGGAATCAGTGGTGTAT
>Ga0194134_10001782_pt1 | contig 27398 bp, 24 predicted proteins | sample TA2KigOff0mmetaG_FD_148602 | JGI IMG/M metagenome (GOLD analysis project Ga0194134, IMG submission 148602) | Freshwater microbial communities from Lake Tanganyika, Tanzania - TA2015056 Kigoma Offshore 0m | ecosystem: Environmental > Aquatic > Freshwater > Lake | place: Tanzania: Lake Tanganyika... | reverse complement strand
CTCGGCGCTCAGTGGTGCCTCTCGCCAGATATCGTCGTGCCGGATCAGATTGGCGGTGATGGTCATCCCAAGCTTGGTGCATTTCTCCCCAATGTCGGCCTGCCGCGCCGTATGTGGGCCGGCGGCGAACTGACATTCCATGGTCATTTTTCTCTCGGCGACGTCGTTAAAAAGCACAGTGAAATTGCCGATGTGTCGTTCAAAGAGGGCAAGAGCGGAAGGCTCTGCTTCTTCAAGATCAATCATCACTATTTTGTCGGCGATCGGCTGATCGTCGCTGAACGGCAGGATGTGGTTTATCGTGAGGCGGCGACGGCACAGAGCGTGAATGCCCCGCAACCTACCGTGAGTCCGCAGGGAGACGTCTGGAAGGTCACGCCGACCTCGACCATGTTGTTCCGCTATTCGGCAATGACGTTTAATGGTCATCGCATTCACTATGATGATCCCTATGCGCGTAATGTTGAATTCTATGAGGGGCTTGTCGTTCATGGTCCTTTGCAGGCGACATTGTTGATCAACCTTGCAGCCACTCTATTGGGCCATGCCCCAAAGACCTTCTCCTATCGGGGTGTTTCACCCCTTATTCTTGGCGAACCGTTTCTCGTTGATGCCGTGAAAACAGGCGGCGCGGTTACGGTGCAGACAATCTCATCGTCTGGCGTGGTCACGATGACGGGGCAGGTTGCGGCATAACACCCGAACCTTAAGGCCATAGTAAAATCCTATACCCAGATTAAGAACTGTGTATTTCCGAATGCCTCATTTGGTGTGGAAGATTTGTGGCCGAAGACGGGACCGAATCTATGAAAGACCTCGAGGGCATTACCGTTGTAGCGTTGGAACAGGCGGTCGCGGCACCCTATGCCTCGAGCCGGCTTGCCGAGGCAGGTGCGCGGGTGATCAAGATCGAACGCCCCGAAGGCGACTTCGCGCGGGGATATGACGCGCTGGTCAAAGGCGAAAGCGCTTATTTCGTTTGGCTCAATCGTGGCAAGGAATCGATACGGCTTGACGTCAAAAAGCCGGAGGATCACGAGATCCTGACGAATATGATCGCTGAAGCCGATGTGTTTATCCAGAATCTGGCACCGGGTGCGGTGGCGCGCCTTGGCTTTGGCGCTGAAGAGCTGACGCAACGTGATCCGCGTCTGATCTATGTCTCGATATCGGGTTATGGGGAAGACGGGCCTTATCGCGATCAAAAAGCCTATGATCTTTTGATTCAGGCCGAGAGCGGCTTGTGCATGATCAGCGGCACGGAAGAAGGCGCCGTTCGGGTCGGGGTTTCAGTGTGCGATATTGCGGCGGGTATGACGTCCTACAAGGCGATTGTGCAGGGGCTTTTTGCGCGCGAACGTACGGGCAAGGGTCGGATTATCGAAGTCTCGCTCTTCCACGTTATGGCGGACTGGATGAATGTTCCTTATTTGCAATCGCGCTATAGCGGGAAAAAGCCGGCGCGCATGGGTCTCAAACATCCCACCATCGCCCCTTATGGCGCCTATTCCTGCGCTGATGGCAAAGCGGTTCTGATCTCCATCCAGAACGAACGTGAATGGGCCCAATTTTGTGCCGATGTTTTAGGAGATGCGGCGCTCGCGACCGATGCGCGCTTTGCCAGCAACGCGCTGCGCGTCGCCAATCGACCTGCCCTCGAGGCAATCATTGTTCCCGTTTTTGCCGCGTCGCCACGCGAGGCCATGATTGAGAGGCTTGATCATGCGCGCATCGCATTTGGTCGCTTGTCGGACATGGATGATCTGATGGCGCATCCTCAGAACCGGTACGTCACGGTTAAGACGAACGCTGGCGAGATTGAAATGCTGGCGCCCGGGATGATTGTGAGGGGGCAAACATCCGCGCCCGGTCCGGTGCCTGCGCTGGGCGCGCATGACGAAAAACTGCGCGCCGAGTTTGCCGGAAAAAGCCATAACAAGCAGGCCGTCTGATCCATGAGGCACGCTGCAACCTTCCTTTTTGTTCCAGGCGACCGGCCGGATCGTTTTGCGAAGGCGCTGGCGTCGGGGGCTGATTGCGTCATTATCGATCTCGAGGACGCCGTTCAGCCCCAAGCGAAGGCTGAGGCGCGCCAAGCCATCCTTGCCGCCGATATTGATTGGTCGCGGGTGGCCGTGCGGATTAATAATGCAAATTTGCCCTATTTTGAGGAGGATCGGCAGTTTCTGCGTGTCTGTGCTGCGCCCACAATCATTTTGCCCAAAGCAGAAAGTCCTCACACAGTGGCGCAGATTCGCGCCGCTTGCGCGCGCGATGTTGATGTCATTGTCATGATTGAGACCGCGCGGGGCCTTGCCAATATGGCCGCACTTCTGTCCGCCCCCGGTGTCCGGCGCGCGGCTTTTGGTCATTTGGATTTCGCCCTTGATCTTGGCTGTGCCAGCGATTGGGAGCCACTGCTCTTCACTCGGTCTCAGATGGTGTTGCAATCCCGCTTGGCAGGCGTTCTTCCACCTATTGATAGCGTGACCACCGATTATAAGAATGCTGAAGCCGCGGTTGCGGATGCTGTAGCGGCCCGCCGCCTCGGGTTTGGCGGCAAATTTCTGGTCCATCCCAATCAGATTGCGCCCGTAACGTCGGCTTTTAGGCCATCAGCCGGCGAAATTGCTTGGGCCGAACAGGTCATAGCCGCCTGTAAAAGCAAGCACGGCGCTATCGCGCTTGACGGCAAAATGATTGACAAGCCGGTCATTGAATCCGCGCAGCGCATCCTTGTGCGAGCAAATCTGCACTGATGGGGAGCATTTCCCCTGAGGCTCTGCCGTCTCCTGAAAGATCGCCGGCAAATCGCCTGATGGCAAAGATTTTGCGAATGTTTCGAAGCTAAGTTTGCGAACCGAATTTTTCGGTATGATCGAGCTTCCGGTCATAAGTTTGAAAAGAATTTTCAAATTTGATGGGAGCCCCAACCAATGTACACAGAGCGCTGACCCGATATAATAATTTTTATCTATTAATATCAATATGGTAAGTCAGTATACAGTAATGATATGCCTGACATAACAATTTGCTATTACTTTGCTCCTCTTATCACGAACACTCTCCTAAGCTGAACCAAAAACGGTTCTTTGCAGAAGTGGCCTATCGACGCCGCTGCATATTCGAGGAGGAATCAATCGTGAATATATTCAAAGCCAGTCTGGCCGCTCTTGCAGCGGCTGCCTTACTCTCATTCTCACCGGCGGCTAAAGCTGCAGGCGTGGATGAGTTACCGAAGGACATCCAAGACAAACTTTATAACAAGGAATTTATGGACTCAGCTCAGCCGCTCGGTCCTAGTGCGTATCGTGACTTTAAGGCCAAAAAAGGCCCGCCCTGGAAGATCGGTTATGCCTCGTCTTATGCGGGTAATACCTGGCGCGCGGGTGTTATGGACCGTTTGCAGAACTCGCTCATTCCGAAGTGGAAGCAGCTCGGCCTTATTTCGGAAGTGATTGTTACGCAGTCGAACCTCGACGACAAGACGCAGATCCAGCAGATGCGCCAACTTGTTGATCAAGGGGTCGACGCCATTATCGTGTGCTGCTCCAACCCAACCGCGCTGAACCAGACGGTCGATTATGCGAAAAACAAAGGCATTCCTGTGTTCTCGGCAGTCGGTTATCTCACGTCGAAAAATTCAATGAATTCGTCGTCAAACTATTCGGTCGCGGGCAGCATGATGGGCGACTGGCTTGCGAAAGAAATTGGCTTTAAAGGCAACGTCTTGATCGTTGAAGGCATTCCCGGTACATCAGCTTCGGATGCGCAAGATCGTGGCGCGAAGAAAGCGCTCTCGAAATACCCGGACATCAAGATTGTTGGCTCAATCGCCGGCATGTGGACGGACCAAGTTGCGCAGGCTGAAATTCAGAAGTGGCTTGCAACCAACCCGGGCGAACTTGATGGCATTCTAATCCAGTCGGCTTCGGAATTGGGTGCGATCCGCGCTTTGAAACAGTCGGGCCGCAAGATGCCGAAGATCACCATCGGTGGTGAATTGGGTGCGCTTTGCTACTGGCGCAAGAATCCCGATTTCATTTCGGCAGCCATCCAAACTTGGCCTCCCGGTGATGATTTCGAAATGACTTGGAACATCATGATGCGCACGCTTCAGGGTCAAGGCCCGAAAGTGGCGTCGATCCTGACCTCGCCCTATTCGATCAACATCGAAGACCTCAAGAAGATCATGAAGGAAGATTGCAACGAAGATTCTGATGGCTGGCACATGCCGGGCGTCGAGACCTGGGCTTCAAAAGCCTATCTCGATCAGTTCTTCCTGCGTCCTGCAGATCCTGAAACCTACAAGCCGTAACATTTGAAAAGGGGCCCGCGTACTTAATGTGCGCGGGCCACGTTATTTTCATGGCTGTAGCAACCGTCGAAATTTCAGCTGTCCGAAAAACATTCGGACCCACCGTAGCGCTCGGAGGTGCAAACCTTCGTGCCTATGAGGGAGAAGTGCATGCAATTGTTGGCGGCAACGGATCAGGCAAATCAACGCTTGCTAAAGTTATGTCCGGCGTTTTGATACCCGATAGCGGGCAAGTTTCAATTCTCGGCAAATCTGCTTCCACTCCGGTTGAAGCGAAAGCGCTTGGCATCGCCAATGTCTACCAAGAAGTCCTGGTCGCCGATGAATGCTCGGTGCTTGATAATCTCTATCTCGGGTCAGACAATTTGTTCAGCGCCAATATCGGAAGCGCAGACAAAATTGAAAAGGCAGAAAAGCTTCTCCACGAGCTTCTGGGTTTTGATCTTGATGTCTCAACGCCTGTTGGTGAATTGCCTCTGTCTCTCAAGCAATGGATCACCATTGCGCGGGCGTTGCTCACAGATCCAAAAGTTCTCATTCTTGATGAATCCTCCGCGGCACTTGATTTTGACTCAACCGAAAGGCTGTTCAAAAAAGTGCGCGAGATGAAAGCCAAAGGCTGCAGCATTTTCATCGTCACGCACCGCATCGCCGAGCTTGTGCGCATTGCCGACCGCGCGACTGTTTTGCGCGACGGCGTTAGTGTCGGTACGCTGGCGAAAGAAGAAATTACCGAAGCGCGCATTCTCGAATTGATCGCTGGAACTGAGCGCGGCAAGACAGCGAGCACACAGCAGGTTGCTGAAAGAAAAAGTGACCGCGCTGTAATGCGCGTCGACAATGCGCGCGTCTGGAACGATGGCGGCAAAATCAATTTCTCGCTCCATCCCGGCGAGATCGTTGGCGTCACAGGTCTTGATGGGCAAGGGCAAGCGGATTTTGCATGTTGTCTTGCGGGTGTGCAGTCCTTAATCTCTGGTAAGATCAACATGTTTGACGGCATTGGCACAGAAGAGGTGCATGATCTCGCCACTGCGAAAGAACATCTTGTTTCCTACGTTTCCGGTGATCGTAAGAAGGAAGGTATTTTCCCCAATCTCAGCATCTTTGAAAACTTGCTGATACCAATTTATCAAGCTTCGAGCTTAGGGGGCTGGCTTAATATTATTAACCGTAGCAAGTTGCAGCCGATTTTTGAGTGGGAAGCAGACAAGCTTACGGTGAAGATGGGATCACAAGACAATCTCATAACGTCGCTGTCGGGCGGCAATCAGCAAAAAGTTCTGATCGCGCGTGCTTTCGCCGAGAAGCCGGAAGTGCTGATCCTCAATGATCCTGCACGCGGTATCGATATCGGCGCCAAGCTTGATCTTTATCGCAATCTTCGTGACTTTGCGTCAAAGGGCAAGTCGGTTGTGTTTCTCTCCTCAGAAGTCGAAGAATTTCTCAATCTTTGCACACGCGTGATTGTCTTCCGCAATGGTGTGATTTCATCGGAATTCACGCCACCCTACAGCGGTCACGGATTACTGAACGCGATGTTTGGACGCAAAGACAGCGATGATCATGTTGGTGATGTCCATCATGAAGACGTCGAACCAGGCTTTGATCCGCTATTAACTCCGCCGAAACATTAGGAAAACGGCGGCCTCGAAGAGAAAAGATTGCCACAATGAATTGGAGTTTTGAAATGTCTTTCAGGAGGAAATCATGAGTCGCATGGGTGGCCGCAAGGCCTTTGACCTTGAGTGGGTTGAGCGCTGGGCGCGCCAAGTGAACGAAGACCGCCGCTTGCCTGTGATTGGTCGTTTTTTCTCGGGTCGCTTTGTGTTGGGCATCGATGACACCGACTATCTGATCGAAGTCAACAAAGGCAAAGTGCAAAAAATTGCTGAAGGCCTCGCGCCTAATGACTTCGGCTTTGAATTCGCTTTGCGCGCGTCAAGCGTCACTTGGGGCAAATTCGCCCAACAAGTTCCACCACCCATGTTTAATGACATCTGGGCCATGGCGCATCCGCTTCACCGTCACTTGCGCATCGACGGCAATGCAATGACATTTTGGCAAAATCTGAGAGCTCTGACGCATATGCTCTCGCTCATGCGCAAGGCTTAAGGAGAGTTCGATGAATCAACATGATCCAATCGTTGGTCGTTACGTTTACGTTCAGTGCCAAGGCAAAACATATCGCACCTATTACGAAGAGTGCGGCGAAGGCGTTCCGATGGTCTGCCTCCACACTGCCGGCACCGATGGTCGTCAATACCGTCATCAGGTTTGTGATCCCGACTACTACAACAATTTTCGAATGATCGCGTTCGACATGCCGTGGCATGGTAAGTCGCTTCCACCAAAAGATTTCTATTTGATGGAAGATGAATACAAGCTTACGACGAAGTTCTACGCTGAATTCATTGTTGCCTTCTGCCACGCACTCGATCTGAAGAAGCCCGTGATCATGGGCCAGTCGATGGGCGGGAATATCTGTCTCGAGTTGGCCTTGCGCTATGAGAACGAATTCAGCGCCTTGATCGCGCTCGAAGCGTGCGACTATTCGCCGGGTTGGTGGATCGATGCGTTGCATCATCCGCATATTCACGGTAACGAAGTTGTGGCTACGTCCACCTTTGGCTTGATGTCGCCGGAAAGCCCCGATGAACATCGCTGGGAAACATGGTGGCTTTACGCGAATGGTGGTCCCGGCATTTTCAAGGGCGACCTTTACTTCTACTCGGTCGACTCTGATTTCCGTGAACACACATCGAAGCTCTCAGGTCGCTTGCCGATCTATTTCATCACGGGCACTTATGACTTTGCCTGCACGCCCGAAATGACAGAACGCACGGCGGAGAAGGTGAAGAATTCAGAATGCATCATCTTTGATGGTGGCCATTTCCCGACATCGGAAGATCCTGCCAAGTTCAAGCAGGTTGTGACACCGGTTCTGAAGAAGATCTTGGCGCTCAATCATCCTGAGTGGCGTTCAGGCTCTTCAACGTCGTTCTCGGACGGCAATCGTTCGCAGACGCAATTAGGATCACATGGCAACGCGCGTCCGGCACCCACAAGCGGTCGCCGCGTGATTGATCTGTGATCATGTTGAAATTGAACTCCGCCATAACATTTGTCGTCCCCGCGAAAGCGGGAACGACTTTTGGCGGGGTGCACAAAGGGGTGGGCCATGGCTGAGGTACGCAGTCCGCAGAGCACTTATATGCTCATTCCCATTCTCTTGCTCAGCATATTGCTCAGCATCGCGGTTATTCGCGGGCCGGCCATTGTGACGCTTGAAGGCTTGGGCAGCGCGATCACCGTGGCTGCACCCTTGTGTCTTGCGACCTATGCGCTGATGTCTGTTGCTATTGCCGGTCGTGGCACGGTTGATCTCGCTGTCGGTCCACTTCTCGCTTTTATCAATGTCATTATCGTTTCGCTGAACGAACTTGATCTTGTGACGTCGCCTTTGGGCGTATTCGTTCTCGCTCTAGCGATTGGCATTGCCTATCAAGTTGTTTTCGCACTCGTCATCATTATTGTGCGCGTGCAACCGATCATCGTGGCGCTCTCGGGCTTCCTTGCGCTGTCGGGCATCAATCGTGTCATCATGCAGCGCCCTGGTGGAACCGCGCCTGAATGGATGAGCACTTGGGGCAGTGGTAGCACGATTTTCTCGCCCATCTTGCTTCTTCTCGTTATTGCCACCGGTGGCTGGTTGTTGTTCACACTATCGCCTTTCTACAAGCATCTCAGAATGATGGGCTATGATGAGCGCGCCGCTTTCACTTCGGGCGTTCGTGGCAATCTTGTGCGCGTTGGCGCGCATGTCATCTCGGGCATCTTCGTGGCACTTGCTGCCATCTGTTATACCGCACTCATCGCCTCGGGCGATCCGACGCAAGGCACAACGATATCGCTGACCGCTGTTACCGCTGTTGTGCTGGGCGGTATTTCGCTCGCAGGCGGACGGGGCAATGTTCTTGGTGCATTGCTTGGAGCGATCAATCTCTTTTTGATTGGTTATGTGCTCGCCACATTCAACTTCGGCTCGGTGCAGGCCTTTGTCACGCAGATGAGCTATGGTCTCATCCTCATCGCGTCATTGTTGCTAACATTGCTTGTTCCGGTTGTCGGTCGGCATATCAGTTTTATTACGCCATTCTCTGCCTTCATGGTTTTGGGCGTGGTAGTTGTAGCGATCATGCTGACGGTTGGCATCTCGATGCCCGAAGGTGCTTTGCCTGTCGCGACAACAAATTATGATTTGCTGCCCACTCCATGGACCGCTGAAATCGCTGACTTCGTCCCCACACCGCTCCAGAAAGTGATGATGGTGGCGCTTGCTGTCTTCACCTTGGGCACAATTATGATGCGTGTCGTCGTGGTTGAAGCGTCCGCGCGCCGCTTTGGTGTCTTTGGCCACGCATTGGTTGCCGGCATGCTGTTTCTGGGCCTTGCGGTTGTTGCGCTCTATAGCCTTCCAAGCAGCGGGGGCTTGCTCAAATGAATTTTGTGCCCCGCTCAACAGCCTTAGTCACACTTAACCTCATCATCACATTTGTGATTGCGGCGATTGGTTTTGGCGTGGGCTTTGGCCAAGGCATGCTTGCACAAGAAGTGATCCTCTACACGATCATCTCTGCTGCGGTTCTATTCTGGATCTTGAACTATATCGCGGTGATTTATGAAAGCCGCTTCCAAGCTGACAAGCCTGCCGACAGTGCCGAGAGTGCAGTCGGAGTTGGCTCGGTATGGCGGAACAATCGCGTGTTGATCATAGCGATGGTTTTGCTCCTCGCCGTCTATTTGATCGTCACAGGCGCCTATCCACCGTTCCGTTCGATTTACAATCTGATCGGTTTTCTCGTTCTCGAAGTCATCCTTATCTTTGCCTTCAAAGTTTCGAATGTCTTTGTGCATGGACGTAGCGCATTTATCGGCTTGATCGTGTTGTTGGCGCTCATTGTGATCAGCGCCTTTACGATTGTTGGCTTTTTGTCACCGGCAAATATACGTGCTGTTCTGCTCTTTGCCTCCTTCTTGGGGATCGCTTGTATCGGCCAGACCATGGTGGCTTTGATGGGCGGTCTTGATCTTTCGATCCCATTTTTGATTGGTGCGGCAAACATTCTCCTCCTTTATCTCGTCGGTCTCGGAGTCCCGCCTTGGTTCGCTTTTGTCGCGGTGATTGTTTTGGGCTGCGGCATCGGTTTCCTCAATGGCATTATGAGTTACAAATTGCAGGGCCAAGCGCTGATCATCACTTTGGGCACAGGCTTCACGGTGACGGGTTTGGTGCAGATCATCACGTCGATTGGTTCGGCATTCGCAGGCAACGTTTTTGGCAAAGTGCCTGATTGGCTCGCTAATCTCGCGGCAATGAATGGTAAATTCTTTGGCCTGGCTGTACCGCCGACAATTCTTTTATGGATCGCTCTGTCGATCATTGTCGTTATTGCACTTCGTTATTCTGCTTATGGACGTTATGTTTATGCTCTCGGCGGCAATCGGCGCTCGGCCAAGCTCGTTGGCATATCCGAACTTAAATATTGGCTTTTGGCCTATATCATCAGCGGTGGTTGTGCGGCGCTGACCGGCGCCTTGCTTCTCGGGTGGAGCGGCGGCGGATTCATCGGCGTCGGTGATCCCTATCTTTTCACGACACTCGCAGCCGTCGTGATCGGCGGTACTTCACTCGCTGGTGGCTATGGCGGTTATGGATTCACTGTCATCGGTGTTCTCGTGCTGCAGGTTCTAAGTTCATTCTTGATTGGCATCGGCCTCAAATATGAGTGGCAGCAATTCATTTTCGGAATTCTCATTTTACCGATGGTGGCGCTTTACAGCCGTCAACCATCAATCCGCGCTCAGGTCTAGGAAACGGATATGTTTACAACGCTCTTCAATACCAGTGACATCACATCAAGCGCATTAGCGACAGCAACCATGGGCTGCTTTGCAGCTGCGGGCTTACTGGCTCTCGGCCTGTCGTGGGCTGCTGAACGCTGGCGCATCTCCATTGCGTTATGCGCGGTGGCGATGGGGCTTTCCGGTCTCTATTATTTGGGTGCGACCGAGGTGTGGATTGCAACGGGTCAAGCCTCTGCAGGTCCGCGTTTCGCAACATTGGCCGCTGTTCATCCCTTGCTTGTGGCAGCCGCATATTTCTTCGCCAATGTCACAGACCGTGTGCCGCCAGGTGTCTTTTGGCGCGCAACGGTCGCTGCTTTTCTGATGACGCTTTCACGCTATCTCGGCGATGCGCAGATCTTCAATCCAACGCTTGGCGTTCTTCTCTCGATCGCTTTCTGGCTCTATATTCTCGGTGAGATGTATTTCGGTAAGATGAGCGATGTCGTGCGCAAAGCGACGCGCCCCGTTCAGCTTGGCTATTTCTGGATCAGACTGATCATGACGATCGGCTGGGCCATCATTCCAATTCTGCACTTCGTCGATGTCGTGATTGGAACAGGTCATTTTGCGCCTATCGTCATCCTTTATACGGCAGCGGATGTCGTCAACCTCATTACCTTGTCGCTGATCTATATCGCGGTCGCTGGCAAGGAACGTTACTAGTTCGGGAAGGAATAGGCTCATGAACATTACCGCAGCAGACGCAATTGCTATCATCATTCTGCTAACGATTCTGATCGCGGTGGGTGTCTACCTGCTGCATTGGCTCTATCGCCATTCGTCGAAGGATCAGGCTTTTGTCCGAACCGGCTCAGGTGGTGAAAAAGTCGTGATGGGCGGCGGCGCCCTCGTGATCCCGATTATTCACGACATCACCTTGGTCAATATGAATGCCATCCCGATTCAAATTCGGCGGGCCGGTGAAACATCGCTGATTACCAAGAATAAAATGCGCATCGATGCTCTGGCAGATTTCTCGGTACGCGTGATTCCGACTGAGGAAAATGTTTCTCTTGCGGCTCGTACCTTTGGCGGCCAGACCGGATCGCCCGAGCGGGTGAAGGAAGTCGTACAAAGCCGCTTTGTGGATGCCATGGCCGCAACTGCTGCCATGATGACGATGGATGAAATCCATCAGAATCGCAAAGGCTATATCCAAAGTGTTGCTGAACAAGTGACCGCGTCTTTGGCTTCAAATGGTCTCGAGCTTGAAAACGCCTCATTGGTAAGCCTCAATCAATCAGACATTTCTGTCTTTAATCCGGCGAATGCATTCGACGCGGAAGGCCTTACCCAGCTCACGCAGGAAATCGAAGAGCGCCGCAAACTGCGCAACCGCATCGAAAATGAATCGCGCATTGATATCAAACTGAAGGATTACGAAACCGAACAACGTGCGATCGAAATTGATCGTGATCTCGAATTTGCGCGCATCGATCAGCAACGTGATATTGAATCGCGTCGTGCAGCGCAGCTTGCCTTGATCGAAGAGGAAAAATCCACCTCCGCGATCTCAATCAGCCAAGCTCGAATTAAAGCCGAGCAGGAAGCCGAACGCATCCGCATCGCCAAGGAAAAACTGGTGAGCGCCGAGCGCATCAACAGCGAAACGGAAATCCGTCTTCTGTCGATTGATCGTAACAAGGACAATGAAGAGCGCTCGATTACCGCGACAAAGCTGATCGAGACATCGCGCATCAATTCCAAGCGCGACATCGATGCGGAGCGCATCGAAAGAGAGCGTGAAATCAGAGAATTCGAGATCAAATCTCGTGAGGCGATCTCCGTCACTGAAGCCAATGCGATGGCGACGATCGACAAGACCAAGCTTGAAAGCGGGAAGATCGTTGAAGCAAGCCGCATCGAAGTCGAGAAGACGATTGAAACGCTTGCGGTTGAGAAGGACAAACATGTACGCGTGACCGCCGAGATGGCCAATGCCGAGAAGGAGAAGGCCGCCATTCTCAAGCGTTATGATGTGGATATTGAGCGTTTGAAGAAGGACGAGGAAATTGTTCACTTCGAGATTACCAAGAACCAAAATATCAAGCTTGCCGAGACAACGGCGTTCCGCAAGATCGAAGATGCCAATATCGCGACTCATCGCGAGGTGGACGAGCTTCGTATTGCTGCGCGCATATTTGTCGAGAAATTCGAAATCGAGCGTAACAAAGAAGTCGAGATCATCGATAAGGAGCGCCTGATCGCGGTTATTAACAAGTCGATTGAAGAGGCTTACGCCAAGACCGAAGCCGCAGAAGCGCAGCGCAAGCTCGCCTCAATTGAAGAGCAAGTGAATACGGCGCGCGAAGTCGAAACGGCCAACCGTGCGAAGATCGTCGAAGTGCTTGACGCTGAAACCAAGGCTGAGCGTGAACGCATCCGTGTCACGGTCGCCGCCGCAGCAGCCAAGGATGCCGCTGAACAACGTGCGCTGGCCGAGATTGCGGAAGCGAAAGCCGCAGCCGTGCGTTACGAGAAGGAAGCGGAAGGGGCTCTCGCCATCAACGCTGCCGAGAATACGCGTAATGACGCGTCGCGGCGCAGCGCCATCTACGAAAACCTCGTCAAGAATCTGCCGGAGATCATCCGCGAAACTGTCAAGCCGATGGAAAACATCGAGTCGATCAAGATTCTGCAAGTCGATGGCGTGCCCGGAATCAATAGCCCGTCAGAGCGCTCTGGTGGTGCAGGCGGCGTGATTGAAGGCGGTGGCAACGATGGCAACATGACCGACCGTGTTGTCAATTCGGCGATGAAATACCGAACACAAGTGGCGTTCGTCGACGGGCTGATGAAGGATCTTGGTCTGCCGATCAATCAACTCGGCGCTGCTGGCGGTATGCAATTCCGTAATTTTGCGGAACCCGAAAAGCCGGCAGACGGCTCCGCGCCTCCACCGCGCAAAAAGTCAAAAGATGATGATTGAGCGCGTTTGGAGCCGAGGTTAGATCATGACCGATCGCGATATGACCGACCACGAAATTAAATCCTTGGACCGTCACGCCCTTGTTATGGCGTTGTGGCTGGGCTTTGCTTTCGTGGCGGTCACGTTGTTGAAGCTCGGCATTGAACATGGGAATCTATGGGCTTTGAGTTTGGGCTTTGCTTCTGTGCTCATCGGTTTCATTGCCCATGTTCTTGTCAATATCGTTTTCAAGACGCTCTTCACACCGAAAGAGGTGGCTCTCGGTCTCTCTGTTTTCGCAATCTGTCTGTTGTGGTTTGGATTGGCCGTCTTCTTTTATCCGCAATATCGCATGACGTTGTTCTTGCCTATCGCACTCGGCTTTGTGGTTCTGACATCGGCTGTGATTTTTACGATGATCACGTGGCTCGGTGTTCGCGGTGCGTTTGAGAGCTTTGACATTATCCGTCGCTTTGGTCCGGAGAAGAAGCGCTGATGCAAGGGCTTTTGACCATCATTCTGGTTTTGCCTGCAGCTTACGCGCTTTACATGGCTGCGCAGGTGTCGCGGCGTGTGACAAATGGATCAGATCATCTTGATGCTGGCGCCTCACTTACAAACTGGACTTATATTTTTGCAGCAGCCGGTGTGCTCATCGCAGGCCTTGGCCCCTTTGATCATCTGCGTCTTGTCGCAAGCTATGGCTATCAGGCCAATATGCTGTTCTTGTCGATCGTGTGCATGGGGCTTGCCGGCGCTCTTTTCCAAAAAAGATTGTGGCTTGCTTCACGGATCCTTGATGCTAAATCTCCCGGTGAGGTTTTTGCGCGCTATTATGACAGTCCCTCGATCCGCATCTATATGCTTGGCGTTGCGTTTCTATTCGCTGTACCGCTGGCATCATATTTCCTGAGTGAAGCAGCCGGTCTTTTGGCATCGGCCAGCGCCGGTGCAATCAGCAGATTATCTGTGGTATTTTACATCGGCATTTTCACTTTCATTTTTGCCGCGCTCGGTGGTTGGCGTGCGGTCGTTTATATTACCGCTGCGCTCTCCGTCCTCATGGGCCTGCTCGTGATATTTCTGGGTGGCCTCATTACGACCGCTTTGGGTGATGTGGCGTTGTTCCATGACGGGCTGAAAGTGGCTCAGGGTGTTTTGGTTGATGCTATTCCCGGCGTCATTCAATTCACGGGCGGATTAGGCCGCACTCCGGCAGAGGGCGGCGTGTGGACCGCTTTGGCGATTTTGTCTTTTGCCGTATCGGCTGTGGGCATAGCCATCAGTCCGAATTTTTCCTTTTTGGGTCTGACAACCAAACCCGGTCGTGGTTTTGCATTCTCACAAGTTTGGATCGTGGCTGGTCTCGGTGCTGGGCTTCTCATGAGTCTTGCTCCATTCTTTGCCGCAGAGATGGACGGCACCAAACAAGATGCTTTCCATGCGCTCTTCAAGAAACTTACTGATCTTGATGGCATGGCGGGTGCGGCGCTTATTCTCATGCTGCTCGCGGGCTTGTTGTTGGGCTTCGCTTATTTCGCAATTTCGGGTGCAAATATTTTTGCGATGGAAGTGGTTAATCGCTATCTGCTTCCAAATTTGAGTCACAGCGGACAGCACCTTTCCGCGCGCATTGTGCTGGCTGTCACATTCGCTTTGATTATCTTTATCAGTGGCTTTGTGCCGATGCTTGGAGCCAGCTTCGCGCCGCTCGCTGCTGGAATTTCAGTGCAGCTTTTCATGGCCTATCTCGGTCTTTGCTGGATGCCATGGCTTAGCCGTAGCGCTGTGCTTGTGGGCATGTGTTTTGGTGCGTCGGTTGTGTTCTTCACTGAAGCGCCCGGCCTCATACTTTTCGATAAACTCTTTGTACCACTGCCTTGGGGCCGTTGGCCGTTGACAGTTCACTCCGCCGCTTGGGGGCTCTTGGTCAACATTTTCTTCTGCTTGCTAGTTGCCATTTTTAATCGCAAGGGTGTTGAACGTACCCATCGTGATCGATTGCATGATATTTTTGCACGCGATCACAAGACCGATTTTGGCGGACGCGCAGCACGAGGTGCCAAGTGGTCGTTGACCCTACTCTGGGCCTTCCTTGCGATTGGTCCGGGTGCAGTCCTTGGCAATACATTTTTCTCAAAGCCCATTTTCAGCGACATGGACGTCAAGCTCGGCATTCACTCATTGTGGGTTTGGGAAATTTTCTTCTGGGTCATCGGCGTATTCTTGGTCTGGTGGCTCGCCTATCGAACGCAATTATCAATCGTTCACACCGAACGCTTACGCGTTGGAGAACTTGCTGAGGATCCGCGCCTCGTTACTCGTCAACACCAGCCACAATGGCTCAAGCAATTGGTTGACCGTCTATCGACGCGCCCCGCGCAAACTTCGAGGGTACGATGAGCCACGGACCCTTGCCCTATCACGCGCGTCGCCTCGGTTATTTTTTGGCCGTATGCGAGCATTGCGGTATTTCAAAAGCTGCATCCGCGATTGGCGTGGCGCAACCTGCGCTCACGCGGCAAATCAAATTGCTGGAGCAGGAACTTGAGATCCAATTATTCCGTCGCTCTGGTCGCAGCGCCGAACCCACAGATGCCGCGCGGCATTTGATGGAACGTATCAAGCCGCATATGGCCGCTATTGAACAAGCTCTCACGGAAATCCGCGAGGACGCTCACCAGCAGCCCCGATTGAGAAAAGAAGCGATATGAATTTTACCGACATCAACCCCGATCTTGCTGAAATTCGCAATGGCGTTGCCAAGGTGTGCGCCGGATTTCCTGGCGAGTATTGGCGCAAATGTGATGCAGGCAAGCTCTATCCCGAAGAGTTTGTCAGTGCGCTGATGAAAGAAGGTTATCTCGCTGCCATGATTCCCGAGAGTTATGGTGGCTCTGGATTAAATCTCACGGCAGCATCGGTCATTCTTGAAGAAATTCATCGCCATGGCTGCAATGCGGCTGCTTGTCATGCCCAAATGTATACGATGGGCACGGTGCTGCGCCATGGCAGTGATGAACAGAAGAAAAAATATCTGCCGAAGATTGCCGATGGCTCGTTGCGCCTGCAGGCCTTTGGTGTGACCGAACCGACAAGTGGCACCGATACGCTTGCACTCAAAACAACCGCAACGCGTGACGGCGATCATTACATCGTCAAAGGACAGAAGATCTGGACCTCGCGCGCCGCGCAATCGGATTTGATGTTGTTGCTCGCGCGCACAACCCCGCGCGACAAAGTGACAAAAAAAACTGATGGTCTCTCTGTCTTCCTGATTGATCTTAAATCACTCCTTGGACGAGGCGTGACGATCCGGCCCATTCGCGCCATGATCAATCATAACAGCACGGAAGTGTTTTTCGACAATGTTCGCATCCCTGCGAAAACGCTTGTCGGCGAAGAAGGTCAAGGCTTCAAATATATTCTCTCTGGAATGAATGCCGAGCGTATCTTAATCGCCGCTGAATGTATTGGCGACGCCAAATGGTTTTTGGAAAAGGGCGCTGCCTACGCGAAGGAACGCGTGATTTTCGGAAATCCAATCGGCAAGAATCAAGGCGTGCAATTCCCGCTTGCGAAAGCCTATGCGCATATGATTGCGGCGGAGGCCATCGTCTATCGCGCGGCAAGGTTTTACGATGACGGTATTGATCCCGGTGTTGAAGCTAATAGTGCGAAGATGCTCGCAGCCGATGCCTCTTGGGAGGCAGCAGAAGCCTGCCTGCAAACGCATGGCGGCTTTGGCTTTGCGGAAGAATATGATGTTGAGCGTAAATTCCGCGAGGCGCGGCTTTATCAAGTCGCACCGATCTCGACGAATTTGATACTGTGTTTCATCGCCGAGCGTGTGCTTGGCCTACCGAAGTCATACTGATGTCAAGCATTGACCATCTCATTGCTCTTGCTGTGATGCCGGCGAAATCCATTCTGGCAACAGCACGGCGCTATGCGACGCTCTCTTTGTTTGACTGGATCATGTGCGGCCGCGCGGGGGCTGAGCAGGACTTAAGCAAGATCATTCGCAAATATATTTTGGAAGATGCAGGTCGTAAAAGTGCCACGGTCTTTGGCAGCAAGAGCAAAGTTCCGTCTCGTTCCGCGGCACTCGTCAATGGCACGATCAGCCATGCGCTCGATTATGATGACACGCATTTTGCTCATATCGGCCACACGTCTGTCGGTATCTATCCTGCCGCTCTCGCTGTGGGAGAAGAAGTGAAAGCGAAAGCCTCTGCCATTCGAGATGCCTATTTGCTCGGCGCGGAAGCAGCCTGCCGCATTGGCATGGTGTTGGGTCGTGGCCATTATCAAAAAGGGTTTCATCAAACAGCGACAGCCGGTGCTTTCGGGGCAACTGTTGCAGCTGGGTGGCTTTATCGACTGAACGAAAAGCAGATGCGTGCCGCACTCAGCCTTGTTGCGACGCGTGCGTCAGGCTTGAAGTCGCAATTCGGTACGATGGGCAAACCTTTCAATGCAGGCATTTCTGCTTCGAATGGTGTCGAGGCTGCGGCACTTGCAAAGCGCGGTTTTACGTCAGCGGATGATGGTGTGGGTGGCCCGCAAGGTTTTGTCGAAACACATGCCTGCACGTTTGATCACGTCACACCGTGGCAAGATCCGCCGCCGCGCAAATTCATTTTCGAAGATGTGCAATATAAGCTTCACGCCTGCTGCCATGGTACGCATGCGATGATTGAAGCGCTGAAGAAGGCGAATGTCTCTGGCAGTGATGTGGAGAACATCACTGTCACAACCCATCCGCGTTGGCTTAAAGTGTGCGACATCAAAGAGCCACGCACAGGGCTTGAAGTGAAATTCTCTTATGTTCATCTCGCCGCGATGGTGGCCTATGGTATTGATACATCATCAGAGAAAATTTTCACTTATGCTTTGGCCAGAGACAAAAAGCTCATTAATCTCGCAAAGCGCGTGAAGGTTACGACCGATGAGCGTTATAATGACACGACACAAAGCGTCGTGATCAAATTGAAATCAGGTCGGTCGGAGTCAATCGGGCACGATCTTGCGGATCGTGTGCCGATGCTCGAGCTCGAAGCGGGTCTGCGCAATAAAGCCAAAGCCTTGCTCGGAAAAGCTCAGGCGGAAAAGCTTTGGTTAGGTGTTGCCGAGATTGAAAAGCTCTCTGCGGCCAATCTCGCTGAGCTTCTTCACACATCGCAATCGAAATCAAAGTTAAAATCCAAATCAAAAGTGGAGTGACGCAATGGCGCAAGACATTAAAAGCTGGGCGAATAAATTCAAAAGCCTCTCAGACAGCGATCCTGCAATTGCCGCCATGGGCAAATATTATACGTGCACCTATATGTGGGATATGACTGACAAAAAAGTCATCATAGAAATGCATGATGGCAAGGTGAAACACATCAACACCGATCCGGCGCCTTTGGATCCTTATGATTTCGCATTGCGCGCGAGTGCTGCCTCCTGGCGCGAATTTGGTCAGCCGGTGCCTCGACCCATGTTTCATGGCATTTGGGCGGCAAGCTTCCGCGAGGATTTGAAGATCGAAGGCAATCATCTGATCATGATGCAGAACTTGCGGAATTTCACATTGCAATTCGAGCTGCTGCGTAAATGCGGCGTTCCGGTTTAATTGAGAGGGATTAAGAAAATGGCACGTCACTCACCTGTTACCGGACGCTATGTCACCATCGAAGTTGATGGTATGGAATATAAAGTTTTTTATCTTCACAATGGTAAAGGTCAGCCCTTGATTTGTCAGCACACTGCGGGCTGTCACAATCATCAATGGCGCGGGCTTTTGGAAGATGAAGAGATCACCAAGCACTATAATGTGATTGCTTATGACTTGCCGCGTCACGGCAAATCCGATCCCCCGCATAATTATGAATGGTGGACGGAAGAGTACAAGCTCACCAAGGAACACTATGTCAATTTCATCGTAACTCTTTGTGACGCGCTCGAACTCGACGATCCGATTTTCATGGGCTCGAGCTTTGGCGGCAATGTCGCGCTGCAATTGGCTTTGCGCAGGCCGGATCGATTTAAGGCCGTGATCCCGGTTGAAGCCGCGCATTACGCGCCGGGCTTCTTCCTTGATTGGTGGCGGCATCCTCACGCCAATGCCGCACAAGTGTGTGCGTCAGGCGTTTGGGATTTGATGGCGCCGCAATCGCCGGAAATGGATCGCTGGTTGACGTGGCACTATTACACGCAAGGTTCGGAAGCGTTTAAGGGCGACTTGTATTTCTATTCGGTTGATCATGATTTGCGCGAAGAGTTGCGCAATATCGACGGGAAGAAATGCCCGGTTGTCATGATGACGGGCACCTATGATTATTTGACGCCACCCGATGCAACTGAAGATACCGCACGGCAGATCAAATATGGTGTTTATATCGAGATGACCGATATCGGACACTTCCCCATGAGCGAGAACTATCCTTTGTTCCGCGTCTATCTGAAGGAAGCCCTTCGCATCATCCGCGAAAGGACCGGAGGTTAACCCGTGAAAATAATTGAATTCGACAAAGATGAACCGGAGTTTGAGAACCTGTCAGCGACAATGATGCGCTCAGCATCAAAGACTCCGACGGCTTATCAACCCCATCAGGAGACGAAGCGCGCGGCGCATGTCGCGAGCCCGCTCGTGAGTGAAGTGAAGATTGTCGAGTTTGGTAAAGATGAGACAATCATCAAGCCCCAACCGGCAGTGCGGCATAACGCATCCTCAGCGCGCCTGCCTCAAGTCGGTGAGGTGAAGATTGTCGAATTTGGTGATGATGCACCAGGGTTCAAACCGCAGGTCGAAACAAGGCGCAGCGCGTTACCGGACAATGTGCCGGTGTCGGATATCAAGATTGTCGAGTTTGGCAAAAATGACCCAGGGTTTAAGCCTGTCACGGGTTTCAAACCAAAGGAGCCGTTGAAGTCGGGTGTATTTGGAATTGAAGTCCGTCCGGCTTCGGCACTCTCGGCATCGCCGCGCACGACTCGAAGCCCGGTCAATGCCGTGCAACTTTATATGTTCCAAACCGGCACGCTGCGCACCAAACTTAAATATATCAAAATGAATCAGGGCGACGGCGCTGATTATGAAATTCCGGTACCATGGTTTTTCATCCGGCACCCGAAGGGCAATGTGGTGATCGATGGCGGTAATGCTGCCGAAGTTGCGATCGACGCACGTCGCCATTGGGGTCAAGTGATTGATGTCTATTCACCCAAAATGCGGCGTGATGAAAATTGCGTTGAACAATTGAAATCCATCGGCGTGCGCGCTGATGAAATTACGCATGTGCTGCAATCGCATCTGCATTTGGACCATACGGGCGCCATTGGTCGCTTCCCTAATGCCACGCATTATGTGCAGCGCGCTGAATATGAGTATGCGTTCAATCCGGACTGGTTTTCGGCGGGCGCTTATATCCGGTCTGATTTTGACCGGCCGAAATTGAAATGGCATTTTCTTGACGGCGAAAAGACGGATGATTTCGATCTCTTCGGCGATGGCACCATACGAATGATTTTTACGCCGGGCCATGCACCGGGGCATCAATCTTTCCTGATCAATCTTCAAAGCACCGGTCCGATCCTGCTTTGCATTGATGCGGCATATACGATGGACCATTGGGAAAATCGCGCTCTGCCGGGGCTTGTCACGTCATCGTCTGACGCGGCAAAGTCGGTGAACAAATTACATACCATCGCCAATCAAACCGGAGCTTTGGTGGTGACCGGTCATGATCCTGATCATTGGCGCACGTTCAAACATGCACCCAACGCGTATTACGACTGATGTCATTCATTCATCAAACCACGCCGCGCATTCATTTTGGTCTTGGTGCCTTGCAAAGACTTGGCGATGAGCTGAAGCGTTTTGCAGAAGGGCCTGTTCTGATCGTTACCGATCCCGGTGTTTTGAAAGTTGGCATCGCTGAACAGGCTGTGAAAGCGGCTGGACGGGACTGTATCATATTCTCGAACATTGAGCCGGATCCGAGCATCGACACGGCTTTGGCTTGCGCGAAAGCGGTGCGTGATGCGAAAGCGTCTGTAATTATAGGTGTCGGCGGTGGCTCCGCTATGGATACGGCCAAAGTCGCGTCAATTCTTGCGCATGCAAAGCAACCGATTGCCGAGATGTTCGGCATTGAATTGGTGAAAGACGCAGGCGTGCCGCTGATCCTGATCCCCACAACAGCAGGTACAGGAAGCGAGGTCACACACATCGCCATTCTTTCTGATGAACAAGAGCATCTGAAGAAAGGCATTGTGACTTCGAAGCTCTTTCCCGCCGTTGCGATTGTCGATCCTGAACTCACGCTGGGTGTACCAAAATCTGTCACAGCCGCGAGCGGCATGGATGCGTTGCTTCATGCGGTTGAAGCCTTTACCTCGAAAAATGCCAATAGTGTCACGGACACGCTTGCCAAGCGCGCGATGTTTTTGATTGCGAATAATCTCAAGGCCGCATTTGAAAATGGCAGAAATGTCGAGGCCCGCAGCGCTATGCTTGAAGGCGCGATGCTTGCCGGCATGGCCTTTGCCAATGCTGGTGTGACGGCAGTTCACGCCTTTGCTTATCCGATTGGTGCCGAGTTCCACATTCCGCATGGTGTAGCCAACAGCATCATGATGGGCCCTATTTTGACCTTCAACACGCTCGGCAATCCGAAAAAATTCGCCGAAGCCGGTGTCGCGATGGGTCTAAAGGCCAATGTGTCTGCAGAAGACACGATCGATTTCATGAAGCGGCTTGCAGAAGATATCCAAATTCCCAAACACCTCGCCGATTTTGGCGTGCGCGACGAACATGTTCCCGGATTAGCGAGTGGCGTAATGAAAGTCACAAGGTTGCTTGCCAATAATCCGCGTGAGCTTACGCGTGAAGACGCGATGCGGCTTTACCGCGAAGTCCTGTAATTCATTGCGACAAGACGGATTCTTGTTGGCATGAAATTGATGAAACGACCTGACGATATCGCGAGATGAACTGACATGTCACATTCAACGACCAAACAAAACACGACAAACCTGAAAGAGGTCAATCACTTCATTGATGGTAAGACCGTGCACTCATCAGGGGGCACCTATATAGACAATGTTAATCCCATTACGGGGCAAGTTTCTGTCGGGGTTGCGGCTGGCACTGTAGACGATGTGAATCTCGCAGTTGCGGCAGCCAAGCGGGCAAAACGTGATTGGCGCCATTTCTCCAATGTTGAACGTGGACGCCTTATGTTGGCTTTGGCATCTGCTATTCGTGCTAATAAAGATCGTTTGGCTGAACTTGAGCGCATTGACACCGGTAAGCCGCTTGTACTCGCGCTTGCAGAAATCGACGGCACCGCGAATTATTTCGAATTTTACGGATCGCTTGTTTATCTTCCAACAGGCGAGGTGCTCGATGTTGCACCGGCGCAGCATGTTTACACAAAGCGTGAACCGTTCGGTGTTGTGGGTGTGATTACACCTTGGAATTTACCGATGAATCAGGCCGCGCGCGCCATCGCACCGGCTCTTGTTGCAGGTAATGTTGTCGTTGCAAAGCCGTCCGAAATCACATCACAAACAACCGTTGAGCTCGCACGCCTTGCGTCTGAAGTCGGATTTCCGAATGGCGTGATCAATGTTGTTCTCGGAACCGGTCCTGTCGTTGGTGAAGCCATTGTCCGCCATAATGACATTCGCAAAGTTGCGTTTACGGGTTCTGTCGATGTTGGTCGTGTTATCGGTCATATAGCGGCAGAGCGGATCATTCCGCTCACTTTGGAACTTGGCGGCAAGTCTGCGAATATTGTGTTCGAAGATGCGGATCTTGATTTCGCTGCGGCGGAAGCTGTGAAGGGCTTCACACTCAATGCCGGCCAAGTCTGTTCCGCCGGAACACGCTTGTTGGTACAACGTTCTGTCTATCAGACATTTCTTGAAAAAGTCGCTAAGGCTGTCGAGGCTGTTGTGCCAGGACAAAATCTTGGACCCATCATCACAGCCGCGCAGTTCGAACGTGTACAATCTTATTTCAAGATTGCTGATGAGGACGGCGCACATGTGTTAACCGGTGGCAAGGTTGCCAAGGTCAAAGATCAGGAAAACGGATTTTATATCCAGCCGACAATTTACAAGGATGTCGATAACTCCATGCGGATCGCGCAGGAGGAGATCTTCGGGCCTGTCCTGGTTGCCATCCCGTTTGATACGGAGGCAGAGGCAATCGCAATCACGAATGACTCGCCCTATGGCCTCATCGGCTCTGTCTGGACGCGGGATATTTCGCGAGCAATGCGTGTTGCCGATGAAATCGAGGCCGGTCAGATTTTCATCAATATCTGGAATACGATGTCTGTCCAAACGCCATTCGGTGGATATAAACACAGCGGTTACGGACGTGAAAAAGGCATCGAAGCCGTTCATCATTATTCGCACAGCAAAACCGTGACGGTAAAAATTTAATCGGCAAGAAAATTCTCGCGCATCATGGTTTCGCGTGGGAAAAATAGATGTCGATCAGGCTTTCACCAGGCGCATGATTGTATCGACGTTGAATTTGAGTCGCTCTTCCAAGGCATTTTTTGCCATAAGATCATGCTCATACATCACAGATCCCGTAAAGCGGTTGGTGAGATAATAATAACCAATCGCCGCAATGGTGATATTTAACTGCACGGGATCTATCCCATCACGAAAGAGTCCTGTAGCAACGCCGCGATCCAAAATCGTCTTCACCATGGAGACAAAACGGCGATTATAGACTTTCACCGCTAAAGCCATACGCCGCGCGGTTGAAGACGCAGGCTATCAAGGCCTCTGCGAGGTTGAAATTTTTTCCTCGGAGACGTGGTGGAAGCGCGATCCGGCTGAGGTCCTCGATGTGATCGTCGAGCGTTTCCGGCGCACTTGCTGACTTGCCGCTGATGTGGTTGGTTCAGGATGTTGAAAGGGTCTTTTGATGCCAACATCCACAGATCATAAAGTGGCACTCATCACGGGAGGGGCGCGCGGTATCGGATACGGCATTGCAGAGGCTTTGCTGGGTGCGGGCTATCATGTCATTGTAACCGGCCTTACTGATGAAGAAGTTGAAGTGGTTCCTCTGCGTGATCATCTTTCCGCAATGCGTCTTGATGTAAAAGACGATCATGCGGTGATCGATATCATCTCGAAATGCGAACGCGTGGATACGCTCATTAATTGTGCGGGGATCATTCTGCGTGGTGGCGCAGAATATGATATCACATCATTCCAAAAAGTGATGGATGTTAATCTTACGGGCACGATGCGCATGTGTTTGGCTGCACGTAAAAAGCTCGCTGCATCGGGTCATGGTGTGATTATCAATACGGCCTCTATGCTCTCTTTCTTCGGTGGTCCCTTGACGCCCGCTTATGCCGCATCAAAAGGCGCGATTGTGCAACTCACTAAATCGCTGGCGGTCGCATGGGCGGATGATGGCATCCGTGTGAACGCGATTGCACCCGGATGGATTGAGACAGAACTAACGCGCGGGGCGCGCGAAGATACAATGCGCTCGCAAAATATCTTATCACGCACACCGATGAAGCGATGGGGGCAGCCTGCCGATATTGGCGGTGTGGTTGCGCATCTTTGCTCCGATGAGGCAAAATTCATCACGGGTGCTGTCATCCCCATTGATGGCGGATATTCTGCACAATAATAAAAGAGGAGGCGCGCATGGAGGATCGTTCAGCCAATCGGGCAAAGCTTGATGAGTATGATGCGTCCGCGCGTATTCCTTATCGCCATCCGCAGCCGAAAGATGCTTTCGCCGAAATCGTGATTCCGCATGCTGTGCCGGAGGATGAACGTTTATGGGTGCCGCAAGCCAAGAATGTCTGGTTTCGGCCTTTGTGCCTCTCGGCTAGTCGCGGCTATTGGGTAAACCTTTTGCGGGTAAGAAAAGCGGGTGTGCTCTCACGCCACCGTCATCCGCAGCCTGTGCATGGTTATGTCATCAAAGGCGCTTGGCGCTATCTCGAACATGATTGGGTCGCGACCGAAGGCGCTTATGTTTACGAGGCGCCGGGCGAGACGCATACGCTGGTGGTTGATTCCGATGTCAGCGAAATGATCACGATGTTTCAGGTGAATGGTGCGATGATCTATGTTGATCCTGATGGCGCTGTTCAAGGGTATGAAGATGTCTTCACAAAAATCGATCTCTGCCGTAAACATTATGCGGCAATCGGCTTTGGTGAAAATTTTGTTGAGCAATTCATTCGCTGATCGAATTCCATAAGGTCCCTTCTCCACTATGATAAAAAGCGAACCCTTTGATTATATAATTGTTGGTGGCGGATCTTCCGGTTCGGTGCTGGCTGCGCGCTTGAGTGAAGATCCGGATTGCACGGTCTTGCTTGTCGAAGCGGGCGGGAGTGATTGGCATCCTTTGTTTCATATGCCTGCCGGCTTTGCTAAAATGACAAAAGGCATGGCCAGCTGGGGCTGGCACACAGTTCCGCAAAAGCACATGAAAGGCAGTGTGCTGCGTTATACGCAAGCGAAAGTGATCGGCGGGGGCTCAACGATCAATGCGCAACTCTATACGCGTGGTAATGCGCTTGATTATGACACTTGGGCCAATGATGAAGGCTGCACGGGGTGGGATTATCGTTCGGTTCTTGCCTATTTCAAGCGTGCCGAAGACAATCAGCGCTTCGCAGATGATTATCATTCTTATGGCGGACCGCTCGGCGTGTCGATGCCCGTTGCGACTTTGCCGATTTGCGATGCCTTTATTCGCGCAGGCCAAGAGCTCGGCATTCCTCATAATCATGATTTCAATGGCAAACAGCAGGCAGGGCTCGGCTTTTATCAACTCATGCAGCGTGATCGTCGTCGCTCTTCGGCATCGCTTGGATATCTCAGGCCCAATCAGCATCGAAAAAATCTGACAATTATTCAGAACACCTTTGTCTCGCGCATTGCTCTAGAGAATAAACGCGCGAAAGGTATTGTCGTACGTCGCGATAACCGCGAAGAAATGATTTATGCTACGCGTGAAGTGATTGTGACATCTGGTGCCATTGGCTCACCAAAATTGCTCATGCAATCGGGTATCGGTCCTGCCGAATATTTGAAATCAGTGGGCGTTTCGGTTCACCATGATTTGCCTGGCGTTGGCAGTAATTTGCAGGATCATCTTGATCTCTTTGTCATGGCCGAATGCACGGGCGATCACACTTATGACAATGTTACAAAATGGTACCGCACTTTATGGGCGGGTTTGCAATATCTGCTCTTCAAATCGGGTCCGGTTGCTTCGTCTCTTTTTGAAACAGGGGGCTTCTGGTATGCGGATCCAAACGCGAGGGCGCCTGACATTCAGTTTCATCTTGGTTTGGGTTCGGGCATCGAAGCCGGCGTGGCGCGGTTGAAAAACGCCGGCGTGACTTTGAATTCAGCTTATATGCGTCCGCATTCGCGCGGCACGGTGCGCTTGTTATCATCTGATCCTGAAGATGCGCCCTTGATTGATCCGAATTATTGGGCCGAGCCGCATGATCGCAAAATGTCGATTGAAGGATTAAAGATCGCGCGTGAGATCATGCAGCAAGCAGCTTTGAAACCTTTTGTTCTTGCTGAGCGGCTACCGGGCCCTTCGCTGAAAAGCGAGGATGATTTGTTTGACTATGGCTGTGCGAATGCGAAGACCGATCATCATCCTGTCGGCACCTGTAAAATGGGCACGGGGCCTGATGCTGTTGTGGGGTTAGATCTCTCAGTGCATGGCATCGAAGCACTGCGTGTGGCTGATTCATCGGTTATGCCGCGGGTGCCATCATGCAACACCAACGCGCCGACCATCATGATCGGCGAAAAAGGATCTGATCTCATTCGCGGTCGTGAGCCTTTGCCGCCTGTGACCTTTGCACATGAAAAGAATGATCAACGCCCGCGTGCACGTCAATTTGTGATGTAGGATTTGGATATCACTCTTCATAATGAGTCAGTTTTGATTTTGAGGACCCCATGACGAATGAAAACGCACTTTTATTTCCCGCCGGAATACAGATTTCTGGCCTTACCGGTACGGTGTCGCCCGCAACGGGACATTATGAAAAGCGGTTAAGTGAATTGCGTGAAATCTTTGCGGATAAAGCCGCATTTGATGATGTTCTAAAAATTCAAAATGATCCCCTTGTCTATCGCGTCATTGAATATCGGCCGCCAAAATCCGATATTTTTTTTGGAACAACGACGATGTTTCCCGGCCATGTTGGCGGTGAATTTTATATGACGCGGGGTCATTTC